>WNGH01000947.1_pt1 | contig 48207 bp, 53 predicted proteins | sample 5400631 | NCBI WGS metagenome assembly WNGH01 (sample SAMN13153373, study PRJNA577476) | soil metagenome | isolation source: 115 cm soil or saprolite under Garry oak tree replicate 1 | place: USA:California | collected 2016-06-15 | reverse complement strand
GAGGAACGGGGGATCGGCGCCTCTAGTGTATGGGTTGTCTGGCAAGGCATTGCCCAGCAGCCACGCGCTATGCGGATAACGGCTGAAAGCATCTAAGCCGGAAACCGCCCTCAAGACGAGGCATCTTATGGCCGTCGTAATCGACGACGTTGATAGAGCGGGGGTGTACGCACGAAGCTCGCAAGGGCGACGTGTTCAGCCCGCCGCCACTAACCGCCATAGCCACATTTGCACCCGTCGGTGGTGCGTTGGCGGCTTAGCCGTCAAACAGGTTGTGTATGATCGGTCCCGTGATTTTCCCGCGCAAATCCGTTTACAGCGCCAGCTCTTTTGCGTAGTTTACGCCGCGACGGATGCACCATCCGGAACATCCGCGCGAGGCGACGAAATCGCCGGCCCTATCGTCGGGGTGGCTCACCGCCGAAGTGCGTCGCCTTCCAGGCTGCTCGAGTCGTGGTCTTATGGCGCGGATCGACAAAGACGCCCCAGAAGCTAATCACTCCCACCCAGGCAAGCAAGGCTACGTAGAGCCAGATGAGCAAGGCGTCTCCGGACATAGACGGGAAGAATCTGAGTGCCCAAGCAACCACCAACACGAAGAAGAACGCCGCAACCCCGAGAATCGATCCAGTAACGACATAGGCCGAGCGTCTTACGTACCGAAACTCTGACGGGTGCTCCGACATCAGGTGCGACCGCAGCTCCAATTTCGGTACCCTAACCTCGCAAACCCTGCAGCTGTACGGCATGCCGCCTAACGAGCCGACATACTTGCTCCTCATCCGCGCGACGTAAGGCAACGGGGCGAGATTTGCGACAAACCAAGCCACGAGCACGAGGAACACGTACCAGCCCGGCTCGGAGACTTGAAGTAACAACGCGGGAACGAAGAGCGCAAGGAACAGGCCGATTCCCGAAATCACGACAAAGGGCGCTACCCGCCGCATGATCACCGACCCCGCCTGTCGCTGCTGCTCAAGGATGTCGGCGTGAGCGGTCCTCTTGTGCTCACCGATGTCCCGGAAGGGCATCTCCGCCCCACAGATGTTGCAGATGTATGGGCTCGGACGGGGTGGGAGGACCATCACACGCCAGTTTGCAAGCGGTAACTTAACCCTTGCCCCTCAGCTGTGGCCATATCGCTGTTCCGAGCGAGCCGGATCGCTGGACCGCGGTTTGTTTTGCGTCGCCGCCGAGATGCCGCCTATCGCAACCCGCGGGCATGGTCCGGGGGCCGAGATTCGTTCAAGAGGATTTCAATTCCGCGCCTGTGGCGCGTTGCCATCCCGTCAAACACGTTTGCGTATGATCGGTCCCGTGATTTTCCCGCGCAAACGCAGCCGGAGTAGAGGGAGCCCTCGACGTCCGGCATATTTATTCGACCTCTGGACTTCGACGTCCCCATGGCGGTCGAGGCGTGGGCCCGGATGGCGGAATGGTACGACGCAAAGCAAGGCGATGCCGGGGATTTGTGGCATCGGAGCCTCATCGATCCGACATTCCTTCGAGTCGTCGGAGATGTTCGAGGGCGCCGCGTCCTCGATCTCGCGTGCGGGAACGGTTACCTCTCGCGTCGGTTCGCGCGAGCGGGCGCGAAGGTGGTGGGGGTCGATGCGTCCGCCCCGATTCTCGCGCGGGCGCGCGCCCGCGAAGAACACGAACCGTTGGGCATCGCCTATCACGTCGCCGACGCCGCGGACCTCCGCATGCTGGAGGATGCCGGCTTCGACCTCGTCGCCTGCAACATGGCCTTCATGGACATGGAGGACGTCGAAAGGCCAATCCGCGAATCGGCGCGAATCCTCCGGCCCGGAGGCCGACTCGTCGCGAGCCTTTCGCACCCGTGCTTCGACCAAGGTCCGACCTCGACGTGGCTGATGGAGCGACTCTTCCGGACGACGAACGTCTCGCGCAGGATCTCTCGATATCGAGAGCCTTTCGTCGACCAAATTCCGTGGGAGGTCGCGCCCGGCCAGATCGTGACGACGCCGGGATATCATCGTCCGCTGTCCTGGTACGCCCGCGCCCTCCGGGAAGCGGGGTTCTTGATTCGGTCCCTCGAGGAGCCGGCGCCGACTCCGGAATTCTTGACGAACAGCGGGGAAGGATCGTACATCGCCGAGATCCCGAAGCACTTGGTCATCGAAGCGGTTCGTGTCCCGGCGTGAACTTCGCATCACGAACTGACGAGCGGATCTGCCCTCGCAAGGAAGAAAGAAGGTGGGTGACCTCGCGGCATGCGAGGTCACTTGGTGGGGCTCGACTATCCGAACGTGTGCAACTGGATGTTGCCGCCCGTCAGGTCGCCGCCCTCGGGCGCGGGCGTCCCGTCGAAGTTGTCCACGAAGTAGACCGGGGAGCTGCTCTCGTCCGTGGAGGTCCAGACACCGACCGCGAAGCGATCGTTCCGGCCCGGCTCTCCGTAGTCGCAGGTGACGGCCGCAAAGTGGTATCCCGGCACGCCATCGAGGGTGGCGTCGCCGGCCCACCGGCGGCAGTGCTGCTCGTCATCCGGAGGCCACGGGAAGTAGTCCGTGACGGCCGTCCCCTCGAGGTGGTGCTCGCACGCCGGCCCGTGGTCGACCAGGTTCAGGTGGCCCTTGACGTCGGGCCAGGTCCCCGGTCGGGGGCCTGCATTGAACCCGAAGTTGACCCGGTCGCCGCTGAACGGCACGCCGTCGCAGGTCGCCTGGCCGTCCTTCGCGAAGAAGAACCCGCCACCGGTCATGAAGTCCTTCGAGGGAATCCACGCCGGGGAGACCCCGCCGTCCATGCCTTGGACGGACAGAGAGAATCCGTTCCCGCTGCCACAGCTGACGGAGCTCTGCGCGCTCGAGACGACCGCCTCGACCCCGCTCACGAGCGTGAGGTGGAGTGCGTTCACGGTCATCGAGTTCGCGTCCGAGGTCTGTTCGTTGATCACGAGCGTCAAGACGCCCAGGACCGAATAGACCTGGTTCGGCTCGCCCGTCACGGGGACGTCGATACCGCCGACCATGAGGTCGGGGATCTCGCTCGTCCCGCTCACCCCGTCGCACGTCGCGGTGGCGGCGGAGTACACGAAGCTCGCCACGACGGCGTACGGGTTGTCCGGGATCAACGAGACGTCCGAGGTCGTCGCTTCGCTCACGCCACCGTCGAGGAACCCTCGGGTGTACGTGAGGAAGACGGTCCCGGACGCGACGGAGCTGTCCACCGGGGTGAAGTCGCCGAAGAGGGCGCCTCCATCCGCGGGCAGGTTCCCCGTGTCCGCGTACGTAGTGTCGCCGATCAGAGGGACGTGCGTGCTCACGCCGTACGCCCGTCCCCCGTATGTCGTGCTCGTGTCGGTCGGGGTCACGACGCCGCCCAGCGCGAAGACGCTCGGGGCCATCACCAACGAGGCGAGGGCCACGATGAGGCCGACGGCCGCGATCCCCTTCCGATGCTTTGTGCCGAGGGATAACGCGTGCATCGATTCTCCCGAGGGACGCAGGCTAGATAAGAGCCGGACCGTGGGCTGTGGTGGAGTGCGTTCCAATCCTACCGCGGTGGTTGGAGACGAGTACACATGCAGCAGCGGCCCTTCCGGGGGGAGGCGGCGTTGGAGTATTCCGCCGAACAATCTCGCATCGCTGAAATATTCCGCACGTGATGCGAGGCCGTGGAGATTCACCGCCGCCTGTTCTCCTTCGCCTTCTCGTTCGCGGGCGGGCTCGGAATGCTGGCGGTGAGCCTCGACTTTCTAGGCGAGTACGTGGAATGGGCAGGGCAGCTTGCGACGCGCTACAGCGGCCCGCCTCCATGGGTCATTGAGTTGTGGATCATCTGCGCGATCTACGCGATTGCCGGAGGGCTGTTGCTCTTGGGATTCCCGAGGTGGTCCTTCGCGTGGGGGAGCCTCGTCGTCGTCCCCGCCTTCACGTACACGCTGCTCATCGCGTTCTGGTACGCCGACTTGATGTTCGACATTGCGTTTCTCTTCTTCCTGAGGTCCGGATTCCCCGGCCTCTTCGCGCTCGTCGGCGGTCTGATCCCGATCGTGCGTCGCGCCCTCCGGTCCGAATCGGGACCGAGCCGGGGGCATCCCCCTCCGGTCGCGCGCACTCTGTAATCGACCCACGCGTTCGGACCGACCCTACTTGGGATCATTGGCAACGAGCGATCGGCTCGGCACGGCGGCCCCTCGATCGGATGCAAACAGACTTCGTGCGATGAACGCGATTCCGACGAGGGCGATCCACGCGCTCGCCCAGATTCCGACGCCGTAATTGGACCCGCTCGCGACGGCCGCCATCACCGGCGCTCCGATCGCGACGCCCGCCACGAGGAGCGCGTACAGGAGGCCCGTCACGAGGCCGTGCTGCTCCGGATCGGATCCGCGCGTCACGAGGGCCGATGCTGAGGGGAACACGAATCCGTGGCCCACGCCGAAGACGGCCATGAGGATGAGGAGCGTTGTCAGGTCCCGCAAAAGAGGGATGAGGGCCATCGCCAGCGCGACGGCTACGAGCCCGACCCCCGCGGTCGTCGCGGATCCAAATCGGTCGGCGAGGACGCCGGCCGGATAGTGCAGGATCAAGGACAGCACCGCGAAGGCGGTGAAACTCAGCCCGACCGCCAGCGGGCCGTATCCAAGTTCTTGTTGGAGATGGAATGGGACGAGGGTGACGAACGCTCCGAGGATGAAATACAGGCTGAACATCGACGCATATCCGGCGGCGGGAGCGGGCTGCCGCGCGAACCGAAGAAGCCTTCGCCACGGGAGCGGCTGCGCGGGCGGCTGGGGCGGCTCGCGGATCGGGAGCGCGATCACGAAGCCGACGATCAGTCCGAACGACAGGACGTAGAACAGGGCGGCATAGGAGATGCGGTCGACGATGGGACCCGCAATCCCGAAGCCGATCACGACGGCCAGAGCGAGCGCCATCCCGTACAGCCCCATCGCGCGTCCCTTGCGTTCGCGCGTCGAGGTGTCCGCCATGAGGGCCATCGAACTCGGACCTGCGAGGCCGCTTCCAATCCCATGGCTGATGCGCACGAGCGCGAGGAGGAGCGGAGTGGTCGCGGACGCATAGAGAAACAGGGAGACCGAATCCCACAAGAGGCCGAGCTCAAGCGGACGCTTTCGTCCGAACCGGTCGGCGATCCGCCCGAACAACAGATTCGCGGGCGCGTGGACCGCCGAGAAGAGCCCGACAATGATCCCGGTCGTCAGAAGATCCGCGCCGACATGCTGCGCGTACAACGCGATGATTGGCACGAGCGCGTTCGAGTCCATCGTCCCGAGCATCGTCGCCGCGAGCAGGTTCGCGGTCGTCCGCCGAGCCATCGGACCTCCGCACGCGAGCCGCGCTAAAAAGGATGCGCTCGTATCGTTCGGCTAACGCCGCTGACGCGGTCCCCACCGGAACGTTTAGGTCGCCTCGTCTCTTCGGCGGACCGTGCGCATCCCGCTCGTCGTCGACTCGAACGAGCCGCAATATATCCCGGAGCGGTTGCGCGAACTCGGCGTCGAGGTCGACGTCCGCAAGATCGCGCCGGGGGACTACGTCCTCGGTCCGATCGGCGTCGAGCGCAAGGCCTTGTCCGACTTCTTCAACTCCCTCGTGCGGAAGCGGCTCTTCGAGCAGGTGCAACGACTCCGAGACGCGTACCCGCAGCCGCTTGTGATCCTCGAAGGGGACCTCGCGGAGATCTCGACGTACAAGCATCCGCAGTCGATCCTCGGGGCGATCCTGGCCCTCGAGGTCGGGGAGCGGGTGCCCATCGTGACGACGGCAGACAAGGAGCAGACCGCCCTCATCCTCAGCATCCTCTGGAAGCGGCAGGAGAAAGGCGCGGCCGAGTACGGCTTGCGACACAAACCGAAGGCGATGAGCGTCGAACAACGGCAACGGTTCCTCGTCACGGGGTTGCCGAGCATCGGGGAGACGCTCGCGCGGAACCTCCTCGAACGCTTCGGATCCGTGCGCGCCGTCTTCAACGCGTCCGAGGACGAGCTGCGGCACACCCCGAAGATCGGCGAGGTGAAGGCCGCGGAGATCGCGCGCCTCGTCACCTCACCGTACGAAGGACGGCAGAGGCGGCTCGAGGATCGCGACCTCGACGAACCCGAGGCTTGACAATAAACTTATGATGGATTCGCGCCGTTGGCGCGCCCGGGATGCACCCGACGGAGTGGGGTCACAAGACTCACCACGGCGAGTCCGCCCCGAAGTCCGGCTTGCGCGCGCAGCTCGCCCGAGGCGCCCACCTCACGTGGACGAGCCTTCGGGTCCTCGCGACGGATCCGCGGCTCATGATCCTGCCCTTCTTCGCGCTCGTGTTCACGGGCTTCGTCTGGCTCATCGTCGTATTGAGCCTGCTCGCGATGGGCGCGCCCCCCGCGTCCCCGGCGAGCGGCTTCCTGTACCAGGAGATGTTCCTCGCCTACCTCGTGACGTACTTCCTGTCCGTCTACTTCATGGCGGCCATCATCGGGGCCGCGCACGTGCGGCTCGAGGGGGCGCGACCCAGCATCATGGTCGGGATCTACGCCGCCAACGCGAGTTTCTTCCAGATCCTCATCTGGTCCTTCTTGGCCGCCACGGTCGGCGTCCTCCTGCGAATCACGTCGATCCGCTCGGATGCCGGCGGCCGGTTCGTCTCGAAGCTCCTCGGCTCCGGCTGGCCGATCGCGACCCTCTTCGTCCTGCCGACGATGGTCGTCGAAGGCGTCGGGCCGATGCGCGCCTTCCGCCGAAGCCGCGCGCTCCTCAAGGAACGGTGGGGCGCGCACCAGAAAGGCGTCCTCGGCACCGGCGTCGTGTTCCTGCTCCTGTTCTCCTTCGGCCTCGGGCCGTTCGTCTGGGGGATCCTCGGGGAACCGGGGAACCTCGCCTGGGTCGTCGCGGCGGTCGTGTACTGGCTGATCCTGAGCGCGCTTTGGTCCGTCGTCCACGGCATCCTGGTCGTGACTCTCTACCACTACGCCGAGGAGAGCGAGGCGGCGTTCGGGTTCAGCTGGCAGGCCCTGAATCATCCGTGGATCCGGTAGGCATCCGCTCGCGGAAGGCGCGCACGACATCCGGGTAGGGCGCATCCGTCTTCACACCGCGCGGATGGAAGTGGGTCCGCTCCGCGCGAAATCCGAGCGCGCGGAGGCCGTCCAGGAATGCCGCGAGTCTCGGCGGCGAACCGCGTTCCTGCGCCGCGAGTTCGTCCGTGGTGACGAAGAACGGCGGCAACACCGACTCCTTCTGGAGCCGCGAGGCGAGCCGTGCCGCGGGATCCGAGATCCACGAGGACGGGACCATTTCGCGGACCCTCGATGGTTCGGCGAGCAGCCCCATCCAGAGCGGCCCGATGGCTCCGGGAGACTTTGCCCCCACCCGAACGAAATGGCCGGCATCCTTTCGTATGACCGAACCCAGAGGAGGCGAGCCTTTGCGGTTGGAGACCGCGACGATGGTCCGCACAAAGTGCTCGGCGACGAACGAGAGGATGGGTCGGATGGACTTGCCCCGCTCACCCGCAAGGCGAGCGCAATATCCCAGGAGGATTCGCAAACCGAGCTCCGATCCTTGCGGGCAACGGAGCGCCCGGGCGCCGTATCGCCGCTCGCAGGCCTCCGGGTACGTCCCGGACAGCACGGCCGTGTCCGTGGCGGTAATCCCGAGCCCCGAGGACGGACGCGCGGAATCGAATGCCGCATCGAGAAAGGACGTCGGGGGTCCGAACGGATCGATGTCGACGAAATCGGCACGGACCGATTTCAACGCGGTCGTGACGTCGCCCGTTCGCACGGCCGCGTCAATCCCGTTGCGGCGGAGGTTCTCCCGGATCAATTGGCCCGCCGTCACGGACCAGTCGTTGAGCGTCATGTGGACGACCGGGGCCTCCATCGCCATGCGGATCCCCCATGCACCGGTCGCGGCGAGGCCGTCGAGGACCGATCTCAGCGGATGCGGCCACCGCGCGAGGACCATCGCGCTCAGGTCGCGGTTGATCGCCATCGTGGGATTGTAGAATGGCCAAGGGCCGATCGTTCCCGGACCTTTGCGTCGCGCCACGTCGGGCACGAGGAGGCGGGCCGCGCCTTCTTTTACTTCGCGAACGGGGAATGGGAAGTCCACGTCGGGCGCGATGCGTCGAGGTCCGGATATCCCTTCGGGCTCAGAGGACCTCGCCCTTCATCAGCTTGACGATCTTGTAGGGCAGCAGGTTCCGATTGACCATCGTGACCTCGAGGATCCGCACGTCGTCGCGGCGGCGGATGTCCTGGAGGAGCGGGTTCCGGGACTTCTTGTGCAGCGTCAGGAGGAGCGGCTTATCCGCGTCGAGCGCGTCCTTGACCGACTGCACGAAGTTCGGGGACTCGACCTCCATCTTCCCGACCTCGTCGATCACGATGACGTCCGCGTTCGCGGTCGCGGAGCGCAGCGCGTTGACGCCCACCTCCTCGAGCGCGCTGATGTCGATCCCGAACCGGCCGACCATCGTCTTCGACTGGATCTCGCGGGACGCGAAGACGCGTTTCTCCTTCGTCGCCCAGTCCATCACGTAGAAGCCCTCGCGGCGGTTCCGCTTGACGATCGGCTCCGTGATCATGCCGCCGACCTTGAGGCCGTCGCCCTCCAGCATCTCGATGACCTTGAGAAGGCAGTAGGTCTTGCCGGCACCGGGGAGGCCTGTAATCCCGATCTTGAGCGCCTCGCCCATGCCCCCACGCGGCGGCCGGAAATAGCCGTCGCGCTATTAAAACACTCTTTGGAGTTTCTTCGGAGTCCCTCTGGGGAGGCAGACGGTCGGTTCCTTCAGACCGAGAGCACAAATTGATAAGCGGACGGACCGGTGCGACCGAGGAGGGCGACCGTGAATACCGCACTCGTCGTCGTCGGAGTCATCGTGATGCTCGTCGGGATCGTCGGGGCCGCCTTCGGGTTCATCGCCGCGAGCAGCGCCGAAACCACGTACGCGTTCTTCTGCCCGTCGGGCCAGATGCCCCCGCAGGCGTGTGCGGGCCTCCTCGCGTCCGCGGCCACGTACAGCATCCTCGGCGACGTAATGTCTGGGGTATTCGTCCTCGGCCTAGCGCTCGCGATCGCGGGCGCGATCCTCACCGAGCGTCCGCCCGTCGCCCGGATCCCGGTGCCGCCCGTCCCGCCCCCGGGCGCATGGCGGATCTGTGTGAAGTGCAGCGCGTCGATGCCCTACGCGGACCGATTCTGTCCGCATTGCGGGACCCCGCAGTGGTAGCGGTCAGGCAGGTCGCGGCGGAAGGGCCGCGGGCGATGGCACGGGGCTCCCGCTCGGGACGGGCTCCTCCTTGCGGCGGACCTTGCGCACCATCAGAGTCGGCGTCTCGGTGCGGCGCGCGATCTGGTCCTGCATCGGCCCGAAGGCGAACTGAGTGAGCCGCCACTCCGACGAGGCCCCGAGGGCGAGAAGGTCGTAGCCCTTCGCCTCATCGATCACGGCGTCCACGATGTTGCGGATCTTGACGAACTTCTCCTCGAACGAGACGCCGTGCGTGCGGCACATCTCCGCGAGCCGCGCGCTGTACCCACGCTCCTTCTCGAGCTCCTTGTCCGTCTGGACGGCGCTGAGGATCGTGATCTTCGCGTGGTGCTTCTTCGCCAGGAGGATTGCGAACCCCGTCGCGTAGGACACATGCCACTCCGGCGCGTTCATGACGAGGATCCGGTCGACCTTCTCCTTCAGGTTCGCGCTCTTGAATACGACGACGTCGCACGGCGCTTCCTGCACGAACCGGTCGATGTTGGTCCCGAGGATGCGGCCCTTCCGCCAGCCGCCTCCCCAGCCCAGAATCAGCAAGTCCGTCTCGTCCTCCCGGATGTTGTCCAGGATCGCATCGAAGACCTTGTGGCTCACCTCGACCCGCGCCGTCGCGTACGCGCCGAGTTCTTCCGCGCGCCGCCGCAGCTTGCCGAGGTTGTACCGGACCTCGCTCACGTAGAATCGGTCGATCGCGTCGATCGGCAGCGCGGGCGGGACCTCGATCACATGGAGCAGGCTGAGCTCCGCGTCCTCGACTTGCGCGACGAGGGCACCGAACTCGACCAGTTCGATGCGGTCGAAGTCCTCGATTGGCAGCAGAATGCGGTAGCGCGGCCGCCGGATCGGGAGGATCGACTCGACGACCTTGGTCACGCCGATCACGATCTCCTTCTTCCCATGCAGGTAGTGGACGGTGAGCCCGATGCCGATCCAGCCCAACGCGACCAGCCAGGCGACCGGCTCGATCGTCCAGAGGCTGAGGGCGATGATGAATTTGGAGGCGATGCCCAGCATTGGGATGATCGGGAACAGAGGCATCAGGTAGTACCGCTTCACGTCGGGCATCGTGCGACGGAGGACGATTGCGGCCCAGTTCACCATGAGGAAAAGCAGGAGGAACATGATGTCCGCGCTCGCCGCAACCGTGTTGATGTCGAGGGTGAGCGTGATCAGGACGATGATGAGACCCGAGACCGCGATCGATACGTGCGGCGTCCGCTTGCGCGCGTGGAGTTTCCCGAGCACCCGAGGCAGACCTCCGTCGCGACCCATCGCGAAGGCGACCCGGCTCGATGAGAAAATCAGGGAGTTCAGCGCCGCGACGGCCCCGAGCGCGACTCCGAAGACGATGATCTGAAGTCCGAACGGCATGACTTGCGCGGCGATCTCGGCAATCGCGTTGTTGTTCCCCGTCACCCCGCCCGCGCCGGACTGCAAGAGCAGGCAGGCCGGTCCGGGCCCGCCGGCGCAGTTGCCCGACGTCCCGATGGCGACGAACGCGACGAGGATGAAGATCAGGGTCGAGAGCCCGATCACGAGGAAGTGCGCGCGCGGTATGTTCTTCTCCGGATTCCGCGCTTCCTCCCCGGTCTGGGCGATGATCTCGTAGCCTTCGAAGACGATGAACGTGAAACCCATCGCGCCGAGGAGGGAGAGGAACTGCGCCGCTCCGGTGGTTCCCTTGAAGAACCCTTGGTAGCTTGTCGCAGGCACGCCGGTCTGCCCGAGGTGCAGGAGGCCGGCCACGATGAACGAGACGACGACCGCCACCAGCGCGATCGTGACGGCTGTCTCGGACCGACCCGTGAGCTTCGTGCCCCGGTAGTTGAGCCCGATGAAGACGCCTGCGGCGAGGACCGCGAAGAGCTTCGTGAGCGCTCCTTCGTCGAGGCCGCCCAGGACGAGAATCGGCACGTTGAGGATCGTCTTCAACGCGACGACGATGCCGAGGCCGAACCCGAAAATGTAGAAGGACGCGACGATGCAGTGGCCGAACCAGGACATCCAGCCGCCAAGGAACCCCCAGGGATCCCGCATCGAGCGTCGAATCCACAGGTATCCGCCGCCCGTCTCGGGGAACGCGGACCCGAGTTCCATGTAGGCCATGGCAGTGAACATCGTCACGACGAAGTTCAGGCCGAACGCGAGGATCAGGGAGGGCCCCGTGATCGCGTACCCCGGCCCGACGAGCAGGAAGATCGTGGTCCCGATCGTCGGCCCGAGTCCGATCATCGTGATCTCGAGGAGGCCGAGGTCCCGGCGGAACTTGACCTCGACTTCGCGACCCTGGGCCATCGGGTCGCCGCAGACAAGGAGTGGCTTATTAGGACTTCCTTGGCCTGCCGACTTCCTTCAAATACATGAGAGGATAGTCGAGCTCGGGCACATAACGCAACGCGCCGATGGCCCGCGCATCGCCGACCCGAACTGCGACCTCGACGTCCAGGAGATCCTCAGTCAGGACGCCGTAGTCATATGGCCCCCGGGTCCGCAACCGCTTGCGGTCCACCCGGACTCGAACCCGTTCCACATGCGGTTGGAGCCGTGTCGCCGCTTCAATCGACCGCTCGAGGGACGCGACGGTCTTCGATGCAAGCGGCGTGCCAACATACTGATGCGCGATCGCGCCGAGCTTGATGCCCGCCTCGAAGGCGGCGCGGTCTCGGTCGGTGCCATCGAAATACACACGGGTCGGATCGGGAGCCATCGGATCGCCGCCGTCCGGATGGCCGCCTCGGGCATAAGCGAGACGGCAAGGATTTACGCGGCCGCGGGGATGGCGGGTGGCCAAGGCCCTTCATGAAGGAGGACAGCGCCAAGGAATCGACGCGGCCGCCCGCGAAACCGGGCGCATTCCGAGACGTGACACACGTTTTCCTCGATGTCGGCGGCACGCTCCTGTATTCGGAACCGCCCGCGGCCGAGATCTTTCACCGTGTCCTCGCGGTGCGCGGCCATCTCATGGACCGGGAGCGGATCGCCCGTCTGCTGCGGACCCCCGAGACGGTCATCACCTTGATCCGACCGTTCGCCACCGGACAAGAGCCCACGTTCTTCCGACAAGTGAACGCCCGCATGATCGAGCACCTCGGCCTCGAGTCGGACGAGGCGATGCTCGACGACCTCGAGCAGGCGTACGAGCGGGGCGTCGCATGGAAGGTGTACCCCGAGGCCGCGGGGATCCTCGATCGACTTCGACAGGCCGGCTACCGTCTCGGCGTGATCTCGAACGCGTCCCACAGTCTCCCGGGCATCTTGAAGCGCCTCGGGCTCGCGGAGTACTTCGACACGATCACGTATTCGTTCGAGGTCGGCGCGGAGAAGCCGGACGTGCGAATCTTTCGACGCGCGGTCGCGCAAGCCAACGCGTCGGAGGAACACAGCCTCCACATCGGCGACAGCTTCGAGGCGGACTACCTCGGTGCCCGGCGCGCCGGCCTCCATGCGGTCCTCGTCTGTCGCGAGGGTGAACCACCCGCGCCATGCCCGCTCATCCGCACCCTCGACGGCCTCGATGGCCTCCTGCTGGCCGGTCGTTCTCGAACTTGAGAACCTTGCGGTAAAGGCTTAAAGTGCAGGCGCGCGTGAAGAGAGATTCCTCCATGTCACGAAAACTCATCATCGGGGTCATCGGCGGCGGAAGCACGGCCTCGCCGGAGGGACTGGCCCTCGCCGAGGAAGTCGGGTTCCTCATCGCGCGCGCGGATGCGGTGCTCATCTGCGGCGGCCTGAACGGCGTCATGGAGGCCTCCGCGAAGGGCGCGAAACGAGGTGGCGGCACAACCATCGGCATCCTGCCCACCGGCAACAAGGCGGATGCGAACCCGTTCATCGACCTGCCCATCGCGACGGCGATGAGCACGGCTCGAAACCTCGTGATCGTCCGCACCGCCGATGCGCTCATTGCGGTGAACGGTTCGTACGGCACGCTGAGCGAAATGGCCCACGCCTTCGATCTCGGCAAGACCGTGTTCGCGCTCCACAGCTGGCCCATGGAAAAAGCGGGCGTCGACGCGAAATTGTTCGTGGCGGTCGCTACGCCGCGGGAAGCGGTGGACCGCGCGATTGAGTACGCGAAAAAAACGATGGCGCGGGAGAAGCCGGGCCCCGGATTCACGAAGTGAGTTCCGAGCGACGGTTCGCGTGCGGATGGAGCGCTCCGCAGGCTTAAGAGCGCCCTTGCGGTTTCTCCGCCGTGCGGTCGTCGGTGACGTCCGCGGATCTCGAGTGGCGAGGCTTACCACCTTCCGCGGCTCGACGTCTTGCGAAACATCTTGCGGCCGCATCGCGCCGCCATCCGAACGCCGCCGACCCGAACGAACAGCTCCGGCTGTGGGACGATTTCCGCACCGCCCTCCTCGAGGACGAGACGACGCGTTGGGCCTTCGACGTCCATCGTTTCCTCTTCGAGGTTGCGTACCGGAACCGGAGTCCCGAGATCGCTCCCGCGCCGGCCTGGGCCCCAAGCCGGGAGCAGATCCGCGGATCGAACCTCGGCAAGCTCATGGCGGAACGGCGGCTGCGCTCGTACGAGGAGCTGCACCGTTGGTCCATCAAACATCGCGAGGAATTCTGGGCCACGATGATCCGGATCCTCGGCATCCGCTTCCGACGGGAACCGTCCCGGATCCTCGACCCGCACTCCACCGCCACGCATCCCGACTGGCTTCCCGGAGCGGAGCTCAACATCGCGGAGAGCTGCTTTCGTTCACCGCCGGAAACGCTGGCCATCGTCTCGGCATCCGAGGCCGACGAAACCTTGCAACGCAAGACCTACGGCGAGTTGCAACGCCTCTCCAACGGGGTCGCGAACGGCATCGAGGCGATGGCGCTTCCGCCCCGCGCCCGGATCGCGATCTACATGCCAATGACGCCCGAGGCGGTCGCGATCTACCTTGGAGTCATCTTGGCCGGTCGGTGCGTCGTCGGTATCGCCGATGCGACCGCGCCACCGGACCTCGAGAAACGTCTGCGGATCGCGTCCGCGAAGGCCGTCTTCACGATGGACTCGTACGTGCGAGACGCCAAGGAATTCGGGATCTACGAAAAGGTCATCGCGGCGAATGGCCCGCGGGCCATCGTGGTCCCCCACGGCAAAGCGTCCCCATCGATCACGCGAAACCAGGACCTCCCCTGGTCCGAGTTCCTCGGAAAGCAGGATGCGTATCGAGCCGTACGATGTCGACCGTCGGACTACACGAACATCCTGTTCTCGTCCGGGACGACGAAGGACCCGAAGGCGATTCCCTGGACGCAGACGACGCCGATCAAGGCGGCCGCGGATGCGTACCTCCATCACGACGTGAACCGGTCCGATGTCCTCGCCTGGCCGACGAGCTACGGATGGATGATGGGACCTTGGCTCACCTACGCCAGTTTGGTCAATGGAGGCGCGATGGCCTTGTACGTCGGCGGCACGACGCGTCGGGCGTTCGGGGAATTCGTCTCGAAGGCCGGTGTCACCCTGCTCGGCGTCGTGCCGAAGCTCGTCCGCGCGTGGAAGGCGGAGCGGACTATGGAAGGCCTCGATTGGAGCCACCTCCGATTGTTCAGTTCGACCGCGGAACCCTCCACCCCGGACGAGATGCTGTATCTGATGTTCCTCGCGGGGTACCGGCCGATCATCGAGTACTGTGGCGGAACCGAAGTCGGAGGCGGCTACATCACGGGAACCATCGTGCAGCCGTGCGCGCCGTCCACGTTCTCGACCGCGGCAATGGGCCTCGATTTCGTCATTTACGACGGCGGACGTCCGGCCTCGCGCGGCGAAGTCTTCCTGGTGCCGCCGTCGATCGGTTTATCGAATGAGCTGCTGAACTACGACCACGATCGCGAGTACTATGCGGGCACGCCGCTCGGACCCCACGGGGAGACCTTGCGCCGACATGGGGACCAAGTCGAGCGCCTCGGCGGCGGCTATTACCGCCATCGGGGCCGCATCGACGACACGATCAACCTCAACGGCGTCAAGACGAGTGCCGAAGAGATCCGGAGCGCAATCGGGAATGACTTGGTCTTCGACGCCAAGCCGATCGCCGTCGACACGGATGGGAGCGGCCAGCATCGACTCGTCGTTTACGCCGTGCCGCGGGAACCGGACCAGGTCGGGTCTCGCGAGTTGCGCGAGCAATTGAAGAAGGAATTCGAGACGGCCATCAAGCGAAACCTGAACCCGCTCCTCGGGCACGTCGAGGACGTCGTCCTTGTGAGCGAGCTCCCGCAGGCGGGCCCGGGAAAGACGCGGACGATGAAGGAACTCCGACTCGACTACCTCGCTCGGATCAAGAAACGGTGAGGAACCGTCATGGAGCCGCTGGCTCTGCGACCACCGGCGGTCGCGGGCGCGCGGGGGACTCGAGGCAGCGGTTGATCGTGATCTGCGCGATCGTCCCGTAGTACTTCGCCGCATGGCCGATGGGTCGCAAGGCCCAGTCAATGCTCGCCGACGACTCGCGGTCCCGGGGTCCGGAGGTGTTCAGGTCGGCGACGAGGGACTTCTGGATGTCCAGTGCGCCGTTCGCCTTCTCCACATCCATCGCGAAGAACGAGGTCATCGTCGACTCGATGAGTCGTTCGAACTTGTCCTTCACCGGCTTGACCGCGCGCGCGAGCGCTCGGGGCGGACTCTTCGAGGACGGGAGGCGGCGCGTGGCGTCCGCCGCGAGCTCCTCCCAAAAGTCCCCGACGTTCTCCAGGCTCACGGCCACGAGACGGTCCCCGAGGAGATGCCGTGGCTCCGTGACGCCGACCTTCGCGGCGATCGTCCGGTTCTGCGCTGCGAGCAAGAGTTGGCGGACCACGAGCCAGTACAGCCGGTCCACCTCAAGTTCCATCCGTCCGACCTCGGCGAGGGCCTCGGACCCATCTCCGGCGAGGGCACCCAGGACAATCTTCTCCATGCGAGCGGTCAGATAGTGCAAGCGACGAAGGAGGCCGTCGATCGGGAAGCGCGTCGGCTCGACGAAATTCTCGATCGTGACGAACTTCGGGCCTTGGCTCACGATCGTGAGGCCCGTGAGGCCTCGCACCGCCTCGTGGATCTCCTGGAGCTGTCCCGGGGACAGTTCGTCGCGGCTCCGCACCCGGATCGAATTGCATCCGACGATGTAGTTCCCGGTGATCATCCGCGTGAGGCCTTCCGAGCCCGCCCATTCGTCCGCGTCGATGGTGGCCTCCGCGGGCACCGGATACTCTTCGTGCGGCCCGAGACGAATCCGGAGCGTGCCGTCGTCCTCGACGGACAGGCTCACGAGGGAACCGGGCCGGATGCCGTTGGATTCGGCCCACGCCTTCGGGAGGGATACGCCGAGGCTGGAATAGCCGAGCTTCTGGACCTTACGGGTCTCGAGCTCCATGCTGCTTGTACGTATCCGGCTCGATAAATAGGTATTCCGATTGAGTCAGAGACGCCGCCATCGAGGTGACTCGTCCGCCGCGGGGACTTCCCCAAAGACTCATGAGCGTGCGGCGGAATGGCCCGGACGAATGCGCGACGTCGACGTCCTCGTCGTCGGTGCGGGGCCGACGGGCAGCACCGCGGCGAAGTACGCCGCGCTCGGCGGGGCCGACGTCCTCCTCATCGAGAAGCGCTCGGAGATCGGCACGCCGGTCCGCTGCGGGGAAGGCGTCGCGAAACGATGGCTGGAGGAAATCGGACTCGAACCGACGAAGGAGTTCATCTGCCACGAAGTCGACGGTGCGCGGGTGATCGCTCCGGACGGCACGACGCTCGTGCTCGACAACGCGCTGGCCGGGAACGAATGCGGATACATCCTCGAGCGGGACCTATTCGACCGCCACCTCGCCAAAGAGGCCGCGCGGGCCGGGGCGGAGATCATGATCAGGACGAGCGCGGTCGACCTGCTGCGGGACGACGGTCACGTCACCGGCGCCACGTGCGAGCACATGGGCGACACGTTCGACGTGCGCGCGAAGGTCGTGATCGGCGCGGACGGATTCGAGAGTCAAATCGGGCGATGGGCGGGCCTTCAAACGCATCTCCGAACGCGGGACATCGACGCCTGCCTGCAATACACACTCGTCGGCATCGAGGGGGATCCTCGTCGGAACGACTTCTACTTGGGGAGCTGTGCGCCGGGCGGGTACGCCTGGGTGTTCTGGAAGGCCCCCGACGTGGCGAACGTCGGGATCGGCGTGAACCTGTCGAAGATCCACGACCGCGCGGAGGCAAAGCGTTTCCTGGACGCATTGATCGCCCGGACGCCCGCCCTCGCCGAAGGCGAGATCGTCGAAGAGGTCGCGGGTGCGGTGAGCGTCTCCCTTCCGCTCGAGAGGACGGTCGCGGACGGCGTCATGCTCGCGGGGGATGCGGCGCGGCTGATCGACCCGCTGACCGGTGGCGGCATCCTGAACGGCTGCTTGTCGGGCAAGTTCTGCGGCGAGGTTGCCGCTAGCGCGGCGAAAGCCGGGGATGCCTCCGAATCGTTCCTACGGACGTACGAGAAACGATGGCGGGCCCGCCTGGAAGAGGAACTCGCGCGGCATTATTTGATCAAGGAACGACTGATTCGGGTGGATGACGACACGATCAACAAGGTGATTCGCACCGTGGCGGAAGTCGGGGTGGAGCGGCTCTCAACCCAGGCCGTCCTCGAGGCGTTGCGGACGAAGCACCCGGAGCTCCTCTCGGCGTTCGACGGGCTCCTCTGATCCCTCGAGCTGCCATCATCCCTTCGTCAGGTCCTCGCCGCCTTCGAAGACCTGCTGCACCTGGCTGTAAATCTCGTCGAAGCCGAACGTGATCTCCGAGGACACCGGGTGCACGCGGCGGTACACGCCGATCGTCTCCATGCTCTTGAGGAACTCGACATCGAGGAGGGTTTTCGGGGTCGCCGTGTCCGAGAAGAGCGCCTCGTACAAGGCGAACGGGTCCAGGGACCACTTGACGATCCGTTCGAGGTCCTCCTCCGAGATCAGGTCCGCCTTGCTCAGGACGTTGATGAAAGGCAGGCCGTGGCGGAACTGGACCGTGGCGCTGAGCAAAACCGACGAGATGAACCCCGACGCGGTCTTCACGAGCGCGGGGTCGTTGAGATAGACCAGCGCGGACTCCTCGCGGCCGAACGCGTCGATAAGGACGGGCCCGGACGCCCGGAAGGTGAAGAGCTCGATCTGGCCCGGGGTGTCGATCAGGATGTAGTTCGTCTCGAAGGTCTCGAGCACGTCGGCCAGTTCCTTCGCGTTCATGGCGATCATGTCCGCCGCCGCGACCTGCGCGCCGTTCGGCCCCAGGCCTTGGTCGCCCATGATGTCCTCGAGGCTCACGTAATCGCGGACGTCTAGGTCCGGCGAATACGGCAACGATTCCGCGCCGGGGTCCAGGTTCACCGTGATGCAATCGAGTCCCTGCGAGTTCATCCAGAGTTGGAAGGCGTAGACCATCGTGGTCTTGCCGGAGCCTGCCGTCCCGAGGAAGTACAGGTTCCGAGCCATCGTCGCGCGAAGGCGAGGGGTTGGCATGAAGGTATGCCGCGGCGGCCTTGGACCCCTTGATCGTCAGGGATCGCGATGCCGGGCTCGCGCTGGCGAACGAAGAAAGAGAAAGGAAGAAGGTGGTTGTCGAACGAGGCCTACTGTAGGGTCCCGCTCGCCAGGATCGAGGTGCCGTCCGAGATCTGGTACGTGTAGCCCGTCGGGAACGACGTTCGGCTCAGCAAGAGCCGGTCGCCGACGCCGACTGCGCTACCCGATACCGCCTGGACGTATCCAGCGTGGTCCGTCGCGTAGACCAACGAACCGAACGCCTTCGCTGCCAAGGACGTCGCGCCGCCACCCGTGATGACGGTCAACTTCGTCCCGGTCACCGTCAGTCCGGATGGGACCGATACCATCACGTACAGTACCGCGGCCAGCACCACCGTGATCGCGACCATCAGGATGGTCGCAATGACGGGGGACACGGCTGCCTCATCCTTGCGGATGATGCTCTTCATGGTTTTGTCCTCACTGCGGCTTTCGCCGCAATAGAGGCCAGGGGACCCCGCCGGGGATGACCATTTCGGTCCAATTATCAAAAAGGACAGAGCGCGAGAACCGCGAATGAAGCAGCGAGTTGCCGACTCGATGTATGACCTGGACGACGAGGCCGAGCGAACGAGACGATTAGGGAAAACGCGCCGACCGGGGCAGTGCCGAGAACGTGTCGACCGTATTCGCGAGTACAATGGCTAACCCGAGGCCAAAGGGAACGAGCCCCATGAGCATCTCGATGAGCCACCACGGGACCGTCGCGGGGTCAGGCTCGCAGGCCTGGACGGCGCATCGCATCGACCCGTCCGTCGCGGTCCAGAAGAGGGAGTTGAGTCCGATGACTCCAATTGCAATCCCGACGATCAAAAGACCGCATCCGATGGCCAACCTGCGGCTTCTCCGCGACAAGCGCCTCTTGAGTTCGGCGATGGCGCGTTCCTCCCTCGTCGACACGGGAACCCGGTACGGGAGCGAAAGCAGGGTCCCGAGCGTGCTTCGTGTGAGCGGTGGGGCCATGGGCCGGCGACATCACCGAAGTTCCGTCCGATATAGGTTCCGTTTACACGTATCCGGTCCGGTCCTCGGGCTCAGAGGGCGAGACCACGGCGGCGGACGGAACCCTTAAAACGTCTCGCCCTGGTTCGACCGCGATGAAGCCCCGACCCCCGCTGACGCCGAGGACCGTCGATGAATACATGGCGCAGGTCCCGGCGAGATTCCGCCCCACGCTCGAGCGGCTCCGGAAGACGATCAGGGCCGCCGCCCCGGAAGCCGAGGAGGTCATCAGCTACAAGATGCCCGCGTTCCGTCAGAACGGGATGCTCGTCTACTTCGCAGCGTTCGAGGATCACTGCAGCCTGTTCGCCGTGAGCTCCGAGGTTCGACGTAAGCTGCCTGCGTTGAAGCCGTTCGTGTCGGGTAGAGGCACGTTGCGATTCACTGCCGAACGGCCATTGCCTGCCCGGTTGGTCGCTCGCATCGTGAAGTTGCGCCTGGCCGAGAACGCGGCCCGCCGGTCCAAATGACCGCGCCCGCAGGCTCGTGATGTGTCCGTTGTCCAAGGAAACCGCGCGCAACAGGTTCGAAGCAAACTAGCGGTGGCGCCCACGAAACCATCCGTCGTAGGTCGGGTGATCCACGATTTCGACGACAACGATGTACCGTTCGCCGCGATCGCGCACGATCGTGTAGATGAGCCCCCAGAACGAGGGCAGATCCTCCACGAACAGGTTCTCCAGTCCGTGCCGGGCCTTCAGGGCCTTCGGGATCGGGTCTCCTTCCACGACCTCGCCGTGAAGGCAGTCCGCCAAGAGAATTGGCTTTAGGGCGCGAACCCTGCGCAAGATGGATGCCGAGGCGCGGTCCGAACTCGTCCGGAGCTTTTCGAGCGACTCCGCTACCGAGGACGAAAAAACGATGTCCTTGGCCCGCAGGCCCATTACAGCCTTGGCCCCTTGCGAATCGCCTCGAGGAGTTCCTGCGAGGCTTCCGGCACCCAGATCAAGCCCTTGCTTCCCTCGGCGATCATACCCTGGTCACCGAGGAAGCTCACTGCGGCATTCAAGCTCTGCCTGGTTGTGGAATGGCCCCAGTCCCCGAGGGTCGCGAGGAGGCGGTTGCGGCTCACAGGACCGGCGGCCCTTTGCAGGGCGGCGAGAACGTACTCGATCGTCTCAAGGGTCGGGTTCGCCCCCGGTTTTGCGTACCTTGGCCGGGGGGCTTTTAGGACTTGTGCCATGATAGGGACTATATGTATCTATATAGTATATGTATCCATCCTCCCACCTCGCTGATGGCCAGTTCCGGCGTCTGGGTAGGCTACGGGCCTGAAGGGCTCCCAACCAAGAATGGGTGACGAACCTTTGGACCTTCCGCTCGCATGCTCCCGACGGGATTTGCTTCACCGACTCGCACCCAGGGAACCGAGTCAATCCGGTCGCCGACCGGCTCAACAGGTCGATCATTCGTAGCAGCCATCCATGACGAGAGGACTCTGCGTCCTCGGCCTGGAGGTGGGATAGCGTCCGAGGCTACTAGGTTGAGATGACCGCGCCGGGTTTCTCGGGGAAGACGCTCCTGATTGAGAGCAGCAGAGCCAAGGCTTGCAGGACCCAGAAGGTGAGGAACTGAACGAATACGTTGACTGCGGAGCCCCTCTCTCCCGTGGCTGCAAGGTAGACGCTGAACAACAACGTGAGCAGGGGTGTTGCGGTACCATACCACGCCCACCTCTCTCCTCGTTTGAAGGCCGTCAGCCCGATGGCCGACAGCAGGAGCCCTGCCACGAGTAACAAGACGCCCGCGAGGCGAGCGGAATAAATCAAATCGTTTGTAGCCTGAGTGGAATAGCTGGAGGGGTCACCGGTGAAGAAGACTCTGTTTCCAGGATCTCCGGGAAGGAGCAGGATCACGAGACCGAACAGCACCCAAATCAGCCCGCCCGCAACGGCGAGCCACCAAGCGTACTTTGGGACGCGCGCCACCGGAGTGCTGTCCGCCATAGGTGGGCTCATTGGAGCAGCGAGTTCTTATTTAAGGGTGGTGCCACCTCCGAAATTCAGCGGTGGACGGTGGAGTTATTTGAACAGAAAGGGCTTAGGGAGTTCTCTGCATGTGCCGGGGAAGGGGCCGGGCCGCGAGGCCCGCCATGAGGGGACAGGGCAGGTTAGACGAGCGCGCCGCCGTGAGGGCGAATCTCGACCGGTTCGAAGAATAACCGACTCAAGTTGGTCCATGTCGGGGCATCAAGAGTCAGTTGGTGTGCACGTTGACGCTCACTCGCAGCACGTCGTATTCGACGTCGTCTCTTGGTGCGGGCCATTTCGTCACCCGCTCCTCCGTCACCACGAAGGCTCTATAATACTCACCCATGGCCCCAAGCTTCGTCCGTTGCGGCCTTTTTTCGTGAGCTTTGGCCTGCGAGTGGGTTGACTCAAGGGCATGAATGTGCAAGGCCAACTGACATTCGATCCCACGGATCGAAGGTGCAGACCCGTTCAAGAAACAAACGGGCCTGAAGGGATTCGAACCCTTGACCTATCGGTGTCCCTCGGACGCGTCTCGAAGGGCGTGCCGATAAGAGCCGATCGCTCTACCTAGCTAAGCTACAGGCCCGCGCCGGCGCCTAACGACCGTCGTCCAATAAACATTACGAAGCTCAACAGGCGCCCCAGGTCTCGGATCGTCCCACGAGGAACGTGGAACCCCCCGAGAGCTGGACCACCTCCACGCGATAGCATCCCATCCCACCGACGGAGAACGGGAAGTAGTCGCCCGGACCGAGAAATCCATCTCCGTTCGCATCGACGAACGAGAACGTCGAATTGCCGGTCGCGAGCGGAGGCCCCAGGACCGCGAAGGTCGCGTTGTCTCGAATGAGGGTCCCGCGCAACTTCGTGAGCGAGACGAGCGCGCCGACCGAGACCACGTCGATGCGCGTCGAATTGAAGGCGAGGACGACCGGAGTGGCGACCGGATCCTGGCTCACGAACATCCGCGGCAGGAAGACGATGGCGAGGAGGATCATGAACACGATGCCGGCGGCGAGGGAGTACCGCAAGAGCTTCGTCGCCTGCGGGGGCGGACTCCGCTTCCGCTTGAAGGGCAGCTCGGGCCGCGCGGGTCGCGCGATCTTCACGGGCTCACTCCAGGTAGATCGCCGGTCGACCGGGGACGGCGAGGTCCGCCTTCTTCGACGGGTCCCAGCGGGCCGCATCATCGGCGCGGTATACGTCGACCGCGACGCGCAGCTCCTTCTTCAGGAACCCGACGTTCTCGCGAAACATCGCGAACTCGTCGATCGAGGCGAAGCGCTCCAACTCCTCGGGCTTCGCATGTCGCAAGTCGTCCGCGACCTTCTTCGCGAAGGCGGCAACGTCCTTCGCGCGCTCCCGCATGCCCGGTTCGGCCAGGGCCTTCTCCATCAGGACGTTCATCGCGATCGGCCCGCCTTTCGCCAGACTCCGGGCGAGGCTGTGTACCCGGACCTTCCACGCCGGCGCGGTATACAAGGCGAGGCGTTTCGGGCTGATCCGGGTGACCTTGAGGATCTCCCGCACGTCCTGCAGAGTCGTCTGGAGCAAGGCCTCCGCGGCCTCTGCGCGGGGATCGATTTCCTTCTGGACGGCTTCCGGATACGGCGCTTCGACGACGAATCCCTTCTCCCGGATGGCGTGCCAGAGTTCCTCGCAGAGATGCGGCGCGAACGGGGCGAGGAGCTTCGTCTGGACCTCGATGAACCCCTTCAACACCGCCGCGTGCGGGCGGCCCTCGGACCGCCGAACGTACCAGGCCCACGCGGCCTGCAAGTCGAAGAACCCGTGGCGGAAAGCGGTCTTGTAATTCATCTCCTCCATCGCGGCGCGATTCCCCTCGATCGCCCGGTTCATGACGCTGAGGAACCACGCATCAATGCCATGACGTTGGGTCCGCGTCCCGTGCCGTGTCGACGCGAAGCGGTACCATTCCTGGAGACGGTCCCGGATGGACTCCGCGAAGTCCGCGTCCACGTTTGGATCGTCGAGCCCATCGCCCGCGTTGGCGACGGCCAGGCGGATCGCATCGGCCCCGAGCTCCTTCACCGCCTCGCGGATGTACCAGGTGTTCCCGCGGGATTTCGACATCTTGCGCCCCGCGAGTCGAACCCATCCGTTGACGCCATACCCGCGCGGCCAGTGCTCCCGCGGGAAGATCGCGGTGTGGTGGAACAGGCAGAAAGCCATGTGATTCTGGACGAGGTCTTTCCCGGTGTTCCGCAAGTCGAACGGATACCAATAGAGGAACTCGTGACGCAGGCCTTCAATGAGCTTCGCTTCGACGCCGAGTCGGCTCGCGATCGCCTTCGGCTGACCCTTCCCGAAGAAGACGTAGTCGAAGAACGCGTCGTCGAGGCGCTGCGCCCACGGCACCCGACTGCGGAGGTGGTCCCCCTGCAGGGCGTGGGCGATCGTGTAGTATGCCATGTAGATCGTCGAGTCGCTCAGGGACTCGATCACCCAGTTGGAGTCCCACGGCAGGATCGTGCCCAGTCCGCGATGGTGCGTGCACGGCCAGTCTCGCAGCCAGTCCGCGACGTAGTCGAGCCACTTCCGGAGAGCCTCCGGGTGGAGGTTCATCGAACCGAGCGCTTCGTGGACCTTCGCCTTCCAGGCCGGATCCGCGTATGCGAGGAACCACTGATTGTCGACGATCTTGACGATGGCGGGAGTCTTGCACCGGCACACGACCGGCCCGCTCGGCTCGTACATCAGATCGGCCTGGCCCCGGGACGTCAGCTCCTTCCGGATCTCGTCCTTCGCGACCTCGACCCGTACGCCGGAGAAGGGACCGCAGTTCTCGTTCAGCACGCCCTGGTAGAACCCGGACTTGTAGACCTCGGCCTTCGCGGCCTCGAGCTTCTCGCGGTCCCGCTGATTGCGGATCCCCATCCGCTCGACGATCTCGACACCGGGCAAAGGACCCCATCCGGGCGTCCGAATAATCGGGATCGGCTTAATCGCCCGGATCCGCTCCGGATCGAGGCCGTACTTCGAGAGCATCGCGGCGTCCTGTTGCAGGTCTCGCAACGCCACGTAGTCGTCCGGCGCGTCGGACGGGACACTCGTCACGATCCCTGTGCCTCGGCCTTGGTCGATGAATCCTCCAGGCAAGATCGGAATCGCGCGGTTGATCGCGGGCGCGACCGCTTCCATGCCGAGGAGTTCCGCGCCGCCGATCCGCGACTCGATCGCGATGGTCTTCCCTTGCTCCCCGAGCTTCTTCGCCGCCAGGGGGTTCATGATCCAGTGTTCTGCACCGACGGTCGCAAGGACGTACTCGACGTCCGGGTCGATCCAGAGGTTCGTCTGGCCGAACACGGTCTCCGGGCGGATCGTGGCGGCGACGAGGAACCGGCCGTCGGCCAAGGGGAACTTCAGGAGGGTGTACTCGACCGGCGTCTCGCCCTCGCCCTCGAGGCGGTCGTGGTCCCCGATCGGGGCCTGGTCCTTCGGGCACCAGATCACGGGGTGCTTGTCGATCTTGACGAAGCCGCCGTCCTTGAGTTGGTGGAACTGCCATCGGACGAACGCGTCGTACGGCGGGTTGAGGGGCGTCGTGATGAAGGACCGCCGCCAGTCGATCGCGGCGCCGAGAGCCTTCAGGTCCGCCATCGTCGCCCGCGGGAACACGTCGATCCAGTGCATCGGGTCCGCGAATTGCGGGATCTCCTGGTCCGGAATGCCCATCTTTCGCAGGATTTCCCATTGTTGCGGCTCCTTCTCCGCGATGCGCTTCGCGGCCCCGAGGATCGGCAGGCCCGTGCAATGGAACGCCTGCGGATGGAGGACGTTGTATCCCGCCATCCGTCGATAGCGGGACTGGAACTCGGCCCGGAGGAACGAGGTCCCGAAGCCGAGGTGTTGGTACCCGTTCATGTACGGATAGGGCACATTCGTGTACCACTTCGGACGGGCCGGGTCGGGCTTGGCCTCGTAGACGCGGGCCTCCGCCCACGCCGCCTGCCACTTGGCCTCCACCTTGCGAAAATCAAATCGAGGCCGTTGCGGTGGTCGCTGGGAAGGTTTTCGTCCCGCCACGCGCGCTCGCGCGCGCCCGCGCGGTTTCGTGGCCCGCGACGGTCGTTTCGAAGGAGGTCGAGGCGAGCTCCGGCGTCCCGCGCTGGATCGACGGGCCCCCGACCTCGGACGGGATTCGCGGCCCTTCCCGCGCGCACGCGGCCGGACGGAACCGCTCTTTCTCCTGGCCACATTCGCCGATAGGACCCTATCTCGTAAAGCTTTTCGCGGCGTCCGACGCGGCGAAATCGCCTTTGCTGGGACGAAAACTGCGCGTCTTCTATTCGGCATACACAATAAAATTAGAGGGCGCCTCGGGACACGCGTTCGCCGGCACGATGGAGGCCCATTGTCCTACGTCGTATGACAATTGACAACAACTATAAGTACCGTCCTCCAGGATACAGCGCCCGGCACGCCAAGAACATGCGAGAGGATGTATGACTCTGTCATACCCTTTCCGCGGTCGAGGCGAGGGGTCCGGGATGGACGAAAACGAGCGGATTACGCTGCGGCTCGAGAAAGAGAACCTCGAGCTGATCGACGGGTTCCTCAAGGAGAACACGTCCCACGGCAACCGCTCCGCGTTGGTCCGCGAGGCCGTCCAGGCGTACATCCAGACGATCCGCGAGGGCGGCAACACGATCACGCTCCGCGTCCCGCGGTACTACCTCGACCTCATCGACCGCCTCGTGGCGGACGGCTACTTCCTGAGTCGGGAACACGCGGTCGTCCGCAGCATCGAGGAGTGGTTCACGCGGGAACGGGTGAAGGAGATCCAGGACCACAAGCAGGAAGTCGACAAGGTGACGGGAAAGGTGGTCTCGGTCTCGACGGGAGACAAGAACGGAGTCATCCCGCCATGACGCACGCACGCGACGTGCCGGACGCCGGAAGGGAGCAATTTCCAACGAGGAAAGGAAAGGGATGGGACCTGTCATGAAGGGATGGGATGCACGCCTTCAGCAGAACGGACTTCCTTCCGGCCGCCCTCGATCGATAGGAGCATGAGTCGGAGGCCGGAATTCGATGGTACCTAGGGATTATGTGGACGAGGTCATCAGCAGCCTGTTTGAGGACGCCGTGGACCCGAAGATCTCCGTCGTGGGGGTCGGCGGCGCCGGCGGCAAGATGGTCTCCGCGCTGTACGACCGCGACATCCAGGGCGTCGAGACGGTCGCGGTGAACATGGATCCGTCGGGCCTGTCGAAGGCCGAAGCCGACGTGAAGGTCCTCCTCGCGCACACGGAGGACGAGGACCGCGTCGCGGCCGCCCGGGCGTCCGCGGAGGACCAGGAGCAGCAGCTCCGCGAGTCCCTCTCGTCCGATATCGTCTTCATCGTCGCAGGCCTCGGCGGCGGCACCGGAACTGGCGCCGCGCCCGTCGTCGCACGCGCCGCCCGCGCGAACGGCGCCGTCACGATCGGGATTGCAATCCTTCCCTTCGAAGTCGAGGGCCGCGCGGACGTCGCGCGGGAGGGCCTCGAGGCGCTCCGCAGGGAAGCCGACAGCGTGGTCGTCGTGGACAACAACTCCCTCAATCGGTTCGCGGACCAGCTGTCCTTCAACGAGGCGATGCAGGTCGTCAGCTACATGGTCGTCACGATCGTCCAAGGCGTCGTCGAGCACCTCGGCAAGACGTACCTCTCGACCCTCGCGGAGGAGGTCGAGAGCGCCGCGAAGGAGATCGAAGAGCAGAACAACCACGCGGTGCACGTCGAGGTGGCGGCGCCGGAGACGGTCCAGGCCGCCTGGGACCTCGGGCCCGTCGCATTCGACGAGCAAGGCTTCATCGGCCTCCGGTAGTCCGAATCACGTAGATCCTCCCCCCAACCAACGCCCACTCGCGAGGGCTTCGGGCGATCCCCGTCGCAAGACGGGGAGCGGCCCTCGCGACCTCTTTCTTTCCCTGAACGCCAAGGACCAAATAGGGACCGACGATACGACGCGCGCATGGCCACGGCGACCGCACCCGCTCGGGCGGCTCGTACGACCGTGTTCAACCTCGCCTGGCCCGTGATGGTCTCGAACTTCCTCCAGACGCTCACGACGACGATCGACGTGATCATGGTCGGCAACCTCGGGTCGGAGTCGCCCGCCGCGGTCGCGGCCGTCGGGTTCGGAGGCCAGTTCATCTTCCTATTCTTCTCGATCATGATCAGCGTCAGCGCGGGCACGATCGCCCTCGTGGCGCGCGCCATGGGACGCAACGACGTCGACGAGGCGAATCACGTCCTGAAGCAGAGCCTCGTACTCGGCGCGTTCGTCTCGATCCCGCTCACGCTGATGGGGCTCGTCTTCGCGGAGCCGATCCTCGCGGGTTTCGGCGCGGCGCCGGACGTCGTCGAGCTCGGAGCGGCGTACACGCGCATCGTGTCACTCGTCGTGTTCTTCCAATTCATCGGGTTTCTCGGGAGTGCAGCGCTGCGCGGTGCGGGCGACACGGTGACGCCGCTATGGATCGGCGTCCTCGTGAACGTCGTGAATTTCGGGATCAACGTGAACCTGATCTACGGCAACGCGTTCGTGCCGCGGCTCGGAGTGCCCGGCGCCGCCATCGGCACGTCGATCTCGTACATCGTCGGGGCCGTCGTCCTCGTCGTGATCTTGTTGCGGGGAAAACACCGCCTCAAACTCCATCTTAGCGGCGGATGGATCCACATGGAGACGGTCCGCCGCATCTTCCGGATCGGATGGCCGGCGGCGCTCGAACAGATCCTCCTCCAAGTGGCGTTCCTCGTCTGGGTCGGCATGGTCGTCGTCTTCGGGACCGACGTCCTCGCGGCACACCAGATCGGGTTACGCATCCAGAGCTTCGCGTTCATGCCCGGGTTCGGGTTCGCAATCGCGGCCACCGCGCTCGTGGGACAGAACCTCGGCGCGCACGCTCCCGACAACGCGGAGCGAAGCGGGTGGGAGGCGGCGAAGCTCTCGATTGTCGTCGCGGGGTTGATCGGCCTCGGAATCTTCGCCTTCGCGGAACCAATCGCTCGGGTGTTCATCGGCGACGCGAACGTGATCGCGTACACGGTGACGTTCATCCGGATCCATGCGATCAGCATCCCCGCGGTCGGCGTATTCTTCGCAATCGACGGCGCACTACGCGGGGCGGGGGACACTCGGTTCCCCCTGATGACGTCCCTCAGCGGAATCTATGGGATCCGCCTCCCGCTGTCGTTCATCTTCGGGTTCATCTTGTCGTGGGGCATTGTCGGCATCTGGATCCCGCTGGTAATCGAGTACTGGTATCGGGCCGCGGTCATCTCGAACCACTTCCGCCGCGGCAAATGGAAGACGTTGAAGGTCTAGCGCCGGCAAGTTTTAAGCCGACCGGACCGTAAGGCCGCCGGGGTCGAAGGCCATCGCGAAAGATGTGCAGAACGAGCGGGTGCACACGCCGTACCGACTGAACAAGGTCGGCGTCACGGGCGTGCTGAAGCCGGTCCAGGTCCGTCGGCCAAGTCGCTCGGTCACCCTGACCACGACGCTCGACGTCTTTGTCGATCTCCCGCCGGAGCAGAAGGGCTCGCATCTCTCGCGGAACCTCGAAGCGATCAACGAGGTCGTCGACGGATCGGTGCGCGATCCGGTGGCGAGCCTCGAAGACCTCACGGAGACAATCGCGCGGTCCCTCCTGAAGCGACACGAATACGCGACGACGTCCGAGGTATGGGCCACCGCGGACTACTTCCTCGAGCGCACGTCGCCATGGGGCCGCACGTCTCTCGAGCCCTATCGTCTTGTCGCACGCGCGAACGCGCGCCGCGGTGAGCCAGCCGTCGAGAAGTCCATCGGTGTCGAAGTCGTCGGGATGACCGCATGTCCGTGCGCCATGGAGACGGTTCGTGATGACATCTTGAAAGAGCACCCCGAGCTCTCGCGCTGGCCCGAAGGGATTCCCATCATCACGCACAACCAGAGGAACCGCACGACGCTGATTTTGCAAGAGCCCGCCGGTCACGACATCGAGGCGGACGAGCTCATCGACGTGGTCGAGGAATCCCTATCGGCTCCCACCTTCGGGTTGCTCAAGCGGCCCGATGAGGGCCGATTGGTCGAGTTGGCGCATCGGAATCCGAAGTTCGTCGAGGACGTCGTGCGAGAGATCCTCGATCGTCTCTTGAAACGGTATCCGAAGATGCCGGATGCGACGTGGGTGCGTGTGAAGTCGGAAGCGGAGGAGTCGATCCACAAGCACAACGCGTTCGCGGAGCGATCGACGACCTTCGGCGAGTTGCGCGGGCTCTGAGGGACCATGGCCGTCCCTGCGCTCTGCCACCTCTGCGGTCGACCGACGTTGCGATCCTGCCGAAGTTGCGGCCGACCCGCGTGCGACGAGCATCTCGTCGGGAGCACGTGCGTCGAGTGCCGCACCGGCCGGATGACGCCTCGGCCGGGAGTCCAGGCCTAGTTCACAATAGCCGCTTCGCGTCGTCCTTCTCGATCCCGAGCGCCTTCAGCGCATAGGTGAGCGCCTTCTGTCGGATCATGTCGCGCGTCTTGTCGTCGAGGAACTGCTCCATGATCACGGGCGCCTTGCGCGCGTACTGAACCGCGAACTCCGACCAATAGAACGCCGCGTTATCGCCATCGAGCTTCGCGGCGGCGTTGTATTGTTCCTCTGCCTCGTTGAATCGTCCGAGGTCCACGCAGTACGATGCGAGGGCGTCCCGAAACTGGGGATTCTCGCCGTCGAGCTCGATCGCCTTCTTGTACAAGCCCAGGATCTCCTCGGGCTCCACCTTCGGGACGCCGAGCGCGGACTCCGCCTTACCGAAGTGCGCGATCGCGCTGGCCGGGTCCGCTTTGATCGCCTTGTCGAAGTGCTTGTATGCGGAATCGTAGTCGAGTTGACCCAGGGCCTGTTCCCCCGCGGCGATCGCTTCATCGGCGGACATGACTGGACGCGGCGCAGATTCTCGGAGCGCAGATAAAGATTCCTGCGCGATTCTCATTCCGCGGTGGAGGGCTCACAGGATCGCGCGGTGGTCGCGAAGCCAGTCGAGGTCGCTCAGGTATAGCTGTCGAATGTCCGTGATCCCTTCGATCGCCATGATCAGGCGCTCGAGACCAAGGCCCCATGCGAGGACGGGCGCGCGGAGGCCCATCGGCGCGGTAACCTCCGGGCGGAAGACGCCGCTACCGCCGAGCTCGACCCATCGTCCATCGGGCAACTGGCCCTCCGGCTCCATGCTCGGCTCCGTGTACGGGAAATACCCGGGGCGGAACTTCACGCGCGTGAATCCGAGGCGGCGGTAGAACTCCTCGATCAAGCCGATGAGCTGCGCGAGGTTCGCGCCGTCCTCCATCACGACCCCCTCGATCTGGTGGAACTCGGGCAGGTGTTTCCAGTCGATCGCGTCCGGCCGGAAGTTACGGCCGATGATGAACGCCTTACGCGGCGGGTCCGGATGTTTCGAAAGCCACTCCAGCGTGATCGGGGTCGTGTGCGAGCGAAGGACGGCCCGCTCCGCCTCCGTGCGGTTCCACTTGTACCGCCACCCCGTGCTGCCCGTGTCGCCACCCGTTTCGTGGACCTCCGCGACGCGACGAACGACTGTGTCATCCGGCACCGGTCGCGTGGCCGGCTTCGCCAGATAGAACGTGTCGAGCTGATCGCGCGCCGGGTGATCCTGCGGCTGGAACAACGCGTCGAAATTCCAGAATGCAGGCAGGATGAAGTCCCCTTGGATCTCCGTGAAGCCCATGCTCAGGAAGATGCGGCGGATCTTCTCGATGTACGCGCCGAGGACGTGTCGCTTCCCGGGTCGGACGAGCGGGGCGAACGCGCGCGTGTCGTAGCGGCGGAAATCGGCCTGCTTCCATTTCCCGGAGGACAGGAGGTCCGTCGTGGGCTGTGCGACCTCCTCCTTCAAGGCGATGCCCGCGGCAATCGCCTTCTCGCCCGCGGCGGTCAGGCTGATCTCGCGGCGTACGGACTCCCTCTCGCGCACGAGGTCGCGTCGGGACTTGAGGTCCTTAAGGAAGCTCGGATCGATCGCATCTTCGGAGAGTTCCTCCTTCGCGAGCCGGCCCAGCAGGACCTCATCGGGACTCTTCGAGTCGACGGCGGCCTTGCCCGCTGCGGTGACCGTGACCACGGCGCATCCGGATCGCCGCTCGACCTCGGCCCAGCCTTTGCGGCGCAACCATCCGAGGGCGACCGCGAGCTCCGCATCATCGAACTTGCATGCCGACTTGAGTCGCGTCACATCGACGCGACCGCCCGCCTTCACCGCGGCCTTCAGCGCCTTGCGCTCCGGTAGCGCGGTCCGCGCGACGCCGGGGCGGGCGAGTCGATACGAGCGGACGACGCGCTCCTTGATCGAGACCAGCCCTTTCGCCTGCAGCCACGAAGCTCCATTCATCACCTCGACGAGCTCGCGGAACTTCCCGGCGGTCCGAATCTCCTCGGGCGAGGCGCGCTTACGGTCCGCGAGGGCGAGCAGGACCTTCTTCTCGAGGTAGCTCAACTCGGATCCGCCGGCGGGCATCCCGCGCCGCATGGGGACCCCGCGTAATAGGCTTTCCTCGCGTCCGCGCGGCGTCGTTTTCCTCGGAGGGAACGTGGGATTCTCAGGGTTGAGAACTATGGCACCGGCTATATATGAGAAAACGGAACATCGACGCAGTTAGTGCATCAGCCCAACCCCTCGAGCGGACGAGCGGAAGCCCGGTACGAGGTGCCCTGAGATGGAGGACCGATTCCCGACGAACTACTCGATCCTCCTGAGCGGCCCACCCGGCGTCGGGAAGTTCGAGTACCTCATCGCGCAGATCCAAGAATCGATCCGGCGCGGCGAGCGCGTCGTGTTCGTGACGCTCGACCTCCACCCGAACGAGATCCGGGCTCGGGCCCGTAGCTTGGGCCTTGACATCGAGCACGTCGAGGGCAAGTCGTTCGTGTTCGTCGACTGCTACAGCGCGACCTCGTCGGAACGTCCGGAGGCGACTCCGGGGAAAAAGACGTTCCTCGTCTCGAGCTTCTCGAACCTCGAGGGGATCGGGATGGCGATGAGCAAGGCGGCGCAAGAGCTCGGCACGCCCGTGCGCATCTACTTCTACACAATCTCGACGCTGTTCCTCCATAACTCGACGCAGGCGATCGCGAAGTTCTTCCAGATCGTCACATCGCGCGCGAAGACGAACCTCGGGTTCATCCTGTACGCGGTCCAGGACGGCGTCCACGAGCCGATGACGGTGAACCTGCTGCGGTCCCTCGTCGACGGCGTCATCGAGATGCGCTTCACGGACGAAATGGACCACGAGATCCGGACCCACCACATGCGCGGGTACAGCGTGGATGCGGGATGGCGGCCGTTCGTCCCGCTCCCGGCCGAGGTGGTCCGGTCATGATGGCGGCGCCGACGCGGCCGACGGCCGCGCGCGCGAAGACCGGCATCCCGGTCCTCGACGATCGGCTCGGAGGTGGCTTCCCGCGGCCCTCGACCCTCCTGTTGTTCAGCGACAAGCCGACGGAGAAGCGGTTGTTCGGAGAGAACCTCGCGGTCCAAGGAGCCAAGGCGGGCGAGGTCTCGCTGTACGTCGACTTCTTCCGGGCCCCGCAACTCGCGCGCGGCGAGCTGCGCCGCTTCGGCCCGGCCGAGGCGGACAAGCTGATCTTCGTCGACGCGACCTCGTCTCAGCTGCTGCTCCCGAGTCAGGAACGATATCGCATCTCCGACGTCGGAAGCCTCGCGAACGTCGGCGAGACGATCATCGCCGCGATGGAGGCGGAGCGGCCGGCGCGCGTCATCGTCGACTCGATGGAGTTCCTCATGGACCGCTTCCCGAAGGAGGACGTGATGCGTCTGTGGCGGCAGTTGATCGACGCGGCGCGGAGCGCCGGGGCCGTCATCTGCTTCCTGTTCATCAACTGGACTCTCATGGAGCGGGACCTCGAGCAGATCCGTTCCATGTCCGATTTCATCGTCGAGTTCCAGTCCTCCCTCCGGGGCGGAATCGTACGGAACTCGATGCGCATCTCCCAGATGGGGGCGGAGGGCATCAAGACAAACTGGATCCCATACACATTCAAGGACCTCGTCGGCCTCACCGTCTACTTCCCGCGCATCCTCGTGACGGGCCCCTTCAACGCGGGCAAATCGACCGTCGTCAAGGCCCTCTCCGAGAAATCGATCAGCATCGACCGGATGGGCACGACGGTCGCCTTCGACTATGGCAGCGTCAACGTCACGGGCATCGAGGCGGAGATCTTCGGAACGCCCGGTCAAGAACGGTTCGAGTTCATCTTCAAGATCTTCGCGCGCGAGGTGAGCGGCGTCCTCCTCGTCGTCGACGCGACCCATGCGGAGGATCTGCCGCGAGCGAAGCAGATGCTCGAGCTCGTCGGGCCCCGCATCCCGTACGTCGTGCTCGCGAACAAGAGTGACTTGCCCGGGGCCTTGTCCACGGAGGAGATCGCCCACCGGATGGACCTGCCGTCCGATGTGGCCGTCGTGCCGACCGTGGCCACGGAGAACAAGGGCGTCCGGGACGCGCTCCTCGTCCTCGCCGAGATGATCATCGGGGTGAGGTAGGATGCCCGATGCGACGAGCGCGCGACTCCAGGCGATCCTCGCGGAGCTCCGTCGCGTGCCCGACGTCCTCGGGGTGACGATCGCCCGGCGGGACGGCCTGTTGATCGCCCACGCGCTCCCGAAGACGATGGACCCGAAGAAGATCGCCGCGATGACCGCAGCCATCGTTGGCACGTCCGAAATGGCGGCCCACGAGATGGGCCTCGGGACCTTCAGTCAATCGATCGTCGACACGCACATCGGCAAGATGATGGCGACCGGCGCGGGCGACGAGGCGATCCTCGTGACGATGGTCCGCACGGAGGCGAACATGGGCCTCATCCTCCTCAGCGTCGGCAAGGCCGTGCAATCGATCATGGAGATCCTCCGGGTGGAGGAGGTGGCCGCCGCATGACGGACCTCTGGGAGCGGATCGAGGAGACGATCGACGAGCTGTCGCACCTCTCGGACATCAAGTCGGCGGCGGTCGTCCGCCGAGACGGCCTCGTCGTGACGCACACGTTGCCCGATGGCGTCGATCCACGGATTGTCGCGGCGATGACCGCGGCGATCGTCGGCACCTCGGAAATGGCGACGGTCCAGTTGTCGCAAGGCCGCTTCATCCGAGCGATCGTGGAATCCGAGGGAGGCAAGCTCCTCAGCCTCGGCGCCGGAGAGGAAGCGCTGCTCGTCGCCCTCGTGTACGACGACGCCAACCTCGGGCTCGTGCTGATGGCGATGGAACGGGCGGCGAAAGAAGTCGAAGAAATCCTACGGAGCACCGGATGACCGCGAGGTGACGAGATGCCATCGACGAACGAGGGACTGCAACGGCTGCTGGATTTCTTCCTCTACGGGATGCTGCGCGCATCCGAGGTCCTCGGGAACGCCCCGCTGTTCCTCCGCACCGTGGAGGAGGAAGGGCTCCGGAAGTTCCTCATGACGAACATCCCGCAGTTCCAGGCGCCGGAGGATCCCGCGGAGGCCTGCCGGCAATACACGCAAGGGGCGGACGAGAGCGGCCTCTTTGACGCGAGCGACACGGTGTTCCACGGCGACGGTGACGCGGTCCACGCGGAGATCGGGGACAAGTGCGTCTACCGTCGGGTGTGCACGATGCGCCACGACGAGGGCCTGCCGGTCCACTGCATCCGCGCCTTTGCCCTCCGCGAGATGTTGCACATCCGCCTCGATGCGGACTTCGATTGGAAACTCGATCATTTCGGCCGGCCGTGCCGGATCACGCTCACCCGCGCGAAGTGGAAGTGACGCGATGGACACGAAGAAGGTCCCGACGTACATCGAAGGCCTCGACGAAGTCCTCGGCGGCGGGTTGCCCGCGGGCCACGTCGTCCTGCTCTCCGGCCTCCCGGGGACAATGAAGTCCACGCTCAGCTACGCGATTCTGCACGCGAACGCGCGCGAGCGCGGCGCGAAGTGCCTCTACATCTCGCTCGAGCAGACGCGCAAGAGCCTCGAGGCGCAGATGGCCGCGATGGGTTTCGACGTGGAGGCGGTCCGCGGGGACGTGCACATCCTCGACGTCGGCTCGATCCAGAAAGAGATCGGCAAGAGCGCCTCGAAACCGTGGATGGAATTCTTGCGCCGCACGTTGCAGACGAAGAAGGACATCGATGGCGTCGACCTCGTCGCGATCGACTCCCTGGAGGCGCTCGAGGTCCTCGCGAAGTTCGAGGACCGTCGCACCGAACTATTCCGGTTCTTCGAGTGGCTCCGCGACCTCGGCGCGACGACGATCATCCTGGCGGAGGCCGCGTCCGAAGCACCGTTCCTCGGACTCGAGGCGCCGCAGCCGCGGCGGGACGAGACGTTCCTCGCGGACGGGATCCTCGAGCTCAAGATGCATCCGATCTCCGACGTCGAGGTCCAACGGCGCATCCGCGTGCTGAAGATGCGCGGGTCCCACCACAAGACCGGCTTCTCGGCCCTCGTGTTCGAAGAAGGCCGCTTCCAGATCACGTCCGTCATCAGTCCGTAGGTGGTCCATGGTCCAGCCGGTCAAGTGTCCGGGTTGTTTCTCGATGAACCAGCCGGACGCCGCGCTGTGCCGCGTCTGCGGCCGCAAGCTCCGCGAAGGGGTCCCGCGTCCCGACACGCCACCGGTCATCCTCCAGCGGGTGATGAGCGGCGAGGTCTTCACGGCGCTCATGGGCGACGCGAGCGGGCGGACCGTGAAGCGGGCGGAGAACCCGCCGCCCAAGGAGGAACCTCTCACCGTGGTCCAAGTCCCCGCGCCGCCCGAGGCTCCAATCGAGGACAACTCGGATGTGATCGCGGCGGCGGTAGACCGAATCCGCGCGAAGGCGCAAGAGAACGGCCACCGATTCAAGCCGTACACCCCCGCGAAAGGCCGACGGCCACCGACCGCGACAGCCAAGCAAGAGGCCGCCTCGAGTCTGGAAGCCGGCGTCGCCCTCCTTCGCGAACGAAAGTACAACGAGGCCGTCGAACCCCTGCTCAAATCGATTGCGCGCGACGACGAGGACCGGCGCTCGTGGATCCTCCTCGCGGAAGCATACCTTCGAATCGACCGGCCGTACAAGGCGGCGATCGGATACCTTCGGGCCCTCGAGCTCGCGCCGAAAGACGAACAAGCTTGGCTCGGGCTCGCGCGCGTGCTCCGCGCCATCGACGATCTCCCGACCGCGGCGCATGTCTTGGACCGCGCGTCGCTGATCAACCCGGCGCACGCGGACACCTGGGCCGAACGTGGCGCCATGTTCGAATCGATGCAGAATCTCTCGGAGGCGATCAAGAGCTTCGCGAAAGCCCTCGAGCTGAAGCCCGACCACCGCACCGCGCTCGCGCGACGCGACGAGCTGGCATCGAAGTTCCAGGAGCCGCCGCGCCAAGCTGCAGCCGCACCGCCACCGCCAACGGACGTTCTGAAGACGGAGGCTGCGGCTCCCAACCCGCCGCCTGCCACCGTGGACGTGATGCCGCCGGATTTCCTCACTCAATTGGACGATGTCCTCGGGCCGGACTCCGATGTTCAGGTGGCCCCGGCAAAGCCCACGGCGAAAGGCGCGATCCCAGCGAAACGACCGCATCCGCCTCGCGTCCGCACGTTCGTCGATGGCCTCGACGACACGCTCGAAGGCGGCGTGCCGTGGGGCCACGTCGTGCTCATCGAAGGTGCTCCGGGGACGATGAAGTCCTCCCTCGCATTCTCCATCCTCCTGCACAACGCGGCCCGCGAGGGCCTGCACTGCCTCTACCTGAGCCTCGAGGAGCGCACGTCGAGCCTCCTGAAGCAGATGGGCTCGCTCGGCCTCAAGCTCGAGGTGCCGAGAGGGTCGCTCGTCGTCCTCGATCCGAAGGCCGCATCGGGGCTGTTCTCCGGGAAGGCGGACTGGACCGAGGCGCTCCAGGAAGGCATCGCGTCGATCAAGGCGCAGCGGGGACTCGACCTGATCGTGATCGACTCGCTCGAGGCGCTCGAGGTCCTCGCGAAGTTCAAGGACCGACGCCGGGAGATGTACCGCCTCTTCGAGTGGTTGCGGGACCAGGACGTCACGAGCTTCGTGATCACGGAGCGGCCCGATTGGCTGATCGCAGGCCACGTCCTCCAGGGTCGCTGGGACGAGGACTTCCTGGCGGACGCCGTGTTCCACCTCCGGATGCACATGGTCTCCGACCTCGACGCGCAGCGGCGCCTGCGAGTCGTCAAGATGCGGGGATCGAAGCACGAGACCGGGTACCTCGCGATGGTCCTCGACGAAGGCCGCTTCCGCGTGACGCGGGCCATGAGCCCGTGAGGGGACGCGAATGGCGCGGTCCCTTGTCAAGACCCACATCCGCGGTTTCGACGACGAAGTGCTGCGCGGCGGCATCCCGCAAGGCCACGTAATCCTGATCCGCGGCGCGAGCGGGACGATGAAGTCCTCGCTGGCATACTACGTCCTCTATCACAATGCCCTCGCCGGGACGCCGGGCCTGTACGTCACCTTGGAGCAGAGCGCCGGCAGCCTGCTCGAGCACGTCGCCTCCCTCGGACTGCGAGCGACCTCCGTGTCGGATGCGCTCCCGATCCTCGACCTGAGCCGGGGCCGCGAGCACCTCGAGGAGATGGTCGCGAAGGTCGGCGCGATGACGGACGCCACCGCGAGCCGCGACCAGGCGCTCCTCGCCGTGCTGAAGGGCAAGATCCTCGAGTTGCGGCGGAAGCGGAGCTTCCAGATCCTCGCGATCGATTCGTGGGACGCCCTCGAGCTCATCCTGGAGTTCAAGGACCGGCGCGTCGAGACGTTCGGCTTCTTCGAATGGCTGCGGGACCTTGGGGTCACGAGCCTCCTCATCTCCGAGGAGCCGCCGCTCGAGGGACGGACGAACGCCCTCGAGGAGGAGTTCCTCGCGGACGGCATCCTGCACCTCCGCCTCGAGCCGGTGACGGAGGTCGCGTACCAGCGTCGCGTGCAGTGCGTGAAGATGCGGAGCGTGAACCAGGACAGCGACGACCGGACGCTCCTCTTCGAGAACGGCCGGTTCGAGGTCGCGCGCGCGATTGGGTGAGCCATGAACGAGCGGTTGCGAGTCCTGCTCGTCCGTTCCGCGTTCTTGTTCCTGCTGTCCCTCGTCCTCGTGGCGGGATTCTGGTACCACCGCGAGTTTTATCAGATCGGGTTCACGAACCTTCTGATCATCGGCGGCATCGTCACGTTCCTGGTCATCTGGGCGGCGCGGCTCGCGATGTCGGGGGAGCTGCCGCGAGGCCGGCCCGCCGGCGAACTCGCGTGCACCCTCGAAGAGGGCGACCGCCTGCTGCGCAGTGTTGCACAAGCCGTCGTGCGGCCCGCGGAGGGGGCCCCGTATCCGGGCGTCGGACGCGTCCTCACGGCGAAGTACGACACCGGACCCGAGTTCGCGCGGATCCTTATCGTCGATTCGCGGCGCGCGTTCCTCTCCGATGTCACGGACGAGGAAGCCCGCCAGGCGGGATTCCGTTCCGCCGCCGAGTTGCGCGATGCGGGTGCGGAGCGTTGGGGTTGGCGGTTGCCCGATCTCGTGACGATCCTTCGTGTCCGCCCCCTCGGAGCGAGCCGATGAACCCGTTCGAACTCGCGACCCTCGGCGGCGTCGTTGCCGATGCGTGGATCCTCGCGATCGTGGCGATCCGCGGACGGCGCCGATGGCTCCAGGCGACGTATGCGGCCTGTAGCTTGGCGTTCATCGTCCTGGGGGCCGCTTCGGTCAGCACGACGGAAGGCTTGCTTTCCGGAGGCGACACGATCGTCCTGTTCGCACTGCTGCTGGCCCACGCGCTCACCGCGATCCTCGTCCTCGGCCTGATCCATGGAGAGACGATGCCGCGCCGGCGGGCGACCGCGTACCTGCTCCTCGTCCCCGTCCCGATCCTCGCATTTCTCGCGCCGTCGCAGGGATGGACCGCCGCCACGGCGTACGAGGGCACCGTACTCGGCGGCTTCATGGTCCTCTGCCTCGGGGTCGCACTGGCCGAAACCCTGTATGCACGCTTCACGAGCCGGCTTCTCGCCGCGCATTCCTTCTGGTTGGCGCTCGCCGTACTCGCGCTGATCATCGGAGGACCGATCTATACCTACGAACTCGAATTCTTGGGAGCGCCCATCCTCGCCGGCGCGAACGTCGCGACCCCGCTCGCACTCGCGTGCTTCGCCCTCGTCGCGCTCCAGGCGGATCCGCTCCCGACCTCGCCGAAAGCCGCCAAGGGGCCGTCGCAACCCGGCGCATTGCGCGCCGAGGACGCGATCGTCTTCGACGAAGTCCGTCCGAAGTACGCGACCCAAGCCGCGCAAGAAGAGGCGGGCCACGGGAGGTCGGTCCTCGTCATCGGTCGCACGTCCTCCCCGACCGTCGTGAGCGGGGCGGCCAACGCGACCCTTGCTCCCGATCGGCATGCGGCACTGAAGGCTCTGACGACCGCCTCCGAGTTCCTGGCCACCGCGCCGGGTGGACTCGTGGTCGTCGACGATGTCGCGGCCCTCTCCGCCCTTTCCGGGTGGGCTCCCGTCCTCGAGGCCGTCGTGCGGCTTCGATACGCGGCCCGTGAGGCGCACTCGACGGTGGTCCTCTCGACGAGCCGCCTGACGGCGTCCGAACGGACGGCCCTCGCGGACCGCCACTTCGTGTGGTGGGACCTCCCCGACCCGACGACGGAGATCGAAGCGATCCTGTCCCAATCGTTCGGCTCGGGCGCGTCACGGCTTCTCGAATCGTTCGCGCGAGCCCACGGACTCCGGCGGTCCGACATCACGGCCGAGCATGTGCCGGCCCTGATCGCGTTCCTCCAGCGGGCCCTCGCGGACCTTTCCGGCGTCGTCGCGGGGACCGCGTCCCATGGCCTGCGTGTTCAGTTTGAGGCGGCGGGGAGCGTCCTTCGATCGTTCGCGGCGCAGGGACCGGAGGAGCTCGCCCGCGGCAAGTGGCCGTCGCGGAACACGGGAGGCCCCGACGCGGATCTGCTCGTGACAGCCGCGGACTACTGGAAGGGGAAGGAGATGGAGGAACTCTTCGCGGCCGCCGAGACCGTGAGCGAGCGGGAGCCCCTCTTCGAGCGAGCCCGCGCGGTCTTCGTGGAGCAGCTCGGCGATGAGGGAGAGAGCGTGCTTCGGTCCCAACTCCAGCGGCTCGGGAAACGGCCGGAGGACCTGGCGAAGGGGGACCTCGTCCGGATCGCGGACCGCGCGTCCGTGGACCTCGGGGCCCTTGCGGAGGTCGTGGATCTTCCGCAGGAGCGCGAACGGATCCAGCGGCAGATTGCGTCCATCCGACAGCGGCTCGAGCTGATCGTGGAGGGCGAGAAATGAAGCGGATCCCGACGAATGTCGAAGGCCTCGACGAACTCCTCGGAGGCGGCATCCCGGAAGGCAACGTCGTCCTGTTGTCCGGCGCCCCGGGCACGATGAAGACGTCGCTCTCGTACCACATCCTCCACACGAACGCCCTCGCTGGGACACGTGGGCTGTACATCTCGCTCGAACAGGGACGGGCCAGCCTCCTCGACCACACGGAAGGCCTGGGCTACCGCCAGGACGAGGTGAGCGGGAACCTGAGCCTCCTAGACCTCGGGACGCTCCGCAAGAAGATGGCGGGGCCTTCCGAGCAGCCCTGGATGGACCTCTTCAAGCTCTACGCGCAGGGGATCCGCAAGTCGTTCGACTATCGGCTGCTCGTGCTCGACTCACTCGACGCTCTGGAGATCCTCGCGAAGTTTCGCGACCCGAGGCGGGAGATGTTCTCCCTGATCCGATGGCTGCGGGACCTGCAGGTGACCGCATTCCTCTTGACCGAACTCCCGACCGACGTCGGCCGGGCGGACCCGCGCCGCGCGGCCTACGCGAAGCACAAGGAGGACTACCTCGCCGACGGCATCCTGCATCTTCGGCTCGCTCGCCAAGGTGAATTCGGGATGCAGCGGCAGCTTCGCGTCGTGAAGATGCGAGGGAGCCGCCACGACACCGGCTATCACGCGCTCGTGTTCGACAACGGGTTCAAGGTGACCCGCATCCTCGCCTGATCAGTCGCGGACGATGAACTCCTCGATGTGATCCTTCGCCTTCTCGCGCGCGGCGTGATGCTTTTTCAACCAGTCGCGGACCTTTCCCCAGAGCTCCTCCTTGCAGTCGCCGCACAGCCGCTCACCGTTCTTGCAGGTTCGTTCGACTTCTGCCAGGTGTCCGTCGTCCGGCTCGAAGATATAGTTGTACTGGGCGAAGATCGAGCAGATGTACGGGTTCGCGCCGAGGCGCCTCTGCTCCTCGACCGTGGCCCGTCCGCCGGTGAAGGCGTTCATGACCTTTCGTTTGGCCTGCGCCTCCGTGTCCGTGGTGAAGATGCTCGATTCCGGGATCGAGGCGGACATCTTCCCTCCGGGTCCGAGGAGACTCGGCAGAAGTTTGTTGTGAATCAGCGCCGGTTTCGGATAGCCAAGCTTCGGGGCGACGTCGCGAGCGATCCGGAAGTGCGGGTCCTGGTCGATGCCGCACGGGATCAACACCGGGACCGGTTTGCCCTTCTCGACCGAAGGCAGGAAGGCGGGTGCCGCCTGGATGCTCGTGTAGAAAATCTCGCCGATATTGTTTGAGTTCTGGAGTCCGAAGACCGCCTGCGTGGTCGAGTACGTGATGCGCTTCGCGGCCTCGACCGCGATCGGGTAGAGGTGGCGGATGTATTCCGTGTCCAGAAAGATCCGGGTCAACTTCGGATCGAAGCCCATCGCGATGATGTCGAGGATGTTCTCGTATCCGACCTTCGTCGCGGCGCCGAGGTCGTCGAAGTCCTTGAAGAGGAATTTCTCGTCGTCGGTGATCTGGAAGTACAGCGTCGCACGGAACTTTTCCTGAAGCCACTTCGTGAAGAACCACGGCAGCATGTGGCCGATGTGGATCCCGCTCGACGGGCCACGGCCTGTGTACAGCGCGAAGGGATTTTTCTTCTCGTACTCGTCCAAAATCCAGTTCATGTCCCGATGGCTGTAGAACACACCGCGTCGCAACATCGGGTGGAGGTCCTTCGCGACCCGTCGGATTCGCTCGAGCAACTCCGGCGTAATCCGCTCGGTGCCGAACTGGGTGACAAGCCGGTCGTAGTCGACTTGACCCGTGACTTCCCATGGTGTGACCACGAAGTCTTCGGGCATCTTCAAACGAAAGTGAGAGCCGCTAGATAAAGGCAATTGAGCGGTCAGTCGGGAGAATTGAGCACGTCATCGGTCACTCCTGGAATCGCCGTTTGACAACCTCGTGCGGGCGAACATGGCCTTCGATTACGTCGAGACGCGCTCGAAGGAGCCCGGAACGAAATGCATGTGTGTAGAGTCCTTCGTCGTCGCCTTCCGGGACAAGGCCAGAAGTTTGTTGATTATCTTGTCGTAACTCTCCCGCGGAGACGACTTTAGTTTCGAGAGGCGCTCTCTTGTGGCGGAGGTTACTTGGACCGGCGTCTTTGGCATTGACCCTCTCATCGCACGATCGTACTAACCCATTTCGCTTCCGCGGCTCTAGCTGAGCTCCTTCGACTCGCGGCGGGAGGCTCACACCATGATCGCGTGGCGGCCGCGCATGTCGGCTTCCGTTTGGCCGAGGCGCTCCATGATCTCCGCCACGACACCGTCGAGAAGTAGGACCGACGCATCCTCGAACAGGGTGCCAAGGGGTGCGAGTCGAGACTGTGTCGCATCGTCGTCCGCTTGGATCAGGAGCACGATGTTGCTGGCGTTCGACAGCTTCGAGGCGCGGTGGCTCGTCACCGCGATCACCTTCGCGCCCACCCGGCGGGCGATGTTCGCGACCTGGATTGCGCTCATCGTCGAGCCGGTGTTCGATACGATCACCACGGCGTCGCCCTCACTGACGACCGGCGTAATGGTCTCCCCGATGAAGTAACAGTCAATTCCGAGTTGCACCATCCGCATCGCGAAGGCACGGGCCGACAGGCCGCTGCGGCCGACCCCATAGACGAAGAGCTTCTTTGCCGACGTCAACGCGTCGACCGCGGACCGAATCTCCTTGCTCCGGTCCACAGATAGGATCCGCTTCAGGTGATCAAGAAGGTACTTCGACGAGGCTGTGGCGGTACTTGCGGGAGCTTTCGATGCAGAGGAGGTCACCGCCGCCTCTCCTCTTTCTCTTCTTTCTCCGGCTTCGTCGGCCGGATCATGCGCTTCGCGAGGACACGCTCGAGGATGACCTTCATGTACATCGCGTCGTGCTCGAGCAGCGGGGACGACGAGACAATCGTGAGGTCGTAGTCCTCGTCGAGGAGGCAGTCCGCTAGCGGCTCGAACCGTAAGTCCCCTTTCTTGATGGGCGTGTATCGGAGCTCGTTGCCGTCCGCGTGCTCGACGCCGCTGAAGTGTGAGTGGACGTGGCCGCCGTCGGAGACCTTCTCGACCTTCTGCAGGACGTCGTCGAAGTCCTCCGCCCGCTTGAAGAGTCCAAAGCCCCGCGCGTGCACGTGTGCGAAGTTGAGGACCGGGAGGACGCCTTTCGCGTTCTTGACGAGCGTCAGGATCTCATCCAAGCTGCCGACGACTTCGGTGCGGCCGCTCGCCTCGATCCCGAGGCGCGAGCGGATCTTTGCCTTCTTGTACGCGTCCCGGATGAGCCGGAGGTTCTTCGCGATGCGGTTCATCGCCTCCTTCGGCGCGAGCTCGCCGAACATCCCGAGGTGCGTAACGACGATCGTCGAGCCCATCGCCTCCGCGAGCATGCCGCCCCAGATCACGCTCTGCACGCTCTTCTGCGCGAGGCCGTCCGCGTCGGCGAGGTCCATGTAGTACGGCGTGTGCAGCGAGAGCTCGATGTCCAGCTCCCGGGCGAGCTCGCCGAGCGCCTGGAGTTCGAAGTAGTCCCCCGCGATGCCCGATGCCAGGCTGTACAGGACGTCCCCCTTCTCGATCTTCTCGTCGAGGGACGACACGAGGACCTCCTTGCGGTCCTGCTTGCGACCGATCTGGACGATCAGCTCGCTGGGGATCTCTCGCGGCGTGCGCCCGATGTCCTCGTCGCCGGCGTATCGCTCGTTCAGGTTCACCCGCACGAGCTGGACTTCCATCGCGGTGAGGCCGAGGTTATGGATGTCTTCGATCCCGTCCCGCAACGTTCGGCCTTTGCACGACAGCGGAATGCCGGACGGCCCAAAACGAATCATGATTGCTCCGCCCCGCGAGGACCCGGCACCCACTATTATTCTGGTGCCCCTGATATTAATAGTTTTGTAGGCCGAGGGCCTTGAATGGCCGCCGGGAGGTTTCGATGTCCGCGATTCCCGACGCTGGAGGGCGAGGTCGCGTGCGATGGATCGGCACCCGCTGTCTCCTTCGTTTCGCGCCCAAACGTTTAAATCGCTCCCGACTTTACAACGGCGGCCGAGGCCCCTTCTCGATGGCGAAGACCCCCAAGACGAATCCTCACCTCCAGCGCGTCGTCCGCGAGCTGCGGGAAGTGTCCCGCGATTCCGGCGCGCCGATCTGGCGGGATGTCGCGGATCGCCTGGAGCGCTCTCGCAAGAACTGGTCCGAGGTGAACCTTTCCCGGCTCAGCCGCTACGCGGCGAAGGGCGAGCAGATCATCGTGCCGGGGGTCGTCCTAGCCACGGGCGAAATCTCGACCCCCCTAACGGTTGCGGCGTTCCGATCCTCGCAGGCCGCGCGCAAGAAGATCGAAGCCGCCGGGGGGCGAACCGTCAGCCTGCTCGAGTTGGCGGTACAGAACCCGAAAGGCTCGGGCGTCCGGATCATGGGGTGACGATGGCGATCATCGACGCGACCGGGCACGTCGTCGGCCGGATGGCCTCGATCATCGCGAAGCGCCTCCTCAACGGCGAGGAGATCGTCGTCGTGAACGCGGAGCACGCGATCATCACAGGGAAGAAGAGCGTCGTCTTCAACGAGTACAAGGCCCGCCACCAACGAGGGAGCACGACCAGCCGGATGCGCGGCATCGGCCCGCTGTATCCACGTCGACCCGACATGATCCTGCGTCGCACGATCTCGCGGATGATGCCCTACCAGCAGCCCCGGGGACGCGACGCCCTGAAGCGGCTGCGGGTCTACCTGGCTGTGCCGGTCGAATTCAAGGAGAAGCCGACCGAGATCATCGAGGTCGCGAAGCGTCCGCCGCAAGGGCCGTTCATCAGCCTCGGCGAGGTCTCAAAGCTCCTCGGCTCGAAGTTCGAGGGATCCGCATGAAGGCGATCGTCGCCAGCGGCAAGCGCAAGACCGCCGTCGCGCGGGCGACCCTCACGAAGGGTCGGGGCATCGTGCGGATCAACAGCGTGCCCGTCGAGATGTATCCGTTCGAACTCGGGCGACTGAAGATCCTCGAGCCGCTCAAACTCGCGGGGCGCAAGGTCGACTCGATCGACATCGACGTCAACGTCCAAGGCGGCGGCGTGATGGGCCAGGCCGACGCGGTCCGGACGGCGATCGCCCGCGGCCTCGTGCAGTATCTCAACGATCAAGAGCTCGAGACGCTGTTCCGCGAATACGATCGTACGCTGATTGTTCCAGACACCCGGCGCAAGCTGCCGAAGAACCCGCTCGGCCGCGGCGCCCGAAAGAAGCGGCAGAAGTCGTACCGGTGAACGAATGATCATCCCCGTCCGATGCTTCACATGCGGCAAGGTCGTCGGAAGCGCCTTCCCAGCGTTCGTCGAGCGGAGCCGCGCCGGCGAGGAGCCCAGCAAAGTGCTCGACGCGCTCGGCCTGAAGCGGTACTGTTGCCGGCGCATGGTCCTGTCTCACGCCGAACTGATCGACGAAGTCCTCCCGTTCGGTTGAGCGCGGTCGGCCCGGGGAAGGGTTTTTAGTCCGGCAGCCCTTCGAGACCGCCGAACGGGTCCGTGGGGTAGCTTGGTTTGGGTGCGGGGAACGATTCCTCTGCCCACCCACAAGAAATCCTACCAGCTTGGGGTGCTGGCGACTCCGGTTCAAATCCGGACGGACCCACTGACAATCCGGTTCGGAACCTATATCTACCCTCCAAGAGAATCCCTTCCGCATGGTTCGGGTCTCTCCAGGGAGCCGTTCGAGCGTGCGCTATGCGACCCTCCGGGAGGATCCCACGATTGACCGCTGGTACCGGAATGTTGCACGGGGTTCCGCCGTCACCGCGGACGTATACCTTCGCCGCCTCGGGAACGTATGCCGCACGGATGAGAAGCGGCCCGCGGACCTCGTCCGCATGAAGATTGAGGATCGGCGGGATTTCCTGACGGACCTCGTCTCATCGATGGAATCGAAGGGCCTGTCGGGCGGATACATCGAGTCGACCCTCAAGGCCTTGAGGTCGTGGCTGTCCTTCAACGGCGTGCCGTGGGCGCACCGGATCAAGGTGCGCGGAACGCAAATGACGCCGACCTTGACGAAGGAGCGCGTGCCGACGCAGGACGAGCTCCGGCGGATATTCCTCGCGGCGTCGTCCCGGGAACGCGTCGCGGCGGCGTTTATGGCCCACGCGGGCCTGCGTCCCGAGACGCTCGGGAATTACCGGGGCACGGACGGCTTGCGGCTCTCGGACCTACCGGACGTGATTGTGAAAGGGAAGACGGTGACATTCCGGAAACTGCCCGGGATCGTCGTCGTCCGGCCGGAGCTGAGCAAGTCGGGTCGCCAGTACCTCAGTTTCATCGGAGGGGAGACGGCCGACTTCCTCAAGGCGTACCTTGAGGAACGCCTCCGAGAGGGCGAGCGAATCGGCGAGGAGAGCGACGTCATCGCACCGGCGTGGTCGAAGAAAGCGTTCCTGACGTCGATTAACGTGGGCGACGCGGTCCGAAAGGCGATCCGCGCCGCCGGATTCCCATCGCGTCCGTACGTCCTGAGGGCGTACTTCGACACGCAATTGTTGCTTGCCGAAAGCCGGGGCAAGATGACCCACGCATACCGGGCGTTCTTCATGGGCCACGTCGGGGACATCGAGGCGCGCTACACGACGAACAAGGGCCGCCTTCCACCCGACTTGATCGAGGACATGCGGGACGCGTACCGCCGGAGCCTGTCGTTCCTCGAGACGACGAAACCCGCCGACCATGAGGCGGAGCTGAAGGCCTCGTTCCGGCGGCAGATGCTCCTCGTCGCGGGACTGAGCGAGAAGGAGATCGGCAGGATGGACCTGGACGCGCTGACGGACGCGGAGCTCCAGCGGATCGTCCGCGAGAAGCTCGTCGGCGCCCCGACGCCGAACGGGAATGGGCACGCCAACGGCGGAAAGCAGAAGGTCGTGCCTCTCTCCGGGGTGGAAGCGTACCTCGAGCAAGGCTGGCAGTGGGTCACCCAGCTTCCGGATGACCGCGCGGTCGTCAGGTTCTCCGATTGAGCAAGACGAGCCACACCGGCATCTTGGCGAGGAGTTCCTCGGCCGTCAAGACGTCTCGCTCCGCGA
>WNGH01001058.1_pt1 | contig 48255 bp, 45 predicted proteins | sample 5400631 | NCBI WGS metagenome assembly WNGH01 (sample SAMN13153373, study PRJNA577476) | soil metagenome | isolation source: 115 cm soil or saprolite under Garry oak tree replicate 1 | place: USA:California | collected 2016-06-15 | reverse complement strand
TGCAACGCGTCTTCATACCGGACCTCGACCGACGGCCAGTCGATGTTGCGCTGGAACGTTTCGATGTAGGCCTTCGCGTTTGCGCCGAAGTCGATGTGGTAGGCGTGTTCGTACATGTCCAGAGCCAGGATAGGAATACCGCCGGCCACGGTCTGGCCATGATCGCCGGCAGACTGATTGATGAGCCGGCGATCGCGCGGCACGTAGACGAGTAAGACCCAACCTGAGCCGCCGGCCAATCCGCTCGCCATGGCGACGAACTCGCTGCGCCAGCGGTCCACGGACCCGAAGTCGCGGCTGAGGGCTCCGGCGAGTCCGTCGGTCGGCTTCCCGTCCCCGAAGGCCAGGCTGGCGAAGTAGAGCTCGTGGAGCAGCGTCGAGTTGAGCGCGATGAGCTGTTCGCGCTTCAGGCTGTTCACGACATAGGCCGGAGCCTTGGCAACGTCGAGTGACTCGAGCTGCTCCGTGATGGCGTTGAGGCGCCGGAGAGCCCCACCGTAGTGATTCTCGTAGTGGCTCTCGATGAGCCGCAGCGAAAGGCCATTCAGCAGCCAGGGCCGGGTGAAGATCGGTGTGAGCGGGTAGCGCATGTCTTCTGCCTCCGATGCTTCTATTGTTTCGATAGGAAACATTAGTTTCATACCGGCGTCAAGCCGGGCCCCTCGCTGCGCGCCCGGCATCGAAATCGAATAGTCTCTCGGCAGAAGCCATCGCGGAGGCGAGAGCCATGGGTCTCCTGGACGGGAAGGTCGCGGTCGTGACGGGGGCGGGAAGCGGGATCGGTCGTGGAGTCGCGTTGGGGCTGGCCGCGGCGGGCGCCAGCGTCGTGGTCAACGACTACGGCGTGACGGTCGACGGACGTGACCCGTCGAGCGAGCGCGCCCTGGGGGTCGTCAAGGAGATCGAGGCGGGCGGCGGCCGGGCTGTCGCGAACGCCGACAGCGTCGCGACCATGGCCGGAGGGCAGGCGATGGTCGACGCCGCGCTGAACACGTTCGGCGATCTCCACATCGTCGTCTGCTGCGCCGGAATCCTGAAAGAGCGGATGATCTTCAACATGACCGAGGAAGAATGGGACTCCGTCGTCGCCGTCCACCTGAAGGGCCACTTCACGGTGATGCGTCCGGCGACGAAGCACATGCGCGAGCGGCGCTATGGTCGGATCGTCACCTTCACGTCCACCGCCGGGCTCGAGGGCAGCCCGGGCCAGCCGAACTACTCGGCGGCCAAGGAAGGTATCGTGGGCCTGACGCGCTCGACGGCACTCGCGATGGCGAAGTACGGCGTGACCGTGAACTGCATCTCGCCAACCGCCGAGACGCGGATGACGGAGCGGCTCCCGGATGGCCGCCGGGCGCAGGCGGCGGCACCGCCCGAAGCGATCGCTCCGGTCGTGGCATTTCTCGCGAGCGATCGCGCAGCCCACGTCACCGGGCAGATCCTGCACGTTCGCGGCAACCAGGTGTCGCTCTGGTCGCACCCGGCGCCGATCCGCGCGATCACGAGCCGCGAGGGGTGGACGCCGGAAGCGCTCGCTGACGTCTACGACACGGCGCTCGGTCAGGATCGCTTGCGACGCATCGACGCGCTCGGGATCACGTGGCCGCCCCGCAGCTCCTAGCCGCGACGATTCACACTGTTGGCCATGGCGAGCGCGCGCCAGGTCGCTCTGGAAGTCGCCGGTCGGGAGGTGGTGATCACCAACCCTGACAAGGTGTTCTTTCCGCATTCCGGTCATACGAAGCTGGACCTGGCCAGGTACTACGCGGCCGTCGCCGACGGGGCGCTCCGGGGTATCGCCGGGCGGCCGATCGTGCTCAAGCGCTACGTCGACGGCGCGGAGGGCGAGCCGTTCTTCCAGAAGCGCGCGCCGGCGCAACACCCCGAGTGGGTCGAGACGGTGGAGCTGCGGTTTCCGTCGGGCCGGACGGCGCGCGAGATCGTGGTCCGCGACGCGGCGCAGCTCCTGTGGATCGTCAACCTCGGGTGCATCGACCTGAACCCGCACCCGGTCCGCGCCGACGACCTCGAGCATCCCGACGAGCTGCGCGTCGATCTCGACCCGGGCGCTGGCGTGAGCTGGGACGACGTGCGACGTGTGGCCCTCGTCGTCCGTGACGTGCTCGAGGACCATGGCCTGCGCGGCTGGCCCAAGACATCGGGCTCACGCGGCATGCACGTCAACGTGCGAATCGAGCGGCGCTGGAGCTTTGATCAAGTCCGGCGCGCGGCGCTCGCCCTCGCGCGTGAAGTCGAGCGGCGCGCGCCCGAGCAGGCGACCAGCAAGTGGTGGAAAGAGGAACGGCACGGCGTCTTTCTCGACTACAACCAGAACGCCAAAGACCGGACGGTGGCCTCCGCGTGGTCGGTGCGCCCGACACCCGACGCGCGCGTCTCGATGCCGCTCACGTGGGACGAGGTCGCCGACTGCGATCCGGCGGCGTTCACGCTGGTCACGGCACCGACGCGCATGGCCGAGCGCGGCGACGCAGCGGCGGGAATCGACGGAGCTGCGGGCTCGCTCGATCGACTCCTCGCGCTGTCCGCCGCGCAGGAAGCGGCCGGTCTCGGTGACGCGCCCTGGCCGCCGCACTACAAGAAGCACGGTGACGAGCCGCCGCGTGTCGCGCCGTCGCGACGAAAGCGCGCCGCGACCGACGCCGAGACGGGCCGTGGCCGCCGCCAGTCGACACACCCGCTCGTCACCATCGCCAAGGCAGAGCATCGGACGGACGCGCTCGCCGGCCTCGAACGGTGGAAGGCGCGGCATCCGGAGGCCGCCGATCGACTGCACGTGGATGACGTCCTCATCGACACGATGCGTGGTCGCTCGAGCACGTGGACGCGCATCCGAGTCAACCTGCGTCACGTTCCCGAGGGCGAACGCCCGACCGAGGAACCGCCCGATCCCGACTACGACCCCTGGCGCGACTCGGGATCCGGCCGGCGCCCCTCGCGCGTACCGAAGACACGCTCGAGCTCATAGGCCGGCGTGACCTCGAGCTGGTCGTAACGGCAGTCTTCCGGTCGCTTGTCGGGACGCCAGCGAACGAAGTGCGCGGCGTGACGGAACCGAGTCCCCTGCATGTGATCGTAGGCGACCTCGCAGACGCGTTCGGGCCGGAGCGGCTCCCAGCTCAGGTCCTTGCCGCGGTTCCAACGGCTGGTCGCGCCGGGCAGGCGTTGCCCTTTCGCGTTCGCTTCCTCCTCGGCTTCGGCCCAGTCACGCCAGGGATGATCGTCGAGCGCGTTTCTTCGAAGAGGCGCCAGGTCGCCGACGAGCTGCTTGCGCACGGCGTTGGTGAACGCCGCGGTGACGCCAACGTGGTGCAGCGTGCCCGCCCCGTCGTAGAGGCCGAGCAGGAGCGAGCCGACCATCGTGCCCACGCCGTTCTTGTGCCAGCGGAAGCCGGCGACCACGCAGTCGGCCGTGCGCGCGTGCTTGACCTTGATCATCGTGCGCTCGCCGGCGCGGTAGGGGGCGTCGAGACGCTTGGCCATGACACCGTCGAGCCCGGCGCCCTCGAAGCGGCGGAACCAGTCCTCGGCGAGTGTGCGCTCGCGCGTGGCCGGCGACAGGTGGACCGGCGGGGCCGTGTCGGCCAGTACCTGCTCGAGGCGCTCGCGCCGCGCCGCCAGCGGCGCTTCGCGCAGGTCCTCATCGCCCAGGGCGAGCAGGTCCCAGGCCACGAACGATGCCGGCGATTCGGCGGCCAGGAGCTTCACCCGCGAGGCGGCCGGATGGATGCGAAGGAGTAGCGCCTCGAAATCGAGCCCGCCGGCACCGGCGATGACGATCTCGCCGTCGACGACGCAGCGCTCGGGGAGCCTCTCGGCCAGGGGGGTGAGGAGCTCGGGGAAGTAACGGTTCATCGGCTTCTCGTCACGGCTCTGCAACACGATCTCATCGCCGTCGCGAAACACCAGCGTGCGAAACCCGTCCCACTTGGGCTCGAACTGCCAGCCGTCGCCGCCCGGCAAGGCGTCCGCGGCCTTCGACAGCATCGGCGCGAGCGGCGGAGAGAAGGGCAGGTTCACGGCCCCATGCTCATCCCGCGCGGCAGGCGCTACCGGAACGCGAAGCCGGCATAGCCTGCGGCGGCGACCTCGTCGCACTTCTCGCGGTACTTCGGTGCGCCGCCCGCGTAGACGATGAACGTGCGCTTGTCCTTGCCCGCCACGTTGGAGTTGATGCCCATCATCCACGAGTCGACCTGGGTGAAGAGCATGCGCCGGCCGGTGTCGTGCACGTGCTGGACCCAGTCGCGCTCCGCTTCCGGGGTCGGCTCCACGCGGGTGTGGCCCCGGTCGCGCATGTAGGCGATGAGCGCCGTCACCCAGTCCACGTTCTGCTCGATGCAGCGCGGGATGTTGCAGAAGGTGGCCGCGTTGTGCGGCCCGACCAGCGTCAGGAGATTCGGGAAGCCCTCGATCTGCAGCCCCAGGTAGGTGCGTGGGCCTTGCGCCCACTTCTCACGCAGCCGCTGACCGCGCCGCCCGCGGATGTCGATGCGGTCGAACGCCCCGGTGATGGCATCGAAGCCGGTGGCGTAGATGATCATGTCCGCCGCGTACTCCGCGTCGCTCGTTCTGACACCGGCGGGCGTGATCCGCTCGATCGGTGTCTCCCGGATGTCGACGAGGCGCACGTTCGGCTGGTTGTACACCTCGTAGTAGCCGCTCTCGAGCGGCACCCGGCGCGTGCCGAAGCCGTGGTTGGTCGGGATCAGCTTCTCGGCGACGGCCGGGTCCTTCACGCGCTCGCGAATCTTCCGGCGCATGAACTCGGTGATGGTGGCGTTGGCCTCCTGATTGATCAGCACGTCGCGAAAATTGCCCATCCAGATGCCGAAGCCGGGCTCGCGATAGAGCTTCTCGAAGAACGCCTCGCGCTCCTCGGGGCTCACCTCGAGAGCCTTGCGCGGATCGGCGTCGTGGATGAAGCAGCCGAACGATTCGCGGCAGCGGGCGAAGATGTCCGCGTACGTGGCCTTGATGCGCGCCTGGGTGGCCGCGTCGATCGGGCTGTTGTGGAGCGGCGCGCACCAGTTCGGGGTGCGCTGGAACACCGTGAGGTGGCCGACCGTCTTGGCGATCTCGGTGATCGCCTGCACCGCGGTCGCCCCGGTGCCGATCACCGCGACACGCTTGCCCGCGAAGCTCACCGGCTCGTGCGGCCACATGCCGGTGTGATAGGCCTCTCCGCGAAAACTCTCGACGCCCGGGATCGTCGGCATCGTCGGCGCCGACAGCGGCCCGATCGCGGTGATCAGGAACCGGGCCCGCGCCCGCCTTCCGTCCTCGCGTTCGATCTCCCACTCGCCGGCGGCCTCATCGTAGACCGCGGCCTTGATTCGGCAGCCGAACTCGATGTCGCGGCGCAGGTCGAGCTTGTCCGCCACGAAGTTGCAGTAACGCAGCGTCTCCGGCTGGGCCGCGAAGTGCTCGCTCCACTCCCACTCGCGCAGGATCTCGTCGGAGAACGAGTAGCCGTAGGTCCACGACTCGGAGTCGAACCTGGCCCCGGGGTAGCGGTTCCAGTACCAGGTGCCACCGACGCCGTCGCCGGCCTCGAACACCCGCACGCGCAGGCCCAGCCCGCGCAGCCGGTGGAGCTGGTACATGCCGGATATGCCGGCCCCGACGACGATGACGTCGAGAGACGCTGCCATGGCTCTCGCATTGTCCGTCAGCGATCGATGCTTCTCCAGACCGAGGCCTTGACCCTCCTCGTCCGACGCTCTACAGTCCCGGGCGCCTCACCGTTTCGAGGAGCGTGTGGCGGAGGAGGGCGTACAACGATGGACTTCGGGATCAACCTGGCAACGGCGGCCGACTCCTTCAAGATCGTCAAGCGCGCGGAAGAGCTCGGCTACGCGCGCGCGTGGTTCTACGACACGCAGATGCTCAACGCCGACGTGTTCGTGGCCATGGGGGCGGCGGCCGTGCAGACGTCGAAGATCCGTCTGGCCACGGGCGTGCTGATTCCCTCCAATCGCATCGCGCCGGTCGCGGCCAGCGCGCTGGCCTCGTTGAACGCGCTGGCCCCCGGCCGCATCGACTTCGGCATCTCCACCGGGTTCACGGCGCGCCGGGCCATGGGCCTCGGGCCGGTGAAGCTCGGCGACATGGAGGAATACATCCGCATCGTGCAGCGGCTGTTGGCCGGCGACACGTTGGAGTGGACGTTCGAGGGCCAGCGCCGGAAGATCCGCTTCCTCAATCCGGAGCTCGGCGTCTTCAACGTCCAGGATCCGATCCCGCTCCACCTCTCCGCGCTGGGGCCTCGCGGCCGCCAGCTCACGGCCCGGCTCGGCGCCGGATGGCTTTATGCGACCGGCGGCATGGAGCCGGCCAAGGCGGCCGTCGGCGACATGCAGGCGGCCTGGCGCGCGGCCGGCGTCGATCCGGCTTCCCGCGTGGCCACGGCGTTCACCGGTGGCGCCGTGCTGAAAGACGGCGAGGCCTTCGACAGCCCGCGGGCCAAAGCCCAGGCCGGGCCGCACGCGACGATCGCGCTCCACAATCTCGTCGAGGTCGAGCAGTTCGGGAACATGGGGCGGAGCGTGCCGCCGCAGTTGAAGCCGCTGCTCGAGCGCTACCGCGAGATGTACCGCAAATACGAGCCCGCCGACGCGCGCTATCTCACCAATCACCGCGGGCATCTGATGTTCCTGCGGCCGGAAGAGCACGAGGTCTGCACCGCGGATTTGATCCGCATGCTCACCTTCACGGCGACCAGGCCCGAGCTCCAGGACCGCATCCGCGAGCTGCGCGCGGCCGGCTACAACCACTTCTCCATCCACATCCGACACGGCCATCCCGAGATGCTGGAGGAGTGGGCCGACGTGTTCGCCGGCGTGTGACGACGCGACCGCTCAGGCTCCGTGTCGGAGCATCGGGCGGAAGGCCTCGAGCGTCAGCGCGCGCTCTTCGGGCGTGAGGTTCGGGCGGAGGAGCAACACCGGGAAGTCGGCGCCGGCCTCGTGCCAGCGGCCGAGTCTCCGCCGCGCCTCGGGCGGGGTGCCGTAGACGATCACCTGCTCGAGTAATTCTTCCGCGTCGGCCGGGACCACGCCCGTGAACTTCGGCGCATTGGCGGCGAGCACCGCCTCCACGGCCTTGCCGTAGCCCTGTCGCGTGAGCGAGTCGCGGTAGATCGTCCCCATCGTCGTCACGTAGAAGGCGACGAACCACGCCGCCCCGTCACGCGCCCTGGCATCGGTGTCGGCCACCACCGCCGGCACCGTGGGATGAACCTCTGGAAGGCGATCCGGGTGGTCACCCCGCGTCGCACCCTCGCGGAGCCGTTCGACGCCGACGCCGAGTTGCGACCGCGGATAGAGGAAGGGCGCCCATGCGTCGGCCAGCTCGCCGGCGAGCCGCGTCATCGCATCGCCGAGCGCGGCGATGTGGATGGGCAGCTCGGGTGCCGGCGGCACGTTGAGCTTGAGCGCGCGGGCGGTCGTCGTCACCGCGAGGGGAATGCGCTCGCCGCGGAGCAGCGCACGGATCTGCGTGACCGTCCGGCGCATGCGCGGCAGCGGCGGCTCGAACGGCGTGTCGTGCAGGCCTTCCGCGAGCTGCGGCGTGCTGGCGCCGAGACCGAGCGCGAAGCGCCCTCCCGACGCCGCGTGCAGCGTTGCCGCGGCCATCGCCATGGTCGCTGCGCTGCGGTTCCAGATGCCGACGATGCCCGTCCCCAGCGTGATTCGCCTCGTGCGCGCCGCCGCCTCGGCGAGCAACACGGTGATGTCGTACGCCCACGTCTCCGGCAGGAAGAAGCCGTCGTAGCCGAGGCGATCACCCTCGGCGGCGAGACCGATGATCGCTTCGTGTCGCGTCTCCAGCGGCATGACGGAAAGACCGATTCGTGGGCGCATACGGTGTCCTCCTGCTCGCGGCGAACGCGCGCTGAATTGAAGGTCACCGTGGTATACGCCTGAGAGGTCGAAAGGGGTGGAACGGCCGTTCGACCTCGGTTATTCCCGAACGGTCACGACACGAGGCCCGTCGCGTGGCCGACGGCGGTTTTCTCCCCGTGCTGATTCTCGACCCATACTTCCACGACCACGCGCGTGGCGCCGTTGTCGGGTTGCCTGTCCTTGATGATCCCGTGCACGGTGAGCCGGTCGCCGGCGTACACCGGCTTGATGAAGGCCATGGACATCGTGCCGCCTCGGGCGAAGTCCGGGCCGAGGAGCGTGACCATCATCTGCGACACGTAGGCCGTCGACATCATGCCCTGGGCCAGACAGGTGCGGAAACCCTTCTGGCGTGCCCACGCCTCGTCGCTGTGAATCGAATGCGGCTTCACCCCGGAGTAGACGTCGATCCGTCGCTGCGAGACATCCTTCACGAGAGAGGGAAGGGCCTGCCCGATCGCGGTCTCGGTCTCAACGCGCGTGGCCATGGCTCGCCTCCGGCTCGGGGATGATCATCTGGGTGAACTGCCCGCGCACGAGCACGCGACCGCTCTCGTCCTCGGTGACGTACTCCGTCACCATGTAGGGCTTGCCCCGACGCTCGTACTTGTCGATGACCTTGCCGCGCGTGCGCACGCGCATGCCCAGCCGGATGGGCTCGACGAAGTTGAATTCCATCCTCGCGTGCAACCCCGCGTGCACGATGTACCGGCTGTGCCGCAGGTGCAGCGCCTGGTTGGCCATCAAGGTGGGCGGCGCCACGCCGTCCGCGAGCCAGGGATGGTCGTCCTCGACCGCGAAGCCGTGCGCCGTGATGTCCTCGGGAATGACGAGATGATCGTCGGAGACGAACTCCTCACCGACCCGCAGCGTCTCGAGGGTGAGCTTCTTGAACTCGACGAGTGCTCGGGATCCTGCCATGCCGCACCTCCCACGCGCGCGCGTAGCATAGCACCGGTGCCGCGGACGTTCGTGGACGCGCGCGGCGGTCGTCGATGCGTGCGGCTGTCGATGCGCGCGGCTTGACCTGATGGGCGAGATCGTCGAGCGTAGGCGCGCCGAGGGAGGGAAACGAATGAGCGACGCGCCGACGTTCGGACGATACGCCGAGATTCCCGTGGACCGGATGACGCCGGATCAGATGAAAGGATACCGGTCGATGATCGACGGGCCCCGCGGCCGGCTACCCGGCCCGTACAAGGTGTGGGTGCACAACCCGAAGCTGCTGCAGGCGGCCGCACCGCTCGGAGAGCACTTCACGCCGGGCCAGTCGTCGCTGTCGGAGCGCGAGCGCGAGATCGCGGTCGTCGTCATCACCAATCGATGGCACTCGGCCTACCCCGCGGCGGCGCACGAGCGGCGCGGCAAGGAGGTCGGCCTGCCGGCGGCCACGGTGGAGGCGATCATGGCCGGCCTTCCGACCTCGTTCAGCGACGCGCGCGAGCAGGTGGTGTACGAAGTCGCGACGACGCTCGCCGGTCGTCGGCTGGTCTCTCAGGGCCTGTACGACCGCGCGGTCAAGGCGCTCGGGCACGAGGGCGTCACCGACATGATCGTCCTGATGGGCTATTACACGGCCGTGTCACTGACGATGAACTTCTACGCCGTGCCGGCCGGAGCTCCCGGCCTGGCGCGCTGAGCCGCCGAGGCAGCATCAGCGGGTGATCGGCAGATGCAGCAGCGTGATGGAGTGAGCCGGGAACGTGTAGTCGAAGCGTGACCCGCGGAGATCGAGGCGGCTCGCGCGGACGTCGACGGCGTGGGGCGCCTCGAAGGAATTCGTCGCCGCGACGTGGGGTCCGTTGACCTCCCAGACGTCGGCCGTGCTTCCCGCCGTCGCGCTTCCGAGATCGACGGTCGCGGCCAGGTCTCGATCGCGCTCGCGGTTGACGATGGCGAGCGTCAGCCGCCGCCCCGCTTCGTCACACGTGGCCGCGGCGTCGAGGAGCTGGAACGGCCCGAGATCCGACACGTGGTGGATGCGGCCGACGCTCGCCGCCTCCTGCGCCGGCGACAGATCGTAGGCCTCGCCGGCGACGTGGACGTCGAGCGCGACGGCTTGCATGTGCTCGGCGTAGAGGCGGAGCGGGTGATAGATGGTCTGAAGCGATACCCTCTTCGCGTCAGTGAAAATCGGGGCGATGGCGTTGACGAGCTGGGCGAAGTTCGCGATCCGCACCTCGCGGCAGTGACGGATGAACCCGTTCAGGTACGAGGCGATCGCCAGCGCGTCCGTGAGATCGTAGCGCTCCTCGAGCCCGCCGACCCGATCCTCGTGGCTGCGCGTCCGGTACCACACGTTCCACTCGTCGAACGCGATGTGAATCGGATGCGTGATGCCCTGGAGCTTGCGCACGCGCTCGATGAGCGCCGCGCAGATGCGGATCGCGCGCTCGGCCTGGTGCGACGAGAACACCGTCGTGTAGTGGTCTCGGGTGCCCGTGTAGAGGTGGATCGAGTGGAAGTCGACCAGCTCCGCGAGCCCGCCCAGGACGATCTCGTCCCACTCGCTCCAGCCGTTCTGGCCGCAGCCGACGAGCTGGATGGTCGGATCGGTGCGCTTCATCACCATCGCGAATGCGCGCGCTTTTTTCACGTAGTCGTGGGCGTTCATGTTCCCGATCTGCCAGCCGCCGTACATCTCGTTGCCGAGGCCCCAGTACCTGACGCGGTACGGCTCGGCGTGACCGTTGGCTCGCCGGAGATTTGCCCACGACGTGTTGCCGGTGCCGTTGCAGTACTCGACCCACGCCTGGGCTTCGTCCATCGTGCCCGAGCCCATGTTGACGCAGATATAGGGCTCGGCCTCGATCGCGCGGCAGTACTCGATGAACTCGTCGGTGCCGAAGCGATTCGACTCCTCGGCGTACCAGGCGAGCTCGGAGCGCCGCGGCCGCTTGTCCCGGGGGCCGACGCCATCGAGCCAGTGATAGCCGCTGACGAAGTTGCCGCCCGGCCAGCGCAGGATGGGGATGCGCAACGGGCGCACGGCGTCGAGGACGTCGGTACGAAAGCCGCGCGCGTCGGCGAGCGGGGAGCCTTCGTCGTAGATCCCGCCGTAGATGCAGCGGCCGAGGTGCTCGATGAACTGGCCGAAGATGCGGCGATCGACGGTGCCGATGCGCCGCTCGAGGTCGATGCCGATGCGCGCCATGCGGCGGAGTCTGCGGGATGCCGGCGTGGCGTGTCAACGCGACGGGTGATAGATTCGCGCCACACGCAGCGGAGACCGGAGGGCGAGCCATGAGCGTTCATGTCACCCGTCGCGCATTTCTCCTCGGCGGCGCCGTCGCCGCGTCGAGCCTGGCGCCGGCGCGGCAGGCGCGCGGCCAGGCGAAGGCCACGATCACCTATTGGAACGGGCTGACGGGCGCCGACGGCAAGGTGATGGACGAGCTCATCGATCGCTTCACGGCGGAGTCCGGCATTCGGATCGAGCAGCAGCGGCTGCCGTGGGCGGAGCTGTACGCGAAGCTCCAGGTGGCCGTCCCGGCCGGCGAAGGGCCCGACCTGGCGCTCATTCACACCGTCGAGGTGCCGCACTTCGCGCACGATGGCGTGCTGGAGGCCATCGACGACGCGACGCTCGCGGAGAAGGGGCTTCGTGGCGACGACTACCTGCCGGCGACGTGGCAGGGCGGGACGTTCCAGGGCAAGCGCTACTCGCTCCCGCTCGACGTGCCGCAGCACATCCTCTACCTCAATTCGAAGGTGATGAAGGACGCGGGGCTCGCCGGCAAGGTGCCGGGCCATCGCAACGAGCTCGTCGCGATGGCGAAGCAGATGACGAAGGCGGACGCGTTTGGCTTCGCGATCGGGACCGTCAACCCCGGCCGCTACACGTGGGGCTTCCATAACCTGCTCTGGCAGAACGGCGCCAATATCTACACGTCGGACCTCAAGCGCGCCGCGGTGGCGGATCCCGCCGCTATCGAGGTCGCCGAGTTCTGGACCGGCCTCGCCACTCAGCAGAAGGTCGCGCCGCCGGCGAACGCCAACTGCCGCGATGCGTTCATCGCCGGCAAGCTCGGCATGTGGATCGCGGGGTCGTGGAACTTCACGGGCCTGCGCGAGGCGAAGGTCGAGTTCACCGTCGCGCCGGTGCCGCGGCTCTTCAAGCAGCCCGTCGTGTGGTCGATGCCGCATCAGTACAGCTTCCCGAAGTCGAAGGCCGCGGATCGCGCCAAGCGTGAGGCGGCGTGGACGCACGTGCGCTGGATGACGGATCACGTGGCCGAGTGGACGTTGAAGGCCGGGCAGGTGTCGGCGTACCGCAAGGCGCACACGGACGCGCGGATCACGGCCGATCCCGTCCTCAAGACATTGCTCGCCCAGGCGCCCAACTGGCAGGTGGGCCAGCCGACCCCGAAGTGGGTCGCCGCCGAGAACGTCACGCGTCCGGTCATCGACAGCATGTACACGGGCCAGAAGCCGCCGAAGGCGGCGATGGAAGACCTCGCGAAGCAGATCAACGGCTTACCCGACTGACACATGGGGGGCCCCGACATGGCCCCCCATACCCCCCAGCGCTCGCACGCGCACCGGGGGACCCGGGGCGCGGCTCGACGACAGGCACGCACGGCGTACGTGTTCCTCGCGCCCGGCCTGCTACTGTTCGTGGTCTTCCGCGTCTACCCGCTGCTCGAGGGCCTGCGGCTGTCGTTCACGAACGCGCGGCTCGGTCGCCCGTCGCTCGCCTACGTCGGCGCCGCGAACTACACACGCCTGCTCGACGACACGCGCTTTCACGTCAGCCTGGCGAACACGGCCTTCTACACGATCGCCAGCACGCTCCCGATCCTCGTCATCCCGCTCGGGCTCGCTCTCGCGCTCAACCGCGGCGCCCTCCGGACCGTGCTGCGCGGCGTGTTCTTCTTTCCGTTCACGCTGTCGGTCGTGACGGTCGGGCTGACGTGGCTGTGGCTGCTGGACCCCGTCGTCGGGCCTTTCAATTATTACCTGCGCGCGGCGGGCGTGCCGGCCCGGTCGTGGCTCGCGGATCCGTCGACGGCGATGTGGGCGATCATCGCGACGACCGTGTGGTGGGTGACCGGGTATTACCTCGTGATCTATCTCGCGGGGCTTCAGGACATCCCGCGCGACCTCTACGAAGCGGCCGCCCTCGACGGCGCCGGCAGCGTTCGAAGTTTCTGGGCGATCACGCTGCCGCTGCTGCGTCCCGTGCTGCTCTTCGTCGTCGTGACGCACATCATCGGCTCCTTCCAGCTCTTCGGGCAGGTCTTCGTCCTCACCGGCGGCGGCCCGGGCGATGCCACGCGGACGGTCGTGCAGCATCTCTACGAGGCCGCGTTCCAGAACTTCTTCCAGTTCGGCGCCGCGTCGGCCATGGCGTGGGTCCTGTTCGCCATCATCCTGGTCTTCTCGATCCTCCAGTTTCGGCTGCTCCGCGGTCATACGGAATACTGACGTGCGCCGTCGCGTCGATGGTGCGCGGGTAGTGCTGACGGCCGCGTTGCTCGCGCTCGCGGTGCTCTGGCTGCTGCCGATCGTCTGGGTGGTCGTGACCTCGCTGAAGACGACCGCCGAGATCGTGAAGGTCCCCCCGGAGTGGATTCCGTGGCCGGCCACGGGAGCACACTATCACGAGGTCCTGCTCGGGAGCTCCCGCACGGCGCGCATCGGCCGCGCGTTCGCGAACAGCATCGTGGTCGCCGTCGGCACCGCGGTGGTCGTGCTCGTCACGAGCGCGATGTCGGCCTACGCGCTCGCGCGCCTGCGATTCCCCGGGCGCGGCACCGTCTTCACCGTGCTCGTCGGCAGCTTGATGATCCCGAACGCGGTCGTGCTGGTGCCGCAGTACGTGCTGGTGCAGCAGCTCGGCTGGCTCAGCACGTTCCAGGGGCTGATCGTGCCCGAGGCGGCGACGACCTTCGCGTTCGGTGTGTTCCTCCTGCGGCAGTTCTTCCTCACGATGCCGGGCGAGCTCGAGGACGCGGCGCGGATCGACGGCGCCAACGCCTGGCAGGTGTTCACGCGGATCGTGCTGCCGCTGTCGCAGCCGGTGCTGGCGGCGCTCGGCATCTTCGCCTTCCGCTCGGCGTGGAACGACTTTCTGTGGCCATTGATCGCCGTGAACAAGCCCGACATGTTCCCGCTGCCGGTGGCGCTCGCGCTGCTCCGCAGCGCGTACAGCTCGGAGTCGTACGGACCGATCATGGCGGGCGCGGCACTGAGCGCGCTGCCGCTCTTCGTGGTGTTCCTCGTCGCCAACCGCCGCATCGTCGAGGGCGTCCGGCTCAGCGGATTGAAGGGTTGAGCATGGGCGCGTGATACTCTCCCGGCACCGAATGACCCAGCCCTCCGCGCGCTTCACGCTGATCACGGCGGCCCGTCTCCTCGACGGCACCGGCGCGGCCGCCGTGGAGCAGGCGGCGCTTCTGATCGACGGCGATCGGGTCGCCGACCTCGGTCGGGCGAGCGACGTCCACGTGGCTGACGGCGCGTCCGTCGAGCGGCGGGACTACGGGGCCGCGACGATCCTGCCGGGGCTGGTGGACGCCCACACGCACCTCGTCGCGCCTGGCGACGGCACGCTCGGCGACGACGTCGCCAGGGAAGACGACGACATTCTCCTGCTGCAGGCGGCGAAGAACGCGCGGACCCTGCTGCACTCGGGCGTCACGACGCTGCGCGAGAACGGCGCCAAGGGCAAGGTGGCCTTCTCGCTGCGCGAGGGCGTCCGCCGCCAGCTCGCGCCGGGGCCGCGCATGGTCATCTGCGGGCGTCCGATCGCGATCACGGGCGGGCACATGGGCTACTTCGGCTCGGAGGCCGACGGCGAGGCGGCGGTCCGAGCCGAAGTCCGCAAGCTGCTCAAGGAAGGCGCCGACTACATCAAGATCGTGGCGAGCGGCGGCTCCACGCGCACGTCGGACCCGAATCGCGCCTCGTACACCGTCGCCGAGCTGGCCGCGATGACGGACGAGGCCCACCGCCACGGCAAGCTGACCGCCGCCCACTGCACGTGCGCGCAGTCCGTCCAGAATTGCCTCGACGCCGACGTGGACATGATCATCCACTGCATCTTCAACGAGCCCGACGGCACGTATCGCTTTCGCCCGGATCTCGTCGCGCGGCTCGCCGCCGCCCGGGCGTGGGTCAACCCGACGCTCTACGTGATGAAAGCCGGGATCGAGCGGCAGCGCGAGGTGCGCGAGCGTGAGGGACGGCTGACGCCTGAGCTCACCGCGCAGCTCGACGCGGCCAGGCGCGCGCTGGACGTCCGCGTGGACGCCGTGCGCCGGATGAGCGAGGCCGGTGTGCGGATGACCGCCGGCTCGGACTCGCCGTGGGGCTGGTACGCGCCCGGCGAGTTCGTCCACGAGATCCACATGCTCGCCCAGGCGGGACTGTCCTATGCCGACGCGGTCGTCGCGGGCACCGCGGGCGCCGCCGAGTCCATCGGCGTCGGCACGCTCGCCGGACGTCTCGCGCGGGAGCGTCCGGCCGACGCCCTCGTGGTGCGCGGCGATCCGACGCGCGACATCACCGCGCTGTGGGACGTGCTCGACGTCTATCAGGCGGGCCGACGCGTCGAGCGCGGAGTGGCGTAGGGCGAGACCGACACGCGCCGGTCCGACGTCAGCGCCCGTCGTGCAGGTGACACGCCGCCTCGTGGCCGGCGTTGACCGAGCGCAGCACCGGACGCTCGACCCGACATCGGTCGAACGCGAACGGGCAGCGCGGGTGGAACCGGCATCCGGCCGGCATCGCGAGCGGGCTCGCGACCTCGCCCTTCGGCACGATCCGCTCGCGTCGCAGCGTCGGGTCGGCGACCGGCACCGCCGACAGCAGCACCTGCGTATAGGGATGCTGGGGCGCGCGGTGCAGGGCGTCGCGCGGACCGATCTCCACGATCTCGCCGAGGTACATCACGGCCACGCGGTCGGACATGTGCAGGACGACGTGGAGATCGTGCGAGATGAAGAGATAGGTCAGGCCGAACGTGCGCCGCAACGCCATCAGGAGATTCAGCACCTGTGCCTGGACGGAGACGTCGAGCGCGGAGACGGGCTCGTCGGCCACGATCAGGCTCGGCCGGAGCGCGAGCGCGGCGGCGATGCCGATCCGCTGGCGCTGACCGCCCGAGAGCTCGTGCGGGTAACGGCTGGCGAACGCGGGATCGAGCCCCACGACTTCCAGGAGGTCGCCCACCTGACGCTGACGCTCGGCCGTGTCGGCACGATCGTAGATGGCCAGCGGCTCGGCGATGATGCTTCCCACGCGCATGCGCGGATTCAACGAGGCGAACGGATCCTGGAAAACGATCTGCATCCGCTGGCGCGTCGCCCAGAGTCTCGGCGGCGACAGCGTGACGAGGTCGTGGCCCTCGAAGCGGATGCTGCCGGCCGATGGCTCGATGAGCCTCAAGATCAGTCGGCCCGTGGTCGATTTGCCACAGCCGGACTCGCCGACGAGGCCGAGCACCTCACCGCGCTCGATCGTGAAGCTGACACCGTCCACCGCGTGGATGACGCGCCGCCGGCCGCTCATCCACGCGCCGCCGACGGCGAAGCGCTTCTCGAGCCCGCGGACGTCGAGCAGCGGTGTCGCCATCACACCGTGACCACGGGGCAGGCGACGACGTGCCCGGGTTTTCTCTCGGCGAGCGCAGGCTCGGCGTGGCGACACCGCTCCTGCACGAGCGGGCAGCGCGGAGCGAACCGGCATCCGCCGTCGACCTGTCGCAGATCCGGCGGCGCTCCGTCGATCGACGAGAGCGGTTGGCCGAACCGGCTCGGGTGCGGCAGGCAGCGCAGCAGGCCGCGTGTGTAGGGGTGCAGCGGCTCGCTGAAGATGCTGGCCACGGGCGCCATCTCGACGATGCGCCCGGCGTAGATGATGGCCACGCGGTGGCAGAGCTCGGCGACCACACCGAGATCGTGCGTGATGAGCAGCACGGCCATGCCGCGCTCGGCCTGCAGCCGGCGCAGGAGATCGAGGATCTGCGCCTGGATGGTCACGTCGAGCGCGGTCGTCGGCTCGTCGGCGATCAGCAGTTGCGGCCCGGGTGCGAGCGCGAGAGCAATCATGGCGCGCTGGCGCAGGCCGCCGGAGAGCTGGTGCGGATAGTCGCGGGCGCGCTCGCGCGGCGAGGGCACCTGGACGTGGTCGAGCATCTCGACGGCGCACTCCCACGCCGCGCGGCGGCTGCCGCCCGCATGGGCGAGCACCGCGGCGGCGATCTGGTCGCCGATGGTGAACACCGGATTGAGCGACGTCATCGGCTCCTGGAACACCATGCCGATGCGCGCCCCCCGCACGCGGCGCATGGCTTCGGCGTCCTTGTCGAGGAGGTCGTCGCCGTCGAGGCGAATGCGGCCGCCGACGATCGCGCCGGGCGGCGGCACGAGCCGCATGATCGAGAGCGACGTGACGCTCTTGCCGCAGCCGGATTCGCCGACGAGGCCCAGCACCTCGCCGCGGTCGATGGCGAAGCTGAGGCCATCGACCGCCCGCACCACGCCGGCGCTCGTCGCGAACTGCGTCCGGAGGCTTTCGACCGACAGTAACGGCGCCACGGTCCTAGACCTTCAGCCGTGGATCCAGCGTGTCGCGCAGCCAGTCACCGAGGAGGTTCACGGCCAGCACGGTCAGCATGATGGTGAGTCCCGGAAGCGTCGCCAGCCACCACGCCGTCGCCAGGTAGTTGCGGCCATCGGAGAGCATCCAGCCCCACGTGGGCGTCGGCGGCTGGACGCCGAGCCCGAGGAACGACAGCGCTGATTCGTAGATGATCATGAAGGCCAGCTCGAGGGTGGTCATCACGATGATCGGGGTGAGCGCGTTCGGGAGCACGTGGCGCAACAGGAGCCGCAGCGCGCGGTTGCCTCGGGCGCGCGCGCCCGCCACGAACTCGCGCTCGCGGATCGAGAGCACGTCGGCACGCACCACCCGCGCGAAGTGCACCCAGCGGGTGGCGCCCATCACCAGGATCACGGTGAGCAGGCTGGGGCCGAGCGCGAAGACGACGCCCATGACGAGCAGGATGTAGGGAATGGCGAGGAAGACGTCCACGATGCGCATGATGAGGGTGTCGGCGCGGCCGCCGAAGAAGCCGGCGAGGAGGCCGAGCGTCACGCCGAGCAGCGCCGAGAGCGTCACCGCGGTGAGGCCGACGCCGAGCGAGATGCGGCCGCCGTAGAGGAGACGGCTCAGGATGTCGCGGCCGAGGTGATCGGTGCCGAGCGGGTGCTCGCGCAGGCCACGCTCCTGCCACATCGGCGGGCGCAGGCGCTTCATCAGCATCTGCTTGGCCGGATCCCACGGCGCGAGCTGCGGAGCGAGCACCGCGGAGGCGCCCATGACGAGCAGCACGCTCAGGCCGAACACGGCGCGGAAGCTCACGCGCCGTCGCGGCCGGATGGCGACGGGCGCCGCCGCGCCGACGATCACGCTCACAGCGCGCTCCGCACGTAGACGATCCTCGGGTCGAGGTACGTGTAGACGAGGTCCACGACGAGGTTGATGACGACGAACAGCGTGGCGAGCACGGCCACGATCGCCTGCACCAGCGGGTAGTCGCGGCTGAAGATCGCGTCCACGGCGAGCCGGCCGACGCCGGGCCAGGCGAAGATCGTCTCGGTGATCACCGCGCCGCCGAGGAGGATGCCGAACTCGAGGCCGACGATGGTGACGAGCGGGATTGCCGCGTTCTTGAGCGCGTACTTGTAGGTCACGAGGAAGGCGCGGATGCCGGCGGCTCGCGCGGTCCGCACGTAGTCCTGCGCGAGTACCTCGAGCATGCCCGAGCGCGCCATGCGCGCGATGCGGGCCATCGAGAAGGCGCCGAGCGCGGTGGCCGGCAGCACGAGCGAGGCAAGGCCGTCGCGCCCGGCCGCCGGAAACCAGCCGAGCCCCACCGCGAAGACCATGATGAGCAGCAGCCCGAGCCAGTAGACGGGCATGGCCTGGCCCAGCAGGACGCCGACGGAACAGACCGCATCGAGGACGGAGTTGCGCTTCAGCGCGGCCAGAATGCCGGCCGGAACGGCCACGACGAGCGCGAGGGCGAGGCCGGCGGCGGTGAGCTGCAGCGTCGCCGGCAGGGTCTGGGCGATCAGCGTCAGCGCCGGGACCTGGTGCTTGAAGGAGAGCCCGAAGTCACCGCGAACCGCGCGGCTCAGGAAGCGCACGTACTGTATCCACAGCGGATCGTCGAGGCCGAGCAGCGCGCGAAGCTGCCGCACGTCCTCCTCGCGGGCCTCGAGCGGCAGGAGCAGTCGCGTCGGATCGCCGGTGAGGTGGAGGAGCGCGAAGACGATCACCGAGACGCCGAGCAGGACGCCCAGGCTCTGCAGCAGACGCCGGGCCACGAAGCTGAATAGGGTCAGGCGAGCCTGGGGGGCCATTTCGCGGCCCCCCACTCCATCAGAAGCCGATTTCGGTCAGCCGTATCGACTCGTCGCCGCGGGGCGTCCACTTGAGCCGGGCGTTGACGCCGTAGATGTCCATCTGCTGGTAGCCGAAGATGTACGGCGCATCGTCACGGATCAGCCGGAGGAGCTGGCTGTAGAGCTGCTTGCGCTTGTCCGCGTTCATCTCGGCGCGGGCGGCCAGGATCAGCTTGTCGACGTCGGGATTCGAGTACTGCGAGACCGGCTCGCCGGTGAAGAGGTTCGGCGTCACCCAGTGATCGGGCTCGAGGCTCGGCAGGCACCAGCCCGACATGAACATGTCCTCGGTCTTGTGGTCGAGGATGGTGCGGACGTACGCGCCCCACTCCCCGATGACCTTCACGTTCGTCTTGATGCCGTTCTCGGTGAGCTGGCCGGCGACGGCTTGCGCGATGTCCTTGTCCATGGCCCAGCGCCCGTTCGGCGCCTGGAGGGTCAGCGTGAGGTTCGACTGCCCGGCGGCGGCCAGCAGCTCCTTCGCCTTCTTGGGGTTGTACTCGTAGACGGGAATGCTCGGGTCGTATCCCCACACGTTGGGCGGCATCCAGGAGTTCAGACGCTTGCCGTTGCCGAGCAGCACCGCGTCGAGGATGGCCTGCATGTCCACCGCATGGTTGAGCGCCTGGCGCACCCGCTTGTCACCGAGCGCTCCGCCCTTGATCTGCGCGATGGCGAACGAGACGATCCGGCAGCTCGGCGTCTTCTCGATCCGGATGTTCTTGTTCGGCGAGAGCGCCGCGATCTGATCCGGCGGCACGTTGACGATCAGGTCGGCCTGGCCGGTCTGCAAAGCGGCGATCCGCGAGCCGAGCTCGGGAATCGGCCGCCACGTCGCCCGGCGCACCGCCGGCTTACCGGTCCAGTGGGCGTCGTTGGCCTCGACGACGATGCGCTCGTTCTTCTGCCACTCCACGAACTTGAACGCGCCGGTGCCCACGGGCTTCAGGTTGGCCTGGGCGTCGCCCACCTGGCCGATGTACTTCGGCGGCATCTGGAACATGAGCGTCATGCGGGCGGGCATGGCGGGATCGGGCACCTTGGTGTGGAAGCGCACCGTGAAGGGATCGACGATCTCCACCTGCTCGATGGTGCTGAACCAGCCCTTCTGCGGTGACTTGAAATCCGGGCGCTGGATGCGCTCGGCGGAGAACTTCACGGCGGTGGCGTCGAAGGCCTCGCCATTGTGGAACTTCACGCCCTGCCGGAGCTTCACCTCCCACACCTTGTCGCTCACGAGCTTGTAGGACGTGGCCAGGTGCGGAACGATCTGGAGCTGCTTGTCGCGGGTCAGGAGCGTGTCGTAGATCGAGCCGTTGATGATGATCGTCGCCACGTTGTTGGTCATCTGCACGTCGAGGAACTCGGCGTCGATGCCCTGGGCGATGGTGACCTCGCGCTCGCCGGCGCCCCACGCCGTCGTCGCGGTCACGAGGAGGATCAGGAGCGTCGCGAGCGAGCGGATCATGCGGGACATAGAGCCTCCTTCACCGGGATGGACGGCGCCGTCGAGGCGCTGATCCTATGTCCAGGCGACGAAGGGTGTCAACTTGCGCAGCGTGCGATGCTACGCGCGTGACTCGTGAACGACGCGCGCCATCCACGCTGGGCGCGGCGCTGCGCCGGATCCTCTGCATCGCCGCTCACCCGGACGACCTCGAATTCACGGTGTCCGGCAGCGTCGCCCGCTGGACGAGTGAGGGCCGCGACGTGACCTTCTGCCTGGTGACGACCGGTGGCGCCGGCACCAACGAGCACACGCCGTCGAGCGAAGGCCTGCTTCCGATCCGCGAGCGCGAGTCACGCGAGGCGGCTCGCATCCTCGGCGTGACGGAGGTGATCTTTCTCGGCTACCAGGACGGCGTCGTCGAGCCGACGATCGCCCTCCGCCGCGACCTTACGCGCGTCATCCGTCGCTGTCGGCCGGACGTGGTCGTGTGCAGCGATCCGACGGTCCGCTACTACGGCAACGAGTACCTGAACCACCCCGACCACCGGGCCGTGGCCAGCGCGGCGCTCGACGCGGTATTTCCGTCATCCGAGACACGCGCGATTTTTCCCGAGCTGCTGGCCGAGGGCCTCGAGCCTCACAAGGTGAAGGAAGTCTGGATCAGCGGCGCGCTCCCGCCGGACGCGTGGATCGACATCGGCGACACGCTGGCGACGAAGTGCGCGTCGCTCAAAGCGCACGTCTCCCAGGTGGGCAAGGGCGAATGGGTCGACGATCTCCTGCGGGGTTGGGCCGTGCGCGACGGCAAGCAGGCCGGCGTCGAGCACGCCGAGGCGTTCCGCCGCATGGTCCTGTGGGACGGGAAGTAACGGCAAAGCGACGCCGTTCGTCGTCGTTGGAGGGTTTTGCCCCTCCGACGCCTCGAAAGGGTGTCACGACCGGCGCTAGCGCTGCGGGATCGGTGAGGCGGACGCGCCCTGAAGCGTCTGTCCGGCGGGCCGGAAGAGCAGACCTGACGTCGAGACGCGGAGCTCGAGCTGCGTCGGCTCTCGCGTCGCGATGAACGTGGCCGAACCATACTCGGCATCGACCAGGCGCGCGAACCGTCGCAGGAAGGTGAGACTCCGGGCGACCTGGAACATGTCGACGGGCGTCGGACGCGAGAGGGAGAAGATGCGCCGCGGCTTCGTCTGCTCGTCCTCGAGCCGGTCGTAGCGCCCCGACACACGATCGAGCTGATACGCCGTGTGAAGCCCCAGGATGTTGGCGCGCGGGTGCCACTTGACGATGTGGGCGTCCACGTAGAGCGCGTTCCCGGTGATCTCGTACTGCTCGCGGCGGCCCTCCGGGAAGGTGAACGTGGCCAGGAATCGCTCCGGACCGGTCGGCCGGGTCACGACGGTCGCCGCGACGACCTCGCGCGTCAGCGCCCGGTACCCTTGCATCGCGATGCCAAGGGTGGCGGCCAGCGCTGCCAGGGCCAGGAAGAAGATGGCCAGCATCAGCGACATCCCGGTGCCGAGCCAGCGCTGCTTCCGTAAGGTCACCAGCGCGGCCACGAGCAGGACGACTCCGAGCACGGCGAACACCGCCATCACGATGACGAGTGGCTCAGGCATACCACCAGGCTAGCGTGCGGCGCGCGCGGAGAGCAAATTTCGAGTGCCGAGACTGAGCGCGCCGGCCCGGATGGGCTGGGCCGCAGATTTTAGATCTGCGACCCAGCCCCCTCCTTACTGCTCGCGAAACCTCGTCCCTGCTAGTGGCAGGTGTGACCGCCGCCGGTCGCGGGGACGAATGCCCCGTTCGGCGGGCTGAGCGATGGATGGTCGAAGGGAGCTTCTTCCCTTGCCACCCGACAATCGGTCAGCGCGTTCTGGAGGAAGTCCACCAGGGCCGCCTGGTCGTCGGCTTTGAGGTTGAGCTCCTTCATGCGCTTGGACGGGTTGGGGAAGTCGCCGCCGCGGCTGTAGAAGTCGACGACCGCGGCCAGGTCCTTCTTACCGCCGTTGTGCATATGTGGCGCCCGCAACCCGACGTTGCGGAGGCCGGGCGTCTTGAAGGCGCCGTTGTCTACAGGCGAGCCGCTCTCCGAGAACGACGCGCCGTTGGGGCCCAGGCCAGCCCGGCCCGCGTCTTCCGCGGCCGGACGGACCCCGATGTTGTGGAAGCCCTGATCGCCGCCGTCCTCGTTGATGGCGCCGTTCTTGTTGAAGAAGCTGATCGACGCGTCGGTCAGCTCGGGTCCGGGGTGACACTTGCTGCATTGCCCCTTGCCGGTGAAGCGGTTGAGACCCTTCTCCTGGTTGGAGGTCAGGGCCTTCTTGTCGCCGGCCAGGTAGCGATCGAGCGGCGTCTGGTCGGAGATGAGGGTCGACATGTAGGCCTGGACGGCCTCACCCCAGATTCGCGAGAACGTGTTCTGAGCGTTCGCCGCCACGAAAGGACCGAAGGCGTCGGCGATGAGCTGGGAGTAGCTCCGGTTCAGTCCTGGGTTCGGCCAGTTCGACAGCCCACCCAGCACGCTGTCCTGAGGATGAACCTTCTGCAGCCGCAGCGGCTGGCGCGCGAGCAGCTTGGCGGCCAGGCTGTTGGGGCCATTGAATGGCCGGCCCTTGCACGACATCTCGACTTCGTTGTTCGGCGGACCGACGGCCTGCGAGGCGAGGCTGCTGTTCGTTACCGTGGGACCGATCTGGCCCAGCTGGTTATCGGTGTTTCCGAACGGATCGTTACCGTTGAAGTTGTCGTTGGCCCGGCCGTCCCAGAAGTTCTGGCGATTGAAGACGGCGTCGATCATCGGAGGGGTGTTGCGGCCGGTCACGCGACGGTTATGGAAAAAGGGCGCCGTCTGATCAGGAGTGCAGAGGTCGGCGGCATTGTTAGGATTGGGATCGATGAATTGGAAGATGGACCCGACGATGCCCTGCGAGCCGACCCGGTCATCGTTGACGATGTTCGCGGGGAAGAAATTTTGCCCGGCCGCGGTCACGCCGCCGCTGGCGAAGATGCCATCGGGGCCGGGGTGGAGGGTGTTGAGGGTCCGGTTATCGGCGCCGTTGTGGAAGTGACAGGTGGCGCATGCGATGCGGCCATCACCGCCGGTCTGTTCGTCCCAGAACAGCGCCTTGCCGAGTTTGATCGCGGCCGCATTGTTGATGATGGTGCCGCCGGTCCGCTTTGGGACGCCAACGGATGAAAGCGGGGCGAGGTCACCATCGGCGCGTGCGACGTACGTATCCGTGAACAACAGTCCGAGCGCCAGCACCGACAACGCGAGACCGATGCGAGCGAGGGGGCGACTTCTACAGCGGGACCGTCTGTGGCCAGTTTCCATTGAACGACCTCCGTGCCGCTACCTGTGGAGGATTCACAGCAACCCGAGCACGGTTGGAAATTGGCAGGAGGAAACGAGGCCCGAGACAGACTCGAACCTCCGCCACGATGGCGGGAGTCCGCAGCATTTCTCGCGCCATAGCAGTGAAGTCGCAGCCTTGACGGCGGGGCGAATCGCGAAAACTGCGCCACGGAAGCTTTCCCGACAGCACCGCGCCAGCGGCTGTCTATCGCTCGAATGACGTCGTAGCGGAAGATGCCTCGGTTATCGGCGGGGAGGCGCAGCGACGGGCTTGCCGGGTGATCGGGTCTCTTGCTGGATCAGCCCGATGGCCTGGAACTTCTCGTCGCTGAGCATGCCGTACACGACGATCGGCGCGCCGGGCGTGAGCGACACCGCGGCGCCACGGAGGCCGGAGAGGTCGACGGCCACGAGCTGGCCGTCATCGGCACGCACCACGAGCTCCTGGCCGGCGACCGAATGCACCGCGCCACGAACTTCGGACCAACGGGATGTGCTCGCTGGCCTGGCCGGCGCCGTGACGGACGGTGGTGACGGTTCCGACGGAAGCGTCGTCTTGGGCGCGGTGACCTTTTCCTTGTGAGGTTGCGGGCTGGAGGTCGCCGGTGCTTTCGCCACGCTCTTCGACATCGGCGCTACGACTGCAGGGGTGGGCGGCCTGGACGACTCGATCGGTGAAGTCGGTGAAGGCGAGGGGGCCGGCGTCGCCGGCGTGGGGCTCACGTGAGACATGAGCGCCAGCACGAGAGCGGCGGCATCTCCGGAGCTGAGAGCGAGCGCCGTGATTCCGGAGCTGAGAGCGAGCGCCGTGATCTCGTGAGACCGCGCCGCCTCGGTGCCGAGCACGGTGACACGCGCGCCCGCGGTGATCGCGGACGATTCCAGACGCTTCGCTCCGTTCACGTCGACGTAGTACCAGTGCCCGTCCTCGGAGCGAACGATGACGAACGGCTCGACGGTCAGCTTGGGCGGCCACTCCAGTACGCCCTGGACCAGGCGAGCGTCGCCGGGAACCGCGTGAGCGGAGGAAGCGGACGCGAGCACGAGAGCCAGGACGACGATCGATCGCCGCATGAGATCCTCCCGCATGGTGGATGGTGCAAAGATCCAACCACGCGCGGTCACGATGGCATTTGCTGCCCTTCCGGTCGCGGCTCTGCGGCGTTTTCGAATCGCTGTCAACGCTCCCGACCGTACCGTTCGTTCAATAGGCGCGTCGTCGAGCCGATCACCGCGTTTCAGGGAGGATGCGAGCCGAGCGGGCCTGCGCGATCTCGACGAGGAGGAGCGGAGGGCGGGACCGTGCTTCGATCCCTCGAGCAGTGTCAGATAACTCGACTCGACCGAACGTGGACTCAGCGCACGCCGGCCGGCAGGATCTCCGTCTCGCCGACGTATTCGCGGCGATACAGGTCGGTGATCGACGCCCAGCGCAGCATGCACGCCTGCTCCGCCACCTCGAGCGCTCGGGCCTTGAGAGCGTCGGTGTCGAGGTACTTCAGGCACAGCTCGGCCTGACGATTGCTGTGCTCGATGTCGGCTTCGGCGTGCTCGGTGAAGAACTCGATCGCCGGCGAGCCGGGCGGGAAGTTGTAGTGCCTGGCGAGCGCCGGCAGCACCACGTCCTTGTTGAGCGCGGGCTGCTGGCCTTCCTGCGTGGATTGCATCGCGAGGACCACGCCGATGGGCTCGTGCGCCGTGGTGTGGTAGTAGTGCAGGGCCCGCGCCCACCACGCCGGAGTCATCTTCGTCGCACGCACGTCGTCCGCGGAGAGCCCGGCCGCCTTGCAGAAGCGAAAGATGAGCTCGCCGTGATCGTGGGGCTGGTGGCCCTCGCGGGGGATCGCCTTCAGACCTTCCTCTTCCGAGAGGTTCTCCACGACGGCCTTCCGCACGTCCGCGTGCTGGTACGTCCGCGCGTAGAAGATGCCGAAGCTCGCGAGCGCCTTCTGCAGGAACTGGTAATGCATGGCCTTGTACACGCCCATCGCCCGGAGCGGCAGCTTGCCCTCGGCGAGCGCCTGGAAGAACGGATGCTGCTTGGTGTGCCAGCGCTCCCGGATCGCGCGGACGTCGTCGGTGATCTGGGTGGCCATCATCGGACCGCGAACGTGACGACGCTCAGGATCACGAGCGCGCCCGCGACGATGAACTGAAACACCTTGGACTCCTGCAGCAAGGCCCAGAGTTGTGTGGCCACGGAGTAGGCAAGGAGGGCGAGCCCCACCCCGACTCCCGCGCCGAGCAGACCTGCGAGCCACCATCCGCCCACGGCCGCGACAATCAGCAGGATGAGGAACATGACGGCTCCCTTTGGCAATGACGCCCGACCAGAGGGCGTGATGATGCCCTCCGAAATCGTCATCGTCAAGAGAGGCCTGGCCGCCGAGTCTCTCTCTAGACCGGCGTCCGCGGTGTGCGCTGAAAGCGCGCCTGGCTCCCCACCTCATCGAGCGCGTCGATCACGGCGCTCATCCGCAACGGCTTCGGGATCAGACGGTCGACGCCGTGTTGGATGCACTGGTCATCATCGAGCAGGAGATCCCAGGCCGTGAACATGACGACCTTGACCGATGGACGCTGGCGGCGACACGCCTTGGCGACTTGAAGGCCGCTATAGCCCGGCATGGCGAGATCGGTGAGCACGATGTCGAAGTCCTGGTCGCGAAACGCCCGGATGGCCTGCGCTCCGTCCTCGACCGCGGTGACCGCGTACCCATGTTCGCGGAGGGTGTCGCACAAGAGATCGCGGACATCGCCCTCGTCCTCGGCGATGAGCACGCGAACATGGGACTCTGATTTGGGCATCGCTTGCATTGAGGTCTGTCCTCCTGCCACGAAGGCGCCGAAACCGTTGCTCCATTTCCCGCCGCCGAGATTGCGAACGTCTGTGCACGCCGGGTGCCACGGAGCGTGTTGATTCGTAACGCGCGGTATGGTCGCGACTTGGGGTACGTGTGGCTGATTTCTGGGCGGCGCCCTCCGGCGCGAGTTGTCACGGACCCCGGAGGATCTCCTGTCGAAGAATCCCCGCCCGATCGCCGCGCATCCAAGGCATCAGCGGGAAGGAGGTTCCCCATGGGAGCGAAGGGCGAGGCGCTGGCCAAGCAGTTCGAGGGGAAGGTTCAGGAGGCGACCGCAGTCGTCGAGAAGCTGAGCGACGCCGACTGGAAGAAGACGACGTCCGCGGAAAAGTGGACGGTCGGGGTCGTGGCGCACCACGTGGCCATGAGTCACGAGGGCATCACGCGGATCATCAAGACCGTCTCGACCGGCCAGTCGGTGCCGAACTTCACGATGGACATGCTCAATGCGATGAACGCCCAACACGCCAAGGATCACGCCAACTGCACGAAGGCTGAGACCGTGGCCCTCCACAAGAAGAACGCTGCAGCGGCGGCCGCCGTCGTGCGCGGCCTCGGCGACATCGAGATGGGAAAGACCGGCACCGTGCTCGCGGGGATGCCGTCGATGAGCGTCGAGCAGATCGTCAGCGGGATCCTCATCAACCACATCGACGAGCACCTGGGGAGCATCCGGGCCACCATCGGCCGCTGATCGGAGCCGGTCGCTCGCCGTCCCGATGTGATTGCTGACCCACTTGACATCCGGGCTCGGCTGTCGCAAATAGTACCGCCATGTCCATCGATCCGAATGTCGAACAATCCTACGTTCCAGTTCCGATCAACCGTGAGAGCGTCATCTCGAAGGCCGCCGACGAGATTCGCAGGCTCATCGGCGCCGGCAATCTCAAGCCCGGCGATGCGCTGCCGGTCGAGCTGAAGCTGTCCAAGTCACTGGGGATCAGCCGCGGCTCGGTCCGGGAGGCGCTTCGGGTCCTCGATGGTCTCGGGCTGGTGGAGAAGCAGCCGGGTCGGCGGGTGATCGTGGCCGACCGGTCGAGGCTCTACACGTCACCGCCGATCGGCGAGGCGGCGTTCCTGAAGGCGCTCCCCGTGGTCTACAAGGTTCGGGGGCTCGTCGAAGAGCGGTGCGCGGAGCTGGCCGCACTCCACCGCACCGAGGAAGAGGTCGCCGAGCTGGACAACTACCTGGCCCTGTTCCAGGAAGCCCGCAAGCGGGGAGACCCGGTCGCCGCCGCCCACAACCACCAGGCCTTCCACTCCGGGATCGTCGCCGCCGCTCGGAATCCCGTGCTCACCGCGCTGTTCCAGCAGGTTCGCTTCTCGATTGCGGCGGTGGCCGAGCGCCTGCCGGAGAGCCTCAGGGACTCGCGTCAGGCCAGCATCCACACGGCCGTCCTCGAAGCGATCCGTGGCCGCGACGCGCGCCGGGCCAGGACCGCTGCGCGCCGCCATTTCCGGATGATTGCACCGCTGATCGAGTTCGTGACGCGTTCGGGCGAGCAGGAGGGGCCCCGGATATGACGGTTCAGGTGAGCGACCGGTTCGTCGACACCAACGGGACCCGGCTCTTCGTAATGGACCGAGGACGCGGCCGGGCGCTCGTCTTCCTGCATGGGCTCGGGTGGGACCACACGCTCTGGCACGGTGTGACCCAGGCGTTCGCCCACGAGTATCGCGTCATCGCGGGTGACACGCGCGGGCACGGGCGCAGCGCGAAGCCGGACGGACCCTACACGATCGCGCTGTTCGCCGAAGACTGGTTCGCCGCGTTCAAGAATCTTCGAGTTCGGCAGGCCTGCCTCATCGGCTTCTCACAGGGAGGCATGATCGCCCAGACTCTGGCGGTCCAGCATCCCGAGATCGTCTCGGCGCTGGTCCTGGTATCGACGTCGTGCCGGAGCGATCCGGGGGCGTACGACAAGCTCGAGGAGCGGATCCGTGTGGCCAGGACCCAAGGGCCGGTCGCCTCGGCGCGCCTGGCCGCCCAGTCGATATTCTCCAAGGCGTACATGCAGGCGCGGCCCGACGCCGTCGAGGAGTTCGTCAACTGGCGCGCCGGAATGGACCAGGAGCCGCTGGTGCACGCCACCCGCGCCGCGCACGGGTTCGACGTCTCGGCGCAGCTCGCGTCGATCGGGGTGCCGACGCTCGTCATGTACGGCGAAGAGGACGTGCTGACTCCGCCCTCCGTCGTGACGAGCGTCGCGTCCCACATCCCCGGCGCGGAGCTCGTCGGCATCCCGGGCGCCGCCCACATGATCCCGGTGGAGAAGGCCGAAGAGTTCGAGCTGGCGCTCGACACGTTCTTGAAGAAGCACTACGAACCGAGCCTGTAGGAGGCGTCGATGACCACGTCGGAGCTCGAGCTCATCTTGCGCGGAGGGCGCGTCATCGACCCGGCCCAGGGGATCGACGGCGTGATGGACGTGGGCATTCTCGGTGGCCGCGTGGCCACCGTCGCACCGGCCCTGGCACCGACGCCGCGCACGAAGATGATCAACGTCCGCGGCAAGCTCGTGCTCCCCGGCCTCATCGACACGCACGCGCACATCTACGAGCACGTCACGGGCATCTTCGGCCTGAACGCCGACCTGGTCGGCATTCGGTCGGGGGTGACGACGGTGGTGGACCAGGGCGGCGCCAGCCCGCTGACGTTCAACGGATTCCGGAATTTCGTCGCCCAGCCGGCGAAGAGCCGCGTGCTCTCGTTCATCTCGATCTACCTCGCCGGCGGCCTGATGGGGCACTCGCACGCGGGCCTGTATGGACCGCACGGCATCGACGTCGGCGCCACCGTGCGCGCCATCGAGGAGAATCGCGATCTCGTCAAGGGCATCAAGACCCACGCGGAGATCGGCGGCTACTCCCGCTGGGGCATCGAGGTGCTGAAGCTGGCCAAGGAGGCGTCGCGTCGGGCACGCGTGCCGGTCTACGTGCACCTCGGTGGCATGTGGCCCGTGGTCAAGGAGTCGGAGCCGGATCCCGACTCGATCCTCAATCAGGTGTTGCCGCTGCTCGACGAGGGCGACGTCCTGGCCCATCCGTTCACGCGGCATCCCGGCGCGTTCGTCGCCGCCTCGGGCAAAGTCCATCCGATCGTCACCGAGGCCGTCATGCGCGGCGTCCGGATCGACGTCGGCCGGGGCGTCCATTTCAGCATCGAGAAGGCGCGGATCGTTCTCGAGGCCGGCATCATGCCGTTCACGCTCGGCGCCGACCTGCACGGCTACGCGGTCAAGCGCGTCAAGGCCGACGCGGCCGACGCCGTCCCGGCCCCGAAGGGCCGGCGGTCCCGAGGCAACGGCGAGCAGCTCACCGCGACCTTCAATCTCCACCAGGCGATGAGCGAGCTGCTCGCCCTGGGCGTTCCGCTCGGCGAAGTCGTCAGCATGGTGACGTCGAATGCCGCCGTGCTGCTCGGGCTCGACGGCCAGATCGGGACGCTGGCGCCCGGCGCCGTCGCGGACGTCTCGGTCGTCCGCCTCGAGCGTGGTGACTGGACCGTGCGCGACGCCAGTGGGGTCGAGCTGCGTCTCGCGGAGCGCATCCGTCCGGACTTCGCGCTTCGCGAAGGTGTGATGTACAAATCGAACTCGCCGCTGGTCCCCGAAGTCCTCACCGCCGCTGCCTGAGGCGACCACGGAATTCGTCGACGAAGGAGAACGGTGATGACACGAATCAGTCGCCGAGAGTTCCTGGGGTATTCCCGCTGGGCCGTGGTGACGACCGCCGCGGGCGGCTCGATCCTGGCCGGCCGTCCCGGGCGCGCCGTGGCCCAACCGTTGACCAAGGTCCGCTTCACGCTGCCCTGGGTCGCGGAAGGCTCGCTCATCCATACCTTCATCGCCCGCAATCGTGGCTTCTGGAAGAAGCGGGGCCTCGACGTCGACATCGCCCGGGGCTACGGATCGCTCGCCGCGACCCAGGCGCTGGCCGGCGGGCAGTTCGACGTCGGCCAGGCGGTGACCTCCGTCATCGTGCTTCAGAACATCAAGGGCCTGCCCCTCACGACCATCGGCGTGCTCGGCTACAAGACGACCATGGGCGTGGGCGTGCTCGACGATTCTCCGATCAGGACGCCGAAGGATCTCGAAGGCAAGACCGTGGGCTGGACGCCGACCTCGGGCGAGGTCCCGTTCTTCCCCGTCTTCGCCCGGCTCGCCGGCGTCGATCAGGACAAGATCAAGTTCGTGAACATGAACATCGACGTGCGGTATCGCGCCTTCATGGACAAGCAGATCGACGCGATCACGGACTTCGCCGCGAGCGCCATCCCGCCCATCTCGGCCAGGGGCTACAAGGTCCGCTGGATGCTGTACGCTACCCAGGGCATTCACCTGTACGAGTCGGCGTTCTTCACGACGCCCAAGATGATCAAGGAGAATCCCGAGGTCTGTCAGGGGATGGTGGACGGCATCATGGAAGCTCTGGCCTTCAGCTACCTGAACCCCGAGGAGTCCATCGACATCTTCTTCAAAGAGGTGCGGGAGGCCGGGTTCGTGGCCAAGGAGCGCGAAAACGTCCGCATGGGCTCGGGGATCGCGAACTTCTCTGGCCTGGCCGAGGAGGCGCGCGTGAACGGGCTGGGCTGGTCGGATCCGAAGCGCTTCTCGGAGATGGCCGACCTCGTGCTGACCTACCTGGCCAAGGGCGCCCAGAAGCCGAACGTGGACGAGCTCTACACCAACCGCTTCGCCGGACGCATCAAGTTGACGGAGACGCAGTGGGTCGACGCCAAGAAGCGCAACGAGGAGTTCGCGAAGTTCTTCGCGTGAGCCCCGCGTGCTGATCTCGGCCGAGCCCGGGACGCCGACGACTGTGCCCGGGCGCGGCGCCGAGACCTACGTGGTCGTCGACGGCGTCAGGAAGGTCTACAACGCCGGGGCGAGCGCGCTGGAAGCCGTCAGCTCCGTCAGCTTTGCCGCCCGAGCGGGCGAGTTCGTCTCGATCCTGGGGCCAAGCGGCTGTGGCAAGAGCACCTTGCTCATGATGGTCGCCGGCCTCGAGCCGCTCACCGCCGGGCGCATCGACGTCGCCGGCCAGCCGATCACCGGGCCACGCGCCGACATCGGCGTGATCTTCCAGGATCCGGTCCTGCTCCCGTGGAAGAGCGTGCTCGACAACGTGCTCTTCCCGATCCACATCCTCAAACGCCCGGTGCGCGAGTACACCGAGCGAGCCCGGCAGCTCCTGGACATGGTCGGCCTCTCGGAGTTCTCCGCCAAGCGGCCGCACCAGCTTTCGGGCGGAATGCGCCAGCGCGTCGCAATCTGCCGCGCGCTCGTCCACGATCCCACGCTGCTCCTGATGGACGAGCCGTTCAGCGCCCTCGACGCCATCACCCGCGACGAGATGAACGCGGCCCTGCTCGACATCTGGCAGCGCTACCAGAAGACCGTCCTGTTCGTGACCCACGGCATCCGCGAGGCCGTCTTCCTGTCCGATCGGGTGCTGGTGATGGCGCGCCGGCCGTCCACGCTCATCGCCGACGTGAGCATCCCGCTACCGCGCCCTCGCCGCCTGACCATCGAGGAAACGCCGGAGTTCAACGAAATCTGCGCGCTCCTCCGGGCGAAGATCGAGGAGAGCCACGGCCGTCGGGGAGCGTCCTGACGTGGCCCTCGACCGCCTCTCGACGGCCGACCTCGGCGCCGGCCGCCTCGACGGGCTGACGCGCGCGCTGAAGGCCGGCGTGTCGCGGGGCTGGCGGCCCGTGGTCTTGCCGATCGTCACGGCCGCGCTGGCCCTGGCGGCGTGGGAAGCGCTGGTGCGTGTGCGCCGCATTCCCTCGGCGATCTTGCCGCCGCCGACGGAGGTGGCGCAGACGCTGGTGGCCGTTCACGGCTTGCTGCTCGAGCACGCCTGGCCGACCCTGGTCGAGACGGTGGCCGGCTTCCTGCTCGCCGCGGTCGTGGGCATGGTCGTCGCCATCGCCATCACGTATTCGCGGCCGATCCGGGAGGCGCTCTACCCGCTCCTGGTCGTGTTCCAGCTCATCCCGAAGGTCGCGCTCGCTCCGCTCTTCATCGTGTGGCTCGGCATCGGAACCAGCTCGCGCCTCATGTTCGCGCTCTTCATCAGCTTCTTCCCGGTCGTCATCTCCACCGCGGCCGGACTGATCGACACCGACCGCACGATGATCCGGCTGGCGCGCTCCCTGACGGCGAACGACTGGCAGATCTTCGTGAACATCCGTTTTCCCGGCGCGCTGCCCCACATCTTCAGCGGCCTCAAGATCGCGGTCACGCTGTCCATCATCGGCGTGATCGTCGGCGAGTTCATCACGTCGCAGGCGGGGCTCGGGTACCTCATCGTCTTCGCAACGTCGCGCGCCGAGACGGCCGCCATCATGGCGGCGATCCTCGTGCTCTGTGTCATCGGCCTCGTGCTGTACGGCGTCGTGGCCCTGGCCGAGCGCGTGATGCTCACGTGGTATCACGGAGACCGGTGATGCCGACCCATGGCAAGGTGTTCGGGCTCTCACTGAAACCCCGCGAGCACCTCCCGCTCCTTCGCGGGGCTGGACGGTATCTCGACGACATCACGCGGCCGGGGCTGGTGCACCTGGGGGTCGTCCGCAGCCCGCACGCCCACGCGCGAGTGATCGCCATCGATGCGACGAACGCCCGTGCGCTCCCCGGCGTGCTCGGGGTCTTCGGTCCGGCCGAGCTTCCCGAGGTCACGCGGCCGATTCCGCCGCATCTCCCGTTCCGGGCACACGTGCGGCCCTTCGAACAGTGTGCGCTCGCGCTCGGCAAGGCCCGATACGTGGGCGAGCCGGTGGCCGTCGTCGTCGTCGAGGCCGCCGCCCAGCTCCAGGACGCCATCGACGCCGTCCACGTGCAGTACGAGCCGGTGCCCGCCGTCGTGTCGACCTGGGAGGCCTTGAAGACCACGGCCCGTCTCTACGACACGTGGCCGGACAACGTCGCCAGCGTGTCGACGGACGGCGTCGGTGACGTCGAGGAAGCCATGGCCGCCGCTGACCTCGTGGTCGCCCACGAGTTGCGGCACGCGCGGAACGCCGCCATGCCGATGGAGCCGCGCGGGGTCCTGGCGTGGCACGACGACGCCGGCGTCCTCGTCGTCCACTCCTCCACCCAGACGACCTACTTCGTGCGCGAGGCGATCGCCGCCGTGCTGGGCCTCGACGTCGAGCGGATCCGGGTCATCGCTCCGGAGGTCGGCGGAGCGTTCGGCGCCAAGGCCCAGGTCTTCCAGGAGGAGGTGCTGGTGCCGCTCGTGGCCTCCCGTTTGGGCCGCCCCGTGAAGTGGGTGGAGACGCGGCGCGAGCACTTCATCGCGACGTGTCACGATCGGGAGCAGGTCCACGCGATCCGCGTGGGCTTTCATCGCGACGGGGTCATCACGGCCGTCGACGACCACTTCGCGTCCGACATGGGGGCCTATCCGATCCAGGGGGAAGGGATTCCCCTCAACACGATCCATCACCTGTGCGCGCCGTACCGAGTCCGCGACTACCGCGGACGATCCGACAACGTGGTGACGAACAAGACCTTCAGCGCCGCCTACCGGGGCGCCGGCCGTCCCGAAGCCGCCTTCGTCTTCGAGCGGATGCTCGACATCGGCGCACGGAAGCTCGGCCTCGATCCCGCGGAGATCCGGCGCCGGAATTTCATCCGCGCCGACGAGATGCCGTATCGGCCGGGGATGAAATACAAGGACGGCTCGACGATCTGCTACGACCCCGCCGACTTTCCGGCGGCGTTCGACAAGGCGCTCGAGCTCCTCGGGTACGACGAGCACCGCGCGCTCCAGGTGACGCGTTCGAATGGCGTCCGCCGTCTCGGCATCGGCGTCGCCTGCTACCTGCAGGGCTCGGGGCTGGGGCCGTACGAAGGCGCGAACGTGCGCGTGGACCCGAGCGGCACGGTGTACGTCTTCATCGGGGTGTCGGCCCAGGGCCAGGGCCACGCGACGACGCTGGCCCAGATCTGCGCCGAGGAGCTCGGCGTCCCGGTCGAGTCGGTGAAGGTCGTGGGCGCCGACACGCAAGCCTTTCCCTACGGGATCGGCGCGATGGCCAGCCGCGTGGCCGCCAACGCCGGGCCCGCGGTCGCCCGCTCGGCGCGCGAGGTGCGCCGCCGGGCGGCGCTGGTCGCCGCCACGATGCTCGAGTGCGCGCCCGAAGATCTGAGGATCGAGGACGGCCGCGTGTCGGTGGCTGGAGTGCCCGGCCGAGGTCTCCACCTCGCCGAGGTGGCGGCGGCCGCCGTGCGCTCGAAGGCGCTGGCGCCCGTGAGCGAGCCGGGTCTCAACAGCTGCACGTACTTCTATCCCGACACGGTGACATGGGCGTTCGGCACGCACGGGGCGGTCGTCGAGGTCGACGTCGAGACGTGCCAGATCCGCCTGCTGAAGTACGTCGCGGTGCACGACTGCGGGCGGCCGATCAATCCCATGATCGTAGAGGGCCAGCTCCAGGGAGGCATTGCGCAGGGCATCGGCTCCGCCCTCACCGAGGACCTGGTCTACGACGACAACGGCCAGCTCCTCACGCAGAGCTTCATGGATTATGGCCTGCCGACGGCCGCCCACCTCCCTCCGCTCGACACGGCGCTGGTGAATTTCCCCTCGATCGTCAACGATCTCGGCATCAAGGGCGTCGGCGAGAGCGGCGCCATCGCCCCCGCGGCGGCCATCGCCAACGCGGTCGAGGATGCGCTCGCCGGGTTCGGGATCACCATTCTCGATCTGCCGGTGACTCCGGCGAGGCTGTTCTCGCTCCTCCAAGCGCGTCGCGCTGGCTGATCCCCGACCGAGCCCGGTTGCGTTTGCCCGCGGTTTCCCCTATAGCTTTCGACATTCGTCGAGCGAGGTGAGCGATGAGCCGCAATTGGACGCAGGGAATCCTGAGCTTCACCGTGGTCGGGATCGTCATCGGGGCACTGGCCCTCGGGGGATCGGGCGCACTCGTCGCCCAGGCCGCGGACCCGATCAAGATCGGGTTCGGCATGGCGCTGACCGGCGGACTCTCCGCCAACGGCAAGCCGGCGCTCCTGGCCTTGCAGATCTGGAAGGACGACGTCAACAAGAAGGGCGGCTTGCTGGGCCGGCCCGTCGAGCTGGTGTATTACGATGACCAGACCAACCCGGCCACCGTGCCCGGGATCTACACCAAGCTGCTCGACGTCGACAAGGTCGACCTCGTCATCTCCGGGTATGGCACCAACCTCATCGCCCCGCTCTTGCCCATTGCGATGGAGCGGAAGCTGACCGTCATCGGGATGTTCGGCCTGGCCAACAACGAGAAGTACCAGTACCCGAACTATTTCCAGATCCAGCCGGCCGGTCCCGATCCGCAGACCAGCACGGCCATCGGCTTCTTCGAGCTGGCGGCCAGGCAGAACCCGAAGCCGCAGACCGTGGCCATCGTGGGCGCCGACGCCGAGTATCCGCAGAACGCGCTGGTCGGCGCGCGCGAGCTGATCAAGAAGTTCGGCTTGAAGACCGTGTACGACAAGACGTACCCGCCGAGCACCGTGGACTACACGCCGATCGTGCGCGCGATCAAGGCCACCAACCCCGACATCGTCTTCGTGGCGTCCTACCCTCCCGACTCGGTCGGCATGCTGCGCGCGGCTCACGAGGTCGGGCTCCAACCCAAGATCCTCGGCGGCGGCATGGTCGGGCTGATGTTCACGACGGTGATGACGAGCATGGGGCCGCTGCTCAACGGCATCGTGAACTATGACTTCTGGGCGCCCGAGCCGCCGTTCCTCGCGATGCCCGGCATCAAGGAGTTCCTGAAGGAATACCAGGCGCGGGCCGAGAAGGCCGGCGTCGATCCGCTCGGCTATTACCTGCCGCCGTACTCGTACGCGGTCGGGCAGGTGCTCGCGCAGGCCATCGAGGCCACCAAGGGCTTCGACCAGCAGAAGATCGCCGACCACATCCGCGCCACCGAGTTCAACACCGTGGTCGGCAAGATCAAGTTCGGCAAGAACGGCGAGTGGGCCCGGGGCCGCACCCTCATGGTCCAGTATCAGAAGATCCAGGGCCCGGGCATCGATCAGTTCCGCGGGCCGGGAAAGAAGGTCGTCCTCTACCCCGACGACCTCAAGTCCGGCAACATCATCTACCCGTACTCGGCGGCCAAGAACTAGCGCGAGCGCTCCCTGTTCTCCTGGGACCTCCTCGCCAACGCGGTGGTCGCCGGACTGCTGCTCGGGGGCTTCTATGCCGCCGTGAGCCTCGGCGTGTCGCTCATCTTCGGGCTGCTCGACATCGCCAACATCGCGCAGCCCGCCTTCGTGATCCTCGGCTCGTACGCGGCGTACGTCATGAACGACGCGCTCGGCCTCGATCCGATCCTCACGGGGCTACTGTTGACGCCGCTGTTCTACGGGCTGGGCGCGCTCGTCTATCGCGTCTACTACGCGAGCTTCGAACGGCGCGGGGAGGAGTCGCTGCGGGGGCTCGTCTTCTTCTTCGGCATCCTCTTCATCATGGAGGTGAGCCTCAGCCTGACGTTCGGCGTCGACTACCGGCTCGTCCAGACCGCCTACACCAGCAAATCGATCGATCTCGGCGGCGTCGGGATCGCCTTCCGCTACCTCGTGCCTTGCCTCGTCGGGATCGCGATGACGGCGGGGCTCTATCTGTTCCTCGGCCGGACGTTCTACGGCCGGGCGATCATGGCGGTGTCGCAGGATCAGCTCGCCCTGCGGCTGATGGGCGCGAATCCCGTCCAGATCAAGACCATCGCCTTCGGCGTGGGCATCGCGGCGGCCAGCCTGGCCGGCGCGCTGCTGATCAGCATTGCGCCGGTGATCCCGTCGACCGACCGCGACTACATCGGACGGATGTTCGCCATCACGGTCCTGGGCGGCATGGGCAGCATCGGCGGGACGCTCGTCGCCGCCGTCGTCCTCGGCGTGGCCGAGAGTCTCATGGCCACGTTCTTCGGGCCCTCGTGGTCGCTGGCCGTGTCGTTCGGCATCCTGCTCCTGGCGTTGGCCGTGCGCCCCGCCGGGCTGTTCGGTCGATGACGCCCCGGTCCGGGCTCGCGTGGCTGGCGGGCCTGGCCGTGGTCGGGGCGGGGATCGCGCTGGCCGGGTTGCGCGTGAACCCGTATGTCTACTTCGCCGGCTACGTGATCCTGCAATACGTCGTGATCGCGACGGCGTGGAACATCCTCGGCGGCTACGCGGGATACGTGAACTTCGGGACGCCGGCGTTCTTCGCGATGGGCGCGTACACCGCGGTCTTCCTGATCCAGTCGCTGCGGGCGCCGTTGCCGGTCCTCATCCTGGCCGGCGGCCTCGTCGCCGCGCTCCTTGGACTCGGCATCGGCTATCTGACGCTCCGGCTGAGAGGCGTCTTCTTCTCCATCGCGACGCTCGCGCTCTCCGTCGTCCTCCAGACGGTGATCATCAACTGGGAGTACGTCGGCGGATCGAGAGGCTTGAGCGTCATCCGCCCGAGTGGACCGCCCTTCGGCAGCTACGTCACGTTCCTGTTCACCGTGATGGTGGGGCTGGCCGTCCTGTCGGTGATGGTGGCGCGGTTCATCGAGCGCTCGTGGATCGGCCGCGGCCTGGCGGCGTTGCGGGACAACGAGGAGGCGGCCGAATGCATGGGCGTGCCCACCTTGCGCCTCAAGCTCTTCGCCACCACGATCAGCGGCTTTCTCCTCGGCGTCGCCGGCGCGCCGTTTCCGTACTACGTGACGTTCGTGGAGCCCAACTCGGCGTTCGCGCTCGACTACGCCGTGAACGCGCTGGCCATGCCGATGATCGGAGGGACGACGAGCTGGGCTGGGCCGGTAATCGGAGCGGTATTGCTGGGGACGGCCCAGCAACTCGCCACCGTCACGATCTCGTCGGAGATGAACCTCTTCATCGTGGGCGTCGTGCTCGTCGCCTTCGTCGTGCTGGCGCCCGAGGGCATCCTGGGCCTCGTGCGGCGGCTGCGGGGCCGCTGATGGCGGGGGCGCTGCTCGAGATCCACGGCCTCGTGAAGCGCTTCGGCGGCTTCACCGCGCTCAACCGGGTGACGCTCCACGTGAAGGAGGGCGAGCGCTTCGGCCTCATCGGACCGAACGGCTCGGGCAAGACGACGCTGATCAACTGCGTGTCCGGCTCCCTCCACCCCGACGACGGACGCATCGTCTTCGCGGGCCGGGACATCACCGCGCTGCCCGCCCACCAGCGAACCCGGCTCGGCATCGCGCGCAGCTTTCAGATCCCGAAGCCCTTCACGAGCATGACGGTGCAGGAGAACCTCGACATCCCGCTGGAGTACGCGGGCCACGCGCGCGCTCGGGACGCGGGCGCCGAGGCGGCGGAGATCCTCCGGGCGATCGGGCTCGACGCCAAGGCGCACTTGCGGCCGTCCGGGCTCACGCAGATCGAGATGCGGAAGCTCGAGCTGGCCCGCGCCATGGCGGCGCGCCCGAAGCTGCTGATCTCCGACGAGGCGATGGCCGGACTCTCCAGCGCCGAGGTGGACGACATCCTGGCCATCCTGTTCCGGCTGAACGGCGAGGGGATCACGATCATCATGATCGAGCACATCATGCGGGCCGTGATGCGCTTCTCCGAGCGCATCGTGGTGCTCGACGCCGGCGAGCGGATCGCCGAAGGGACGCCCGACGAGATCGTGCGCAACCCGGCCGTCGAGAAGGCCTACCTTGGCGAGTAGGATCGTGGTCCGCGACGTGGACGCGGGCTATGGCGCCGTCCGCGTACTCCACGGCGTGTCGCTCGAGGTGCGCGAGGGCGAGACCGTCGCGCTCCTCGGGACCAACGGCAACGGCAAGAGCACGCTCATCAAGTGCCTCATGGGCATGGTGGCGCCGTCGGGTGGAGAGATCTTCCTCGAGGCGGACGGTGCGCGGATCGATCTCACGCGCAAGTCCACGGAAGAGATCGTGAGCCTGGGCATCGCCCTGGTGCCGGAAGGGCGGCGCCTTTTCCCCAAGCTGACCGTCGAGGAGAACCTGCTGCTCGGCGCCTACCGCGCTCAGGCCCGCGCCGCCATCGCGCGCAACCTCGCCTTCTGCTTCGAGGCGTTTCCGGTGCTCCGCGAACGCCGGCGGCAGCTCGCCGGCAGCATGAGCGGCGGCGAGCAGCAGATGCTCGCGGTGGCCCGCGCCCTCATGTCGTCGCCCCGGATTCTCCTGGTCGACGAGCCGTCGGTGGGCCTGGCGCCGATCCTCGTGAGCCGCGTGATCGCCAAGATCAAGGAGCTGAAGGAGCAGTACCAGCTCACGGTCCTCATGGCCGAGCAGAACTTCAACCAGGCGACCAAGATCGCCGACCGCGGCTACATCATCGTCCACGGCCGGATCGAGTTCGAGGGCCGCAGCACGCGTGAGCTCCGGGAAAACGAGCTGGTGAAGAAGTACTACCTCGGCGTGTAGTCGCCCCTCTCAGTAGCCGCCACCACCGCCGCCGCCCGAATAGTCGCACTTGACGCCGGTCCAGAAGCCGCCAGCTCGCCTGCAGTCGTCGTCCGAAGAGATCTGGGTGTTCGGAGTACCGGCGCATCCCATCAAGAGCCCGGCCACGGTGAGCGCGCCGATGAGTGCTCGCAGAGTACGCATGATCCACCGCCCCTCCATCGCCGTCCGTCGGGTGACGGAGCCCGCGCTGGTGTAGAACGGCCAGCCCACGGTCGAAGATCCCTCGACGCCTTACTCCAGAATGACGCAGCGGGCGGGATCCACGTTTACATAGACCGTCGCGCCCTCTTCGAAGACCTCGTGGCGTGGACGGCGCGCCGTGAGGAGACGGCCGTCCCACTCGAGGACGTACTCGAGCGCATCGCCGAGGAACGCGCGCTGGCGGATGCGAGCCGGCCACGAGTTCACCGCGCCCGGGGGCGGCGTCGGGCAAAGCTCCAGGTAGACGCTGCGAACCGCGACCGTGGCCGACGAGCCCAGTGGCCGTCCCGGGTCGGTACCGCAGACGACGTGCTTGCCCTCGGTCTCGATGGCGACGAGGCCGTCGCTCCGGCGTTCGGGCCTGACGACGCCCTCGATCAGGTTCGCCGCTCCCACGAAGTCGGCGACGAAGGCATTGCGGGGAGTGTCGTAGACCTCCGTGGCGGTGCCGACCTGCTCGATCCGGCCGGCGTTCATGACGATGATGCGGTCGGAGATCACGAGCGCTTCTTCCTGGTCGTGGGTGACGTAGACCGAGGTGAGGCCGATCTGGCGCTGGAGGGACTGGATCTCGAGCCGCATGGCTGTGCGCAGGCGCGCGTCGAGGTTGGACAGTGGCTCGTCGAGGAGCAGGACGGCCGGCGAGACCGCGAGGCACCTCGCGAGCGCCACGCGCTGCTGCTGGCCGCCGCTCAGCTCGGCCGCGCTTCGCCCGGCGAGGCCGCCCAATCGGACCAGCTCGAGCGCGGCGCCCACGCGCTCTTTCACCTGAACCGCCGGAAGCCGGCGAAGCCTCAGTCCATAGGCGACGTTGTCGAAGACCGTCATGTGGGGCCAGATCGCGTACGACTGGAAGACCATGGGGAGTTGCCGCTGCTCGGCCGGCACGTTGATGGACTGACGGATCGAGAAGACCGGCCGGCCGTCGATGCGGATCTCGCCCGAGACCGGCGTCTCGAGGCCGGCCAGCGCTCGGAGCGTGGTGGTCTTGCCGCAGCCGGACGGGCCGAGCAGGGTCATGTGCTCGCCGCGTCGAACGTCGAAGCTGATCCGATCGACCGCGGTGACGGCGCCGTAGCGGACGACGAGGTCTTCGACCTCGATGTGGCGATCGCCGGTGGGGCGGGCAGGCGACCCCACGGCTAGCCGAAGCGCATGCGCACGGTGACCACCTGCCCGGTCATGAACTCGCCGCCGGGGCCGGCCAGGAAGACAACGAGGCGCGCGATGTTCTCCGGCGTGCTGAAACGCCCGAGCGGATCCTGCCGGGCCCGGCTCTGCCACTCGGCGTCGCTGAGCGTGCCGCGGGCCATCGGGGTGTCCGTGGTGCCGGGGTTGATCGCGTTCACGGTGACGCCGGACGGCCCGAGCTCCAGCGCCAGCGACTTGGTGAGCGAGATCACGGCGCCTTTCGAGGCCGCATAGTGGGCGCCATTGACCATGCCGAAGGTCGCCCGGTCCGACGCCATATTAATGATGCGGCCGTAGCCGCGTTGGGCCATGTGACGGCCGACGGCCCGGCAGCAGTAGAACGTGCCGTGCAGGTTGACGCCCAGCACGCGGTGCCACTCGGCGTCCGTCATGTCGACGACCGACCGCCGCAGGCTGATCCCTGCGCTGTTGAACAGGACGTGGATCTGGCCGAACGCATCGAGGGCCGTCGCCACGAGCTTCTCGACAGCCGCGGCATCCGAGACGTCCGTCGCGACCGCGAGCGCCTCGCCGCCCTTCGCCCTGATCTCGTCGCGGACGGTTGCCGCGGCGTCGGCGCGGACGTCGGCGACGACCACGCGCGCGTTCTCGCCGGCGAGAGCCACGGCTGCGGCGCGGCCGATCCCGCTGCCGGCACCCGTGACGACCGCGATCTGACCGGCCAGGGGAGACGTCATCAGGCTCCGCTCCCGCCGGGGCGCCCGAGGAGGCGGCCACCGAGCGCCCAGTTGCCGGCGGCAATCACGACCCCGTTCAGCACGAGCAGGATGGTCGAGAGCGCGGCAACCCCTTCCCACGACGGAAGCTGGTAGAGGTCGAAGATGGCGGTCGCGATGACGGTCGTCGGCGCCGTGAAGAGCAGGATCGAGCTGCTCAGCTCCTTGATCGCCGGGATGAAGACCAGGATCCATCCTCCCAGGAGCCCGGCCTTGATCATCGGCACCGTGATGTCGCGCAGCGCGCGCACGCGCGAGGCGCCGAGCACGTTGGCCGCGTGCTCGAGCTCGGGATACACGCTCTGGACGGCGGCGTGGCAGCTCATGAAGGCGAAAGGCAGGAACTTGGTCAGGTACGCGAGCATGAGGATCCAGAGCGTGCCGTAGAGCACGAGAGGCGGCTGGCTGTAGGCGCCGAAGAGGCCGACCGCGAAGACCATGCCGGGAATCACCAGCGGCGCCATGGCCAGGAACGAGAGCCAGGCGGCGTGCCGGACGATGCGCCGCTCCGTCAGGTACGCGACGACCACCGCGATCACGACGCCGATGCTGGCCGCGATCACGGCCGTCACGAGACTGTTCCAGATCGATCGGCTCCCCGAGGTGAACTCGAGCAGCACGAAGCGATAGTGATCGAGGGAGAAGCTCGGCGCGGACAGCGCCCGCACCCACACCGGGCTGACCGATGCCCAGACGATGACGGCGTAGGGCAGGACGAGCGTGAACAGCAGCACGAGGCCGGAGAGGCCGAGGGCCACGAAGCGCAGCGGCCCGAGGTCGATCGGGCGGCGGCGCCCGCCCTTGCCCCGGTTGGTCGCGAAGCTCCGGTGAGCCAGGAGCCGGCGCTGGATCACGAGCAGCACCGCTGTGACCAGCAGGAGCGGGAGCGAGATGGCCGCGGCCACGCCGATCTTGGGCGGCCACTCGAACAGCGAGAAGAGCTGCGTGGTCAGCACGTAGATGCGCGCCGGCACCCCGATCATCGCCGGCACCCCGTACAGGATGATGGTCTCGAGGAACATGAGAATGAGGCTCGCCACGATGGCCGGCAGCGCCAGCGGCAGCGTGATCGTCCACGTCACCCGCGCCGTGCCCGCGCCGAGGACGCGCGCGGCTTCCTCGACGTCGCCGCTCATCATTTCGAGCGTGTTGTAGACGAGGATGAAGGCGAGCGGGAACGTGCTGGCCACCGAGACGAGGACCAAGCCAGTCATCGTGTAGACGTCGAGGAGTCCACGGGACGCGCCGGTCAGCGTCATCCAGAGCTTGTTGAGCAATCCGGCGTTGGGCCCGGCCAGGAGGATCCAGGCCACGGCGAGGACGAAGCCGGGCGTCACGAACGCTCCGAGCACCCCCGCCCGGACGAGGCCGCCGAGCGGCATGTTCGTCCGGCTGACCGCCCAGGCCATCGGGGCCCCGAGCACGAGCCCGATGAGGCTCGCCGCAATGCCGAAGACCAGCGAGTTCACGGTGGCCGCGCGGAACGACGTCTGCTTGCCGATCGCAACGTAGTTGGCGAGCGACGGGCCGGTCTCGGTCTGGAAGCTCTTGACCACCAGCGAGCCGAGAGGAAGCAGGACGAGGACGACCAGCGCGGCGGTGACGCTGGCCCACAGCACTCGCGACGTCATCCGCCGAACAGCTCCGAGAATTTCTCCCGCAGCTCGGGCAGCATCCGGCCCACGTCGGCGGGGTCGGCCACGAGCAGCTTCAGCGTGGCGGGATGAGGATACTTGCTCGGGTACTTGATCTTCGGATCGTTGACCGCCGACATCAGCCCGGAGTCGACGTACACCTGCTGTCCCTCGGGGGACAGACACCAGTCCACGAGCAGCCTCGCCGCATTCGGGTGGGGCGCTTTCTTCAAGATTCCCATCCCACCGATCTGGGCGATCACGCCGTCCTCGGGAAAGACCGTCTCCACGGGGAGGCTCCGGCTCTGGGCCGGCACGGTGATCTGGTGATCGCACAGGAGGATCACGCGCTCGCCGCTCGCCACCAGGTTCGACTGGTCGCACGACTGGTGCGTCATGATGTTGTTCTTCTGCAGGCCCTTGAAGTACTCCCAGCCGTAGAGCTTCACGAGCCAGTAGTCGAGGAGCAGCGACGTCCCGCTCGCCTTGACGTGCCCCTGGACGAGCTTGTCCTTGAACTTCGGATCGGTCAGCTCCTTCCACGATTTCGGCGGGTCCTTCACGAGCTGAGGGTTGTAGTTGATGGCGCCCAGCCCGATCTGCGAGGCGTGCCAGTAGTGCTCCGGGTCGTAGTAGGCCGGGTTGGTGAACTTGGCGATGCTCGACGGCGTGAAAGGCTGGAGCATGCCCTTCTTCTTCATCGCGAAGAAGTGGTCGGTCACCGACGTGTCGATGACGTCGGCGGCGTTGATGCCGGCGTCGAACTCCTGCACCGCGCGGTTGAAGACGAGGGTCGAGGCGAGCCGCACGATGTTGACCTTGATGCCGAGCGCCTCACCGGCCTTCTTCGCGATCGTGTTGGCGGTGACGGTCGTCCGGGCCGTGTAGTACGTCACCTGGCCCTCGCGGCGAGCCGCCGCCCGCTCCTCGGCGGTGACGCCGGGCGCGGGCTGCGCGTGGGCGAGGGTCGACGCCAGCACGCCGCCGCCGATCAGCCACGCGATGACGAGCCGCGCGCTCACAGCGACGCCACGGCGGGAATCACCTTGGCGCCCATCAGCTCGATCGAGCGCATCGTCGTCGGATGATCCATCTTGGACTCCTGAGCTTCGAGGAGCAGGTGGCCGATGCCGAGCTCGCGCTGCACGAGGGCGAAGCGGTCGGCGACCTCGTCGGGCGTGCCGGCGATGATGAAGTGGCCGGCGACCAGCTCCTCGTAGCTCATCGACCCGAGCGAGCGTGGGCGCGCCTTCAGCGCGAACTGCGAGCCCGCGCGCGAGCGCATGCCCACCGGCGAGAAGAACTCCACCGGCCCGCGCAGCGTGGCTCCCATGCGCCAGACGAAGTGACGCCCGGCCTCGAGTGCCTTCGTCTTCGTGTCGGCGGTGACGGCGCAGATCAGGAAGCCGAGCTTGTCGGGCGTCACCTCGCGGCCCACCTCGGCGGCGCCCTGCCGGTAATAGTCGAAGAGCTCGCGGGCGATGTCGAAGGGCACCAGGAAGGGCACGAAGGTGTAACCGCGCCGGCCGGCCCAGATCGCCGTCTCCGGGCTGGCCGTGCCGGGAATCCAGATCGGCGGATGCGGTTTCTGGAGCGGCAGGCACCACGGGTTCACGTGACGGAAGTGATAGTGCCGACCCTCCCAGCGGAACGGCCCCGGCTCCGTCCAGCACTTGAGGATCAGGTCGTGGCACTCCTCGAAGCGCTCACGGTTGTGCATGGGGTTCACGTTGGACCACCACTGCTCGACCCCGACGCCGCGCACGAAGCCCGAGAGCACGCGGCCGCCCGAGATCAGGTCGGACATCGCGATCTGCTCGGCGAGCCGGACCGGGTTCTCCTCGATCGGGAGGATGTTCCCGAGCAGGAGGATCTTGGCCCGTCGCGTGGTCCGGGCCAGGATCGCGGCCGACATGTTGACCCCGACGTTCACGCACGACGGCGTCGAGTGGTGCTCGTTGACCATGAGGCCGTCGAAGCCGACCTGGTCGGCGAACTCGTACTCGGTGAGGTAGCGCTGATAGTTCGCGTGCGCCTTCTCGCGGTCGAAGAACCGGTTCGGGAACTCGAGCCTGAGCGAGGGGTACTTCTCTCCCTCGGCGTCGGGATACTCGTGGTGCGGCATCTCGCTGAAGTAGTAGAGCTTCATCGCCGCACGTCTCCTCCCAGGAAGTCGAGCACGTGGCGCGCGAACTCGTCGGGCTGCTCGATCGGCGGCAGGTGGCCGCACTTGTCGAGCACGGTGAGGGTCGCCCGGGCCAGGAGTCGGCGGTACTGTTCGCCGCACTCGACGGGCACGATGCGGTCCTCACGTCCCCAGAGGATCAGTGCCGGGTTGGTGACCCGCGGCAGGAAGCTCGCGAGCCGGGGGTTGTGCATGTAGGGCTTCCAGGTGAGCCGCGCGGTCATCTCGCGGTTGCGCACGGCGATCTCCTGCTGGGCCGGGGACAGCGGCGCTCCGAACAGTGCGTCCCACTCCGGAACGGTCTTCGGGTCGTGCACCGTCATCGGCAGGAGCTGCGGCGGCGGATAGTAGAAGACGTCGAGGATCTCGCCGGTCTCCGGCTTCAGGCCGGCCGGTGCGACGAGGATCAGGCGATCGATCGAGCCCGGGCTCATCGTCGCCATCTCGGCCGCCGTCCATCCGCCGATCGAGTGGCCGAGGACGTGCGGCCGCACGAGCCCGGCAACGTCCATGAACCAGAGATAGAAGCGGGCGAGGTCGTCGATGCCGTCCATCCACTCGGCGTCCCCCGACAGCCCGAAGCCCGGGTGGGTGGGGGCCCATACGGTGAAGCGCTGGGCGACGCGCTCCACCCAGCGGGTGAAGCCGCGGTTGCCCCCGGCGCCGTGCAGGACGAGCAGCGGGGCGCCGTCACCGCCGATCCACGTGTGCACGTCGATGGCGCCGACCCGAAGCCTCTCCTCGCGTGGTTTCATGGGCCGCATTATGCTCCAGGCACGCCGACACGTGGAGGACGCCCCATGGAGAGGACCCCGCTCGCCGTCACGCTCGGAGACTTCGTCGCCGCGCTCACCTTCCAGGCGCTGCCACCCACCGTCGTCGACAAGGCAAAGGCCCTGGTGAACCACGCGCTCACCGTCGGCCTGGCCGGCGCCGCATCGAGCCGATCGGTGGCGGCCCGGCGCGCGGTGATCGAGCAGGAGAGTCTGGGCGCGCGACGGACGGGACGCGGCCAGGGCGCGACGGTGTGGGTGGACGGCACGCGCGCGACCCGGGCTGGCGCCGCGTTCGCGAACGCGGTGACCGTGGCGGTGAACAACCAGTGCGACTCGTACCACATGCTGACGCATCCGGGCGTGCTCATCGTTCCCGCCGGCCTGGCGACGGCCGAGGGCGAAGGCAGCACCGGCCAGGAGCTCCTGACCGCGCTCGCCGCCGGCTACGAAGTGCAGTGCCGCTGCGCGCGCGATTTCATTCCGTCGACACCGGCCCACGGCTTTCGCGCGAGTCCGGTCTTCGGCATCCTCGGCGCCGCCGCGACGACCGCGAAGCTCATGAAGCTCGACGCTCGCGGGATCACGAACGCGATCGCGCTCGCCGCCAGCTTCGCCGGGAGCCTCATCGAAGGGCAGCGCACCGGCACGCGCGACGCGGACTTCGCCGAGGCCCAGGCGACTCGCAATGCGATGTGGGCCGCCAGCCTCGCCGCTCAGGGCTTCGCCGGGGCTCCCACCGCGCTCGAAGGCGAAGGCGGCTTCTACTATGCGTTCACCGGCAGCCACACCGGGGAGCTGACGTACGCCTTCACGGGGCCGCTCAAGGCCGACCTCGACGACGTCGTTGCCGACCTTGGACGGCGCTGGGAAGTCCTCGACGTGAAGTTCAAGATCTATCCGACCCCGGGCTTCAATCAGCCGGTGGTGTGGCTGGCCAGCGAGATGGTGGCCAAGCACCGGCTCGACGCCGACCTGATCGAGCACGCCACGCTGGAGATGAATTATCTCGAGACCCTCTACCCGTCGCCGAAGTTCCCGCGGCGGCCGGCTCCGGACGGCAGCGGCTTCGGCCGCACCGACTACATGCT
>WNGH01000180.1_pt1 | contig 48382 bp, 45 predicted proteins | sample 5400631 | NCBI WGS metagenome assembly WNGH01 (sample SAMN13153373, study PRJNA577476) | soil metagenome | isolation source: 115 cm soil or saprolite under Garry oak tree replicate 1 | place: USA:California | collected 2016-06-15 | reverse complement strand
ACGAAAGAAAACGTGTAGTAGCCGGTGTTGACCGCAGTGCTGCCGTACACGCGGATTAACTGATCCCCGAACGTCACTTTGAGACCAGGAAGGACTTTAAAAGCGGTCACAAAATAGCTGCGCAACGCCGCCTGATCGGACCGCACAGTAGGAGACAATGTTCCCCATAGGACGGCATCAGTGGCATAAAGGGGAAGAACCTTGTCAGGATCGTCTTCTCCTAGAGCCTGCGCCCACTTCATCGTAGCTGCAGCAACATCTTCCTTCGGGCCAGCCGAAGCGATGGGAGCAAATAGAAAGAAGCTGACGCTTAGCGCAAGCGCCACCCCCGAAGCCCAGAGACGGAATCGCATGATTCTTGCCTCCCTCAGATGGAAAGAGCCGACATCGTACGCCCCAGCTCCTTTCATCACAATGTCACGCGTTGGCGGACATGTCATGGCGCTGGCAGCGTCAAGCTGATGCAGTCTGGTCAGGTGGGTCCTTTGAATGGGGGAGTGGCCTAACTCGAAGAGTACCTCGGCCCACCGCTATCGCAACCAGACAAATGCTATCTACATGGCGTTAGACAAGCGCTATCCTCAATAACCAGGAGTGCCCGGTTTTGCGCTCTACGGGGAGCCAACTAGGGCTCGAACTGTGACGGCTTATGTGTGCCGCGATCGGTCGATTATTGCTGTACCGAGTGTGATAGGTTATGAAATTGGCAAGCAACTGCAAGCGATTGATTTGGAAAAACCCAATTTAGACAGCCTCGACTTTTAAGCCGAGAGACTCATTCATGTCCGAAGTCGCAACGAAACCGAAACCCTCCGACCCGCGCGTCGCAACCGCGATCGCCCACTGGGCGCCGCGCTTCGTCTCGAACGGCGTGCTGCTCGCCGACTTCGAGGAGGTCACCGCCGGTATCGAGCGCTGGGAAGACTGGTGCGCTGCGTGGTGCGAGCGCGGGAAAGTCCACGAGGCGCTCGGGCGCGAGGCGCTCGCGGAAGGCTGCAAGCTGACCGCCGGCGAGCACCTCGTGCGCGCGGCGATGTACTACCACTTCGCCAAGTTCGTCTTCGTGCACGATCAGAAGCAGATGCGCGAGGCGCACATGCAGGCGGTCGGCTGCTACAGGGACGCGCTGCCGCTCATGCGCCCGCCGGGGGAGCGCGTCGCGATCCCGTTCGAGGGCAAGACGCTCTACGGCGTGCTGCGCAAGCCGGACAAGTCCTCGGGACGCGTTCCCGTGCTCGTCATGGCGCCGGGCCTCGATTCCACGAAAGAGGAATTGCACGCGTACGAGGAGCCGTTCCTCGCGCGCGGGATCGCGATCCTCGCGATCGACGGGCCGGGGCAGGGCGAGGCGGAGTACGAGATCCCGATCGGCGGCGACTACGAGCGCGCGGCGCGCGCGGCGTGCGACTGGATCGAGAAGCGCTCCGACCTCGAGGCAGCGAGGATCGCCATGTGGGGCGTGAGCCTCGGCGGCTACTACGCGCCGCGCGCCGCCGCCTACGAGCGCCGCATCCGCGCGTGCATCGCGCTCTCCGGGCCGTTCGAGTGGAAGGAAATCTGGGACGGGCTGCCGGTGCTGACGCGCGAGGCGTTCCGCGTGCGCAGCCACTGCGCGACGGAAAGCGACGCGCGCCGCCACGCGGCGACGCTCTCGATGAAAGAGGCGGCGCCGAAAATCGCCTGCCCGATCTTCATCGTGACCGGACGCCAGGACCGGCTCGTGCCCGCTTCGCACGCCGAGCAATTGGCAAGGAGCGTCTCAGGTCCTGTCGAGCTGATGATCGTCGAGGACGGCGGGCACAACGCCAACAACCGCCCCTATCGCTATCGGAGCCGGACGGCCGACTGGCTCGCCGGGCCGCTCGGGCTGCCCAGGATTTGAAGGCCGGACAGAGGAGAGATTGACCGTGTTGAAACGTATTCGTTGGACCTTGATCGCGGCGCTCGTTTCAGGCAGCGCCGCCGCGCAGACGTTTCCCAGCAGGACCCTGCACCTCGTTTCCGGCGTCACGCCGGGGAGCGCCTCGGACACGACGGCGCGCATCATCGCCGAAAAGCTGCAGGCGAGCCTCGGCCAGCCGGTGATCGTCGAGAACAAGCTCGGCGTGGGCGGGCTGATCGGCGCCGCCTATGTCGCGAAAGGCGAGCCCGACGGCCATCTGATCAGCATCTACACCTCGGCATTCACCGTGGCGCCTTTGCTCTCCCCGGGACCGCTCGATCCGAAGGAGCTCGCGCCGGTCGCGACCATAGGCACGGTTCCCACCGTGCTGGTCGTCTCGACCGCCAAGGACTACAAGACCGTGGCCGAGCTCGTCGCCGCGGCCAGGGCGAAGCCCGGGGCGATCATCGCCACGACGGCCGGCATCGGCAGCTCCACGCACATGAACCTGGAGCGCTTTCGCATCGCCGCGGGCATCGAGGTGCTGCACCTGCCCATGAAGGGCGCGCCGGACGCGCTCACCGAAGTGCTGACCGGCCGCGCCGATTTCTATTTCGCGCTGCCGTTCCAGGTGGGGCCGCAGGTGAAGGAGGGCAAGCTGCGCGCGCTCGCGGTGGGCTCGCCCAGGAGGAGCGCGCTCTTCCCCGACGTGCCTACCACGGTCGAGGCGGGCTATCCGAACTCCGACTACAACTTCTGGATCGGCGCGCTGGTCGCGGCAAAGACGCCGCGCGAAATCGTCCTGCGGCTGAATCGGGAATTCAACGCCGCGGTGAACTCGCCCGACGTGCGCGAGCGGTTCCTCAAGCTGGGCGTGGATCCCTTGAGCATGTCGCTGCCCGATTTCGAGGCGATGATCCGCGGGGAGTTCGAATCGAACGCGAGGCTCATCCAGGCGGCGGGGATCAAGGCGAACTAGGGCGAACCGCACGGCGCCAAACTGCGCAACGGTTGGTGGCGGCTCCCGCGGTCGGTAGAATGGCGCAGTTTTCTACGCGCCTCGAGAGGATGATGCATGCTTCGTTTCCCGGTATCGGCTAGGTCGATGTTCGGACGGCTTCCCGCGCTCGCCCGTTTCCTGCTCGCGCTGGTCGCGATCGACCTCGCCGTGTTCGCGGCGTTCCGGCTCGTCTTTTGGGCGGTGTTTCATTCGGCGTCCGCGGACGCGCCCCGGGCCGATGTGCTCACCGCCCTGTATCTCGGGCTCAAGTTCGACCTGCGGCTCGCGCTCATCCTGTGCCTGCCGCTCGCGCTCCTCGGCTGGATCCCGCTTTTGCATCCGGCGCGGCGCGCCGCGCGGATCGCCTGGCTCGCCTATCTCGGGGCGGCGCAGGCCGTCGTGATTCTGCTCTACTTCGTCGACTTCGGCCACTACGACTATGTGCGGGCGCGCCTGAATGCGGGCCTCGCCGATCAGCTGACGCCGGTGGCGGTGGCGGCGGGGATGGTGTGGGAAACCTATCCCGTCTTATGGGGCCTGTTGTGCCTGTCGCTGTTGACGTACGGGTACGTCTGGATCGTGCGCCGCGTTGCCGGACTCGCGCTCGCGCCCGCCGCCGAGCCTCTGGTCAAATGGCCGAGGCGGGCGGCGGTGGCCGCGCTCGCGGCGCTTTACCTGCTGGGGATCTACGGCAAGTGGTCGTGGTATCCGCTGCGCTGGAGCGACGCGTATTTTTCCTCGAGCGAGGCGGTGGCGGCGCTCGCCCTCAACCCGGTCCTGTTTCTCACGGACACCGCCGCGAACCGCAGCGCGCCCTACGACACGGGCAAGGTGCGCGAGCACTACGCCTACATGGCCTCGCTCTTGGGCATCAAGGCGCCGGACCCGAACAACCTCGCTTTTGCCCGCTATGTCGCGCCGCCCGCCAAGCCCGCCGTCAAGTACAACCTGGTGGTGATCCACATGGAGTCCTTCGCCGGCTACAAGGCTGGCGTATTCGGCAACCGGCTCGATGCCACGCCGCATTTCGACGCGATCGCGAGGAAAGGGATCCTGTTCACGGACTTCTTCGTGCCGGAAACGCCGTCGGCGCGCTCCGTGTTTACCATGGTGACCGGCATACCGGACGTGAATCCGAACCGCAGCGCCTCGCGCAATCCGCTCGTGGTGAACCAGCACACGCTGATCAACGCGCTCGCCGGATACGAGAAGTATTATTTTCTCGGCGGCAGCGCCACTTGGGCCAACATCCGCGGCCTGCTCGCGCACAACATTCCCGGTCTGCACGTCTTCGAAGAGGGCGATTACGAAGCGCCGCACGAGGACGTCTGGGGCGTGTCGGATCTCGTCCTGTTCGAAAAGGCGCACGAGGCGCTCAGCAAGGAGAAAAAGCCGTTCTTCGCCTTCATCCAGACCTCGGGGAATCACCGGCCCTACACCATCCCGAAGGACCGGCGCGGCTTCGAGCTGGCGGAAGTGGACGCCGCGGCGCTCAAGGAAAACGGCTTCGACAATCTGGACGCCTACAACGGTCTGCGGTTCCTGGACTATTCGCTCGAGTCATTTTTCGCGCAGGCGCGGCGCGCGCCGTATTTCCAGAATACCGTGTTCGTGATGTACGGCGACCACGGCAACCCGTCTCCCAACGCCACCCCCTGGGAAAAGCTCCGGCTGACGGGCTATCACGTGCCGCTGGTCATCTATGCGCCCGGATTGATCAAGCAGGGCCGGCGCATCGACTTCGCCGCGAGCGAGACCGATTCCCTGCCGACCTATCTGAGCCTCATCGGAGTTCCCTACCTCAACACCGGGCTCGGCCGCGATCTGCTCGGCCTCGGTCCGGAAGATCCCCACTTCTCGCTGATCGGTACGGACGGGGTGCTCGACGATGAATTTTTCCTGCGGCTGGATCCGGGCGGCGCGCATCTCTACCGCTACCGCTCGCAGGCGGCCGACGAGGACGTGCACGAGCGGTTTCCCGAGAAGGTCGCCGAGCTGCGGCGCCTGCACGAGGCGCTCTACGAGACCTCGAAATATCTGCTGTACCATAATCCGGGGCGGGCGAACGCGCCCGAAGCGGCCGCGGTCCGGCAGGCCGCGGCGCGCTGACCCTGGACGACGATAGAATCACGGAGCGAATCGCGCCGGATCCGGGAGGGACCGCAATGGCGGACGGGTGGCGGAGAGGGGCGCTGCTGATTGCGGCGATCGTCGCGTTCGGCGGGCTTTACCTCCGGATAGTCGGTGCGCCTTCGCCCCGCGGATTCGCGATGCCGCAGGCCGCCGCTCGCCCCGCTGCCGCGCCGTTCTTCCGGCCGCAGTTCATCCCGAACAGCACCGCGCAGTCGGTCCACAGCGCCACCGCAGTGGCGATTTCAGGCGGACGGCTGCGGGCGTTCTGGTTCGGCGGCAGCCGCGAGGGTGCGCCCGACGTCGCGATCTACACCTCCGTCTACTCTCCGGCGCCGGGACGATGGAGTCCGGAGCGAGTGGTGATGACCCGCGAGACGTTGCAGCGGGCTCTTCAGCGCTACGTGCGCAAGCTGGGGAACCCCGTCGCCGGCCGCGACCGCAACGGACGGCTGTGGCTGTTTTTCGTCAGCGTGTCCGTCGGCGGCTGGTCGGGCAGCGCCATCAACCTCATGGTCTCGGAAGACGAGGGCGAGACCTGGAGTCCGCCGCGGCGTCTGATCGCGTCCCCCTTTCTGAACATCAGCACCCTGGTGAAAGGCCCGCCGCTGCAGTTCGCCGACGGCGCGATCGGCCTGCCGGTGTATCACGAGATGCTGGGCAAATTCGGCGAGTTGCTGCGCCTTGACGCGGACGGCCGCCCGGTCCGGAAAATCCGCCTGTCCTGGGGCCGTTCGTCGCTGCAGCCGGTCATCGTTCCGCGCTCGGAAACGGAGGCGGTCGGATTCCTGCGTTCCCCCGGGGATCCGCCCCGCTGGGTACAGATGGTCCGGACGACCGACGGCGGCGCGCATTGGAGTTCGCCCGTCAAAACGGCGCTGCCGAATCCGGACTCCGCGGTGAGCGGCGTATTGCTCAGCAACGGCGCCCTGCTGCTCGCGTTCAACGATTCGCAGGACGATCGCGAGAATCTGTCGCTCGCGATTTCGGCGGATTACGGAAACACCTGGCGCATCGTGCACAGGGTGGAAGGCGATCCCGCTTCGCCGCAAGCGCCGATCCGGGAATATTCCTATCCCTGGATCATGCAGGACCGGGCCGGGGATATACATCTGCTCTATACCTGGGGCCGTTCCCGCATCAAGCACGTGCGTTTCAACCCGGCGTGGCTGGAGCGCAGGCGATGACGCTCGTGAACACGGTGGCGGGTCTTTTCGGCTGCGGGCTGCTCGGCCTGGCCGCGGCCGCGCTTCGCCTGCAACGGCTCCCGGTCGGTGCGCGAATCGCGGTCGTGCTCGCCGCGGGCTTCGCGATCTTCGTGCCCTTCGGCGAGCTTCCGCTCGCAGCCTACCTGCGGGGCGCCACCGGGGACCCGAGCGTGACCACGCTCGCTCTGGCCGGTGCGGCGCTCGTGGCGCGGATTACCGGACGTGCGCTGATCGGGCAACGCGACCTTCGGGCCCTGCTGTGGCTGACCGCGGCCGGCGCGGCATTCCTGTATCCGTTCGCGCTCGGGCTCACGCCGTTCGATCCGTACGCGCTCGGTTACGGATCCGTCGGATTCGTGACCGCATTGCTGCTGGTGACGCTCGCCGCGTGGTACGCGAGGCTGAATCTCGTCGTGCTCGTGGTGATCGCCGCGGCGCTCGCTTTTCTCTGCGGCGCGTACGAATCGCGCAACCTCTGGGATTACCTCATCGATCCGTTGGCCTCCGTGTACGCGCTGGCCCGGCTCCTGGCGGGCGCGTGCCGTCGACACTTGAGCCGTGTAAAATCGTCGGCCAGCGTTCCGTCGGCGCCTTAGGCGGGTCGGCACCCGATCCGGAAAATCGACCGCGCTGCTTCAAACGGGGATTTTGCTGCGATGGCGAAAGCGAGGCAACGTGCGGAACCGACGGTCGTCCGGCCGGACGACATCGACCCGCACCACGACTGGAAGCGGCCGCTCCACGCTCCCGGCCACACGCAGGTCGATTTCGAGGAAAGAGTCAATTTCAGACGATTGCACGACTATCGCCTTGCGCGCGTGCGCGCGGCGCTCGCAGCCTCGGGCCTGGGCGCGCTGCTCTCGTTCGATCAGCACAACATCCGCTACACGACGAGCACCGTGATCGGCGAGTGGGCGCGCGACAAGCTCACGCGCTACTCGCTCCTCACCGGCAACGGCGATCCCTACATCTGGGACTTCGGCAGCGCGGCCAAGCACCACCGGCTCTACGCGCCCTGGCTGCACGTCGATCACTGCAAGGCGGGCCTGCTTGGGCTTCGCGGCGCGGTGGGAAGCGACATCACGCTGTTTCGCGACGCGGCGAAGGAGATCAAGGCGATCCTCGACGCCGAGGGCGTGGGCGACATGCCGCTCGGGCTGGACGTGGTCGAGCCGCCGATGCTGTTCGAGCTGCAGAAGCTCGGGATCGAGGTGCGCGACGGCCAGCAGGTGATGCTGATGGCGCGCGAGGTGAAGAACATCGACGAGCTGACGCTGCTCAACATGGCCTCGGCCATGGTGGACGGCGTCTATCAGGACATCGCGGAGGCGCTGAAGCCCGGCGTCAAGGAATCGGAGATCGTCGCGCTCGCGACCGGCCGCCTCTACCAGATGGGCTCGGATTGCGTCGAGGCGATCAATTCGATCTCCGGCGAGCGCTGCTCGCCGCATCCGCACAACTTCACCGACCGGCTCATCCGGCCCGGCGACCAGGCCTTCTTCGACATCATCCAGTCGTTCATGGGCTATCGCACCTGCTACTACCGAACCTTCAACGTCGGGCGCGCGACCGCGCCGCAGCGCACCGCATACCGGAAAGCGCGCGAGTGGATAGACAAGGCGATCGAGCTCCTCAAACCCGGCATGACGAGCGACAAGATCGCGCGCGCCTTTCCCGAGGCGAAGGAGATCGGCTTCGCGAGCGAAATGGAGGCCTTCGGCCTCAACTTCTGCCACGGCCTCGGCCTGGGGCTGCACGAGCGGCCGCTGATTTCGCGGCTCACTTCCTTCAAGGAGCCGATCGAGCTGAAGGCGGGCATGGTGTTCGCGGTGGAGACCTACTGTCCCGCGACCGACGGCATCTCCGCCGCGCGCATCGAGGAGGAAGTGATCCTCACGCCCGAGGGCGCGAAGGTCATCTCGCTCTATCCGGCCGAAGATCTGCCGATCGCAAACCCGTATTGAAGGGGACGATCTCGAGGATGGGCGTCACTCAACAAGCGCGTCCCGCACAGCGGGGCGAGGAAATCTCCGAGGCGATGCGGCTGCGGCTGTACCGGCTGCAAGTCGAAATCCGCTATTGCGAGAAGCGCGCCTACGATCTGTTTCTGCAGAACCTGGTGAAAGGCACAAGCCACCTCGCGCTCGGCCAGGAGGCGGTGGCGGCCGGGTTCGCCGCGGCCATGAACAAGGACGATTACACCTTCTGCACTTACCGCGGCCATCACCACACGCTCGCGCGCGGTGCGTCCATGCTGTCGGTGCTGGGCGAGCTGATGGGACGGCAATGCGGCCTCATGAGAGGCAAGGGCGGCTCGATGCATCTGACGAGCGTCGAGCACGGCGTGATGGGCTCCTACGCGATCGTCGGAGCGCACCTGCCGATCGCGGCGGGCGCGGCGTGGTCGGCGCAGTACCGCGGAACGAAGCAGGTCGCGGTCGCGTTCTTCGGCGACGGCGCGACCAATATCGGCGCCTTTCACGAGGCTCTCAACTTGGCGGCAGTGTGGAAGCTGCCGGTCGTCTTCTGCTGCGAGAACAACCTGTACATGGAGTACACGCCGATCTCGAGCGTCACCGCGGTGAAGCACCCCGCCGCCGACCGCGCGGCGTCCTACGGACTCGAGCGCCTAGTCATCGACGGCAACGACGCCGATATCGTATACAGCAGCGCGCGCGAGGCGATCGCCAAGGCGCGCTCGGGCGGCGGGCCGTCGCTCATCGAATGCCTGACGTACAGACACAGCGGTCACTCGCGCGCCGACCCGGCCAAGTACCGGCCGAAAGAGGAGCTCGAAGAGTGGCTCAAGCGCGACCCGGTGACGCTTTATCGCAATCGGCTGCTCGCGCTGGGCATCGCGGAGGCGACGCTCGCGAAAATCGAGTCGGAAGCGATGGCGAAGCTCGATCAGGCGACCGAAACCGCAAAGGCCTCACCGACCCCGGCGGTGGAGACGGCGATGACCGACGTCTGGGCCGATGGAGGCGCAGCATGGCGCAACTGAGCTACCGGGAGGCGGTCGCCGCCGGCATCGCGCAGGAGATGGCCCGCGACGAGCGGGTCGTATTGTTCGGCGAGGACACCGCCGCCGCGGGCGGCGTGTTCAAGACCACGGTGGGATTGCTCGAGCAGTTCGGGCCGAAGCGCGTGAGGGACGCGCCGATCTCGGAGCTGGCGATCCTCGGCGCGGCGATGGGCGCGGCGATGACGGGACTGCGGCCGGTGGCGGAGATCATGTTCTCCGATTTTCTTGCCTGTTGCTGGGATTATGTCGCGAACGAAATAGCCAAGACCCGCTACATGAGCGACGGCCAGATTACGTTACCCCTTGTCATCCGCACCGCGAACGGCGCCGGGTCGCGCTTCGGCGCGCAGCACTCGCAGAGCGTGGAGAACTGGGCCATGGCGATACCCGGCCTGAAGGTGGTCGCGCCTTCCAATGCGGCCGATGCGAAAGGCCTGCTCGCCGCGGCCATCCGCGATCCCGATCCCGTCGTGTTCTTCGAGCACAAGAGCCTCTTGGCGAACAAAGGCGAAGTGCCGGAGGGCGAACACGTGGAACCGCTCGGGAAAGCCAAGGTATTGCGGACGGGCGAGGACGTGACCCTCATCGCGCTCGCGGCCATGGTGCCGCGCGCGCAGAAGGCCGCCGAGGTCCTCGCCGCCGAGCACGGCATTTCCGCGACCGTGATCGACCTGCGCTCGCTCGTGCCGCTCGACGCGCAGACGCTGATCCGCGAAGCGGCGCGCACCGGGCGCGTGTTCACGGTGGAGGAAAATCCGCGGCTGTGCGGCTGGGGCGCTGAAATCACCTCGGTCATCCAGGAGGAGTGTTTCGGCGCTCTCAAACAGCCGATCGTGCGCATCACCACGCCGCACGTGCCGCTCCCCGCGGCGGACCAGCTCGAGGACGCGGTGGTCCCGACCGCCGCGCGCATCGTCGCCGAGGTCAAACGCGCGCTGGACGCGCGCCGCGCCGCGTAGCCGCCGAGAGGAGAGAAGGGATGGACGTGATCATGCCGCAACTGGGCGAGACCGTGACCGAAGGCACCGTCGCCAACTGGTACAAGAAGGTCGGCGACACCGTGCGCGCCGACGAGCCGCTGTTCGAGGTGGAGACCGACAAGGTGACGACCGAAATTCCGGCGGTTGCGAGCGGCGTGCTCAAGGCGATCCTGGTCGAGCCGGGGACTACGGTGCCGGTGGGAACCGTGCTCGCCGTGATCGAGCCCGCGCCGAAGTGAACGGGTCGAGTCCGAAGGAGAGTTGAACTTGAATGCGGTAGCGAAACTCGGTTGGATCGGCACCGGGCGCATGGGCTTCGAGATGGCGAAGCGCCTGGCGAAGGGCGGCTGCGACGTCACGGTCTGGAACCGCACGCGGGCGAAAGCCGAACCGCTCGCGAAGGACGGAGCGAAGATTGCGGCGAGCCTTGCGGATCTCGCCGGCTGCGACATCGTGTTCTGCATGGTCTCGACCTGGGACGACGTCAAGGAGGTGATCGCGGGTCCGACAGGGCTGCTCTCCAGATCGAAAGGCGGCGCGCCGCGCATGGTGGTGGAGTGCTCCTCCATTTCCCTCGACGGCTCGGCCGAGTTGCGGAAGGTTCTCGCCGAGCGCGGCGTTCAGCTGCTCTCCGCGCCCGTCTCGGGCAACGCCAAGGTCATCAAGGCGGGCAAGCTCACTTTCGTCGTGTCGGGGCCGAAGGCCGCGTACGAGGCGGCCGCGCCCTACCTCGACATGATGGGCCAGGGATCGTCCTACGTCGGCGAGGGCGAGCTCTCGCGCATCGTCAAGATCTGCCACAACGTGATGCTGGGCGTCGTCACCCAGTGCATGGCTGAGGTGACCGTTCTGGCACAGAAGGCGGGCGTGCCGCGCCACGCCTTTCTCGACTTTCTCAACAAGAGCGTAATGGGCTCGACTTTCACGCGCTACAAGGCGCCGGCCTTCGTCAACCTGGATTTCCACGTCACCTTCACTCCGCATCTGCTGAGGAAGGATCTCGATCTCGGCCTCGAGGCCGGTCGCGGTTTCGAAGTGCCGATGCCGCTCGCCTCGATCACGCGCGACCTGGTCCAGTCGCTGATCGGCGGCGGCATGGCGGACGAGGATTTCTCGAAGCTCCTGGTGCAGCAGGCAAAGGCCTCGGGGATCGAATTGAAACCCGAAAACGTCGCCGTGAGCGACGGGCTTTCGCTGTGAATTTTCCACGGAGGAGACCGAGATGAGAAACATGATAAAGATCGCTGCCGCCACGCTCGCCGCGAGCGCACTGCAAGCGCTCGCCCAGGGCTACCCGAGCAAGCCGGTACACGTGATCATAACGTTCCCCGCAGGCACCGCCACCGACATCGTCGGCCGCGTGGTCACGCAGAAGCTATCGGAGTTTTGGGGCCAACCGGTGTTGGCCGAAAACCGCGCCGGGGCCGGCGGCTCCATCGGGGCCGCGGTGGTGGCCAAGGCGGCAGCGGATGGCTACACGCTGCTCATCGACTCCAACGCACACGTCGTGACTCCCGCGATCTACGCGAAGTTGCCGTACGACACGCTGAAGGACTTCGTCGATATCTCTCCGCTCGCTGGGCAGCCCAACGTGCTGGTAGTCACACCCGGCTCGAGCGTCAAGTCGCTCGCCGACTTCCTTGCCGAGGCGAAAGCCAAACCGGGGCAGATCAACTTCGCATCCGCCGGCATCGGCAGCGGCACGCATCTCAACCTGGAAAAATTCAGGCTCGTGACCGGGATCAATGTCGTGCACGTTCCGTACAAGGGCACGCCGGAAGTGGTGTCCGACCTCATGGCGGGGCGTGTCAACTATTACTTCGCCCCGATCGCGCCGGCGATTCCGCTCATCCGCGACGGCCGGCTGCGCGCGCTGGCGGTGAGCAGCGCCAAGCGCTCGAGCGAGCTTCCGGATGTGCCGACCGTCGCAGAGGCTGGCGTGCCGGGCTTTGAATTCACGCTCTGGTTCGGCTTATGGGGGCCGACCGGAATGCCGGCCGACATTCTGGACAAGATCTCGAAGGACGTAAATGGCGCGCTTGCCAGCACCGACGTGCGCGAGCGGCTCGCCAAGCTCGGCAGCGACACGATGATCATGACGCCGGGCGAGTTCAGCCAGTTCGTGCGCCGCGAGTTGGACGACTACGCGCGAATCATCAAAGCGGTGGGCATCAAGCCGCAGTGAATCCAGGCCGGCATTTCGCGGCTGGATGAAACCGCTGCAGAACACATGGGTGACAAGTATCCGGTGGTGAAGGTGGCGGCAGTCCAGGCCGCCTCGGTGTTCCTGGATCGCGAGGGCTCGACCGAGAAAGCCTGCCGGCTGATCCGCGAGGCCGGGAAAAACGGCGCGCGGGTCGTCGGCTTTCCCGAAGGGTTCATTCCGGCGCATCCGGTCTGGTATCACCATCACGCGGCCACCGGGGCCGTGGCGAACGAGCTTGCAGTCGCGCTGTTCAGGAACGCGGTCGAGATTCCGGGGCCGGAGACCGAGGCGCTTGGCGGCGCTGCGCGCGACGCCAACGCCTACGTCGTCATGGGCGTGTGCGAGAAGCTGCCGCAGACCATCGGCACCATGTTCAACACCCAGGTCTACATCGGCCCCGACGGCAAGTTGATCGGCAAGCATCAGAAACTCGTGCCGACCGTCGGGGAGCGGCTGGTGCACATGGGCGGCTTCGGCGACACCTTCGGCGCGTTCCACACCGAATTCGGGCCGATGAGCGGTCTGATCTGCGGCGAGAATTCCAACCCGCTCGCGGTGTTCGCGCTGACCGCCGAGGGAACGCGCATCCACGTCATGAGCTGGCCGAATCATTTCCCCGCGAGCGGCGATCCGATGCGCAATCGCGTATCGGTGGACTCGCAGGCATTCGCCCAGGTGAGCAAGGCGTTCGTCATTTCCGCCTGCGGGACCGTGGACGAGCCGATGATCCGCATGCTCGGGGTCGTCCCCGAGGCGGAGAAGTTCCTGCGCAATCCCGATTGCTGCGGCGGCAGCGCGATCGTGGCCCCGAACAGCCGCATTCTCGCCGGCCCGATGGGCCCGGAAGAGGGCATCCTCTACGCGGAATGCGACATCGAAATGGGCATACGGATGAAGCTGCGCCATGATTTCGCCGGCCACTACAACCGACCCGACGTGTTCCGGCTCGAGATCAACCGGAGCCTTCCGAAGATCTATACCGCGCACGGGAGCGAAGAGACGCAGACCTTGGCGAAGGCCGCCGACAGGCTTCGCGAGCTGCCGGAAGCGACGCCCGCGCTGCCCGAGGACGGCGGCGAGCGACTGCTTGAGCCCGCCCGGGGTGCGCGCCGCCGCAGGCTGGCGCGCCCGCGGCTGCGGGGGGTTCCCGGCGGTAAGGGAGCGACGCGGCGCTGAGAGTCCGTGATTTTGACGCATAATACGGCGCGGCGCGCGTGCGCCGGAACCGAGGTTGAGGAGTCACCATGGCCAAGCAGAGAATCAGCTACGTTCCGCTCAAGAAGATGGACGCGGAGATGCGCAAGGAAATGGAGCGCTGCCAGCGCGAGGGCACGCCGCGGCCCGAGAGCTCGGCGGTGCGCGCGCATGTGCCCGCCTGCTTCTGGTTCTTCGCCAATTCCTGGCGCGACATTTTCAGGAACGGCGTGTGCGATCACGCCATCAAGGAGCTGTGCCGGCTCTACGTGTCCCGCTCGGTGCAGTGCGATTACTGCGGGAACCAGCGCTCGGTCAAGGCGACGAGCAACGGCGCAGTGATCGAGGAGCAGGTGATGGATCTGCTCAATTTCGAAAAATCAAAGAAGTACGACGAGCGCCAGAAGGCGGCCCTGGCCTACGCCGAGGCGATCATCTGGCACACCGAGACGGACGATGCGTTCTGGGAGCGCGCGCGCAGGCATTTCAGCGAGCCCGAGCTGGTCGAGCTGGGCTGCATGATCGGGCTGACCCTGGGCCAGCAGAGCTGGCTGCGGCTGCTCAACATCGAGCATCACGAGGTGCTCGCGGGCACTTCGGCCTCGATGGCGCCCGGCTACGAAGACGCGAAGAAGCTCGCCGAAACGAAGGCGTCGGCGGGTTATTGGGCGAAGTCCACGAAGCGACCGAAGGCCGCGTAGGAAAAAGCGGCGCGCGGCGCGAACACCGAGCGAGGAGGAAGACGATGAAGGCGATATTTGCGGCCGCAGCGGCGGTGTGGCTTGTGCCGTTCGGCGCCGCACAGGCGCAGGGATACCCGTCGGGCACGGTCAAGATCATCGTTCCGTTTACCGCGGGCAGCGCGACCGACATCATGGCGCGAACCGTAGGCGAGCGGCTGTCGCAGGTATTCGGCCAGCCGGTGATCGTGGAAAACCGCCCGGGCGCGGGCGGCACGATCGGCATCAGTCTCCTCGCCAAGGCCGCACCGGACGGACTGACCCTCGGCGTCGTTTCCACCGGGCACGTCGTCAACCCCGTGCTCTACCCCAGCCTCCCATACGACACGATCAGGGATTTCGCGGGAGTGGCGCCGCTCGCGACCCTGCCGAGCGTCCTCATCGTGCCGCCTTCGCTCGGGGCGAAATCGGTCGGGGAACTCGTCGCCATGGCCAGGGCAAAACCTGGCCAGTTCAACTACGGTACGGCGGGGGTTGGCAGCGCGGCGCATATCAACCAGGAAAAATTCAACCAGGCCACGGGCATCCAGGCGGTTCACATTCCGTTCAAGGGGACGCCCGAGATCCTGAACGACACGATGGCCGGCCGGATCCAGCTCGCCTGGGTGCCGCTCATCGCGAGCGTCGGACCGATTCGCGACGCCAAGGTGCTCCCCCTCGCGGTAAGCACGCCGACCCGCTCGCCGATGCTGCCCAATGTTCCCACGATCGCCGAGGCGGGATACGCGGGAGGCCAATTCAATTTTTGGGTCGGCATGCTCGCGCCGGCGAAAACGCCGCGCGAAATCGTCGCCAGGCTGAACTCCGAGGTCGCGAAAGCGGAGCAGACGTCCGAAGTGAAGCAACGCCTCGCAAACCTGGGTGCCGAACCGATGCCCATGACGCCTGAGCAATTCGACGCCTTCATCAAGGAGCAGCACGACGAGCTCGGAAAGATAATGAAGGCCGCTGGAGCGAAGGCGCAGTAACGCGGTGCCTTCGGTCACCGCGGGCGCGACCCCGAGCGAGTCATGATGTTCGAAGGCAAAACCTGCTTGATCACCGGCGCGGCCGGCAATCTCGGACGGGCGGTCGCTGCGGCGTTCGCCGCTTCGGGAGCCACGCTCGTCCTCCTCGGTCGCGACGAAGCCAATCTGCGGGCCGTCTGCGGGAGTCCGAGTGAGCGCAAGCTGCACTTGCGCGCCGACCTGACGGAGCCAAAGTCCGTGGTCGACGCCGTGGACGCCGCCATCCGCCGTTTCGGCCGAATCGACGTCCTCTGCAATCTCGCCGGCAGTTTCCGCATGGGGCCTCCGGTGCACGAGACTCCGGCCGACCTCTGGCGATCGATGATCGAGGTCAATGCTGGAACCATTATCAATACGGCCCGCGCCGTGGCACCGGGGATGATCGCGGCCGGCCGGGGCAAGATCATCAATATCGCCGCCGTGGCCGGACTCGCCGGCCGGAAGGACATGGGAGCCTACAGCGCCGCAAAAAGCGCGGTCATCCGGCTGACCGAGAGCATGTCCGCCGAGTTGCGCGAGCAGGGCATCAACGTCAACTGCATCCTGCCGAGCATCATCGACACGCCCGAGAATCGCGCCGCCATGCCGCGAGCCGACCCGCGCCGGTGGGTGGCGCCCGATGCGCTCGCCGAAGTCGTGCTGTTCCTTGCGTCCGAAGGCGCGCGCGCGATCCACGGAGCGGCGATTCCCGTGACCGGCCTCGTCTGATCCGCTGCTGGGCGGGGCGCCATCGCCGCTCGGCGGGCAGACCTCCCGCCGGGAAATCGGGCGCGCCCCCGGGTTTATACTTGCAAGCCCTCCAGACTCGATTGACAGGAACAGAAGAACAATGCCCGACGTTTTCATCTGCGACGCCGCGCGCACGCCGTTCGGCCGTTACGGCGGCGCGCTTTCCTCGATCCGCACCGACGACCTCGCCACCCTTTCCATCAAGGCTCTGATGGAGCGCAATCCCTCGGTCGATTGGAGCGCGGTGGACGACGTCATCTACGGCTGCGTCAATCAGGCGGGTGAGGACAACCGCAACGTCGCGCGCATGGCGCTGCTGTTGGCCGGCCTGCCCCAAACCGTGCCCGGCGCGACGGTCAACCGCCTGTGCGGCTCGAGCCTCGACGCCGTCGGCACGGCGGCGCGCGCGATCAAGTGCGGAGAGACCCAGTTCATGATCGCCGGCGGGGTGGAGAGCATGTCGCGGGCGCCGTTCGTGATTCCGAAAGCCGACAGCGCGTTCTCGCGCGCGGCGAAAATCGAGGACACCACCCTAGGTTGGCGCTTCGTCAACCCGGCGATGAGGGCGAAGTACGGCATCGATTCGATGCCCGAGACGGCGGAGAACGTGGCCGAGGAGTTCAACGTGGGGCGCGCGGACCAGGATGCCTTTGCGCTGAGAAGCCAGCAGCGCTGGGCGGCGGCTCAGGCGGCGGGGTTCTACCGCAGCGAGATCGTTCCCGTGTCGATTCCGGGAAAGAAAGGGGCGGTGACGATGGTGGATCGCGACGAGCACCCGCGTCCGGACACGACGCTCGATGCACTGGCGAAGCTGAAAGGCGTGGTGAAGCCCGAGGGCACGGTGACCGCCGGCAACGCCTCGGGCGTGAACGACGGCGCCTGCGCGATGATCCTCGCCTCGGAGGCGGCGGCGAAGAAGCATAAGCTCGCTCCCAAGGCGCGCATTCTCTCGATGGCGACGGCAGGCGTCGCGCCGCGCATTATGGGCGTCGGACCGGCGCCGGCTTCGAAAAAGGCTCTGGAAAAATCGGGGTTGAGGCTTGCACAGATGGACGTGATCGAACTCAACGAAGCGTTCGCTGCCCAGGCGCTCGCGGTGACGCGTGAGCTCGGGCTTCGCGATGATGCCGAGCACGTCAATCCGAACGGCGGCGCGATCGCCATCGGCCACCCGCTCGGAGCTTCCGGCGCGCGCCTTGTGACCACGGCGATGTACCAGCTGCACGCGGCGAAAGGCCGCTACGCGCTTTGCACCATGTGCATCGGCGTGGGCCAGGGAATCGCTCTGATCATCGAACGGGTGTAGGCGATGCTGGTATTTCCCGCAAGGCGGCCCGTTTTAGTGAGTGACACTCTTGACGATGTAGCCGCCCGATTTCTCGTCATGCTCAAGCTGCAGCATGTTGCGTGCTTCGGCTTCATCGAGCAGCTTGGAGAAGGACGAGAAGCCGTAATATGACTCGTTGAAGCCGGGTTTGCGGCGCTTGAGAGCCTGCTTCACCATCGAGCCCCAGATCTTCTCCTCGGCGCCGCGCTCGGCGATAAGGGCTTCGACCGTTTGCATGACCAGCTCGAGCGCTTCCTCGATCTTGTCCTCGTTATCCTTAGGCGGGCCTTCCCCCGCAGCGGCGGGTTTGGTTTGCGGTTTCTTTCGCGGTTGCCTGCGGGAGGGTTTCTCACGGACAAGGTCGTCGTAGAAGATGAACTCGTCGCAGTTTGCGATCAGCAGGTCCGAACTCGAGTCCTTCACCCCCACGCCGATCACGGTCTTGTCGTTTTCGCGAAGCTTGGAGACGAGCGGCGAGAAATCCGAGTCGCCGCTCATGATGACGAAGGTGTCGACATGCGATTTGGTGTAACACAGGTCGAGAGCGTCGACCACCATGCGGATATCGGCGGAGTTCTTTCCGGACATGCGCAGGTGCGGGATCTCGATCAGCTCGAATGAGGCCTGGTGCATGTCTGGCTTGAACTCCTTGTAGCGCTCCCAATCGCAGTAGGCCTTCTTCACCACGATGCTGCCCTTCAGCAACAGCCGCTCGAGCACCTTGCCGATGTCGAACTTCGCGTACTTGGCGTCGCGCACGCCGAGCGCGACGTTCTCGAAATCGCAGAACAGGGCCATATTCACGGTGTCGCTCGGGGCGGTCATTTCGGCTCCTCGATCTTGTGGACCCGGCATTATCCCATCCCCGAGCAACAGCCTGGTCTTCGGCGTCTCCCTGCGCTTTGACCCGGGTTGAAGTTCCGGCTATCTCGGCATAGCATCAGTACCAGGAGCGGACAAATGCACACCGAAGTTCATGTTCATGGCACGGTGCTCCTGAAGAGCGGCGTGAACCAGACCGATATCGAGCAGGCGTTGCGGCCTTGGTTCGACTATGTCGACGTTGACGGCCTTGCCGATGCGCGCAGCGCGCACCAAGACGAGCCCGGCATGGTCTACGACCGGCGGCGCCGCGCGCTCGACATTTGCTGGACCGGTTATGTGGGCCGCAACTTCCAGAGTTCCCTCGACGGGGCATTCGAGGCGTTGTCGCCGTATTCGGAGGAAGCAGCCGCGGTCGAGGTCAGCTACTACCACGAGGACGGCCAGGACGAGCACAGCTGGGTGTTCGTGGGCCCGACACAGGAGTCGATTCGGGACATGCAGCGGCGGCGCATGGCGGACGACATCTCGGCGCTGCTCGCGCGCCACTTTGGCGAGGCCGAGATCGGAGAAGTTGTGGCGCTCGTCAACCAGCTCTTTGTGCGGGGTAGCGGCGAGGGGGCGCAGGATCGGACGCAGCCGCGCATCACGGGCGTTACCGGGAAAAAGCACCTGCACTGACAGCCTCGCGCGTTTCGCCGTGGCCCTGGTATTGGGTGGGCGTCTGACGCTCCATCGTCCGCGGGTTTCCCGGACAACGGCCAGGCTGGGGGCGTGCCACGGTCGACCTTCGCTTCATAAATCCTTTATTTGTTAATGTATTACATCCGCTTTAGTCTGTAAGGCATTCTTTTTTTTACACTTATTTTACATCAACCATATTCTCGGAAAGCGCTCTTAAGTCCCTGTTGCCAAATAAAAATTCCTAGATTTCGGGCTTGACCACCCTCTTGGTTTCCTCTAAAGTGGTGAGAAGTAGCGTTTAGTGGGGAACCGTGGCGTCGACAGGCGATTTCCACGCCATCAAAAGGGGGACCGTTGTTTCAAGGGGCGACAGAGCTGAGTCTAGACGCCAAGGGAAGGCTTGCCGTGCCGACCCGGCACCGCGACGCGTTGTTGTCGGGAGGCCGCGCGGTGGTTCTCACCGCTCATCCCGATAGCTGTCTGCTTCTCTATCCCCGCCTCGCCTGGGAACCCATCGGAGCCAAGGTCCAGACGCTCTCGAGCTTTAACGAACAAGCGCGCTGGTGGCAGCGGCTGCTGGTCGGTTTCGCGGAGGAGCTCGAACTCGACAGCCAGGGGCGCATCCTGATCTCGCCCGCGTTGCGCAAATACGCCGATCTTAAAAAAGAAGTGATCCTGGTCGGACAGGGAAGTCATTTCGAGATTTGGGACGTGGCGGCGTGGGACGAGCGGCTTGCCCGGGCCCTCACGCAAGTGGGCGCCAACCCGCCGCCCGGCACCGACAACCTTTCGCTGTGAGCCTGGATGCCCACCGCACCGTCCTCCTGCAGCCGGCCGTGGACGCGCTCGCGATCGATGCGAGAAGCGAAGGCACGTTCGTGGACGCGACGTTCGGCCGGGGCGGTCACAGCCGGCTGATTCTGGATCGGCTTGGCCCGCGCGGCCGACTGATCGCGGTGGACCGGGATCCGGAAGCGATGGCTGCGGCGCGGGAGATTCGCGATCCGCGCTTCACGCCGGTGCACGCGCGCTTCAGCGAATTGCACCCGGTGCTCGACGCCCTGCGCGCGGGGGCGGTTGACGGAGTGCTGTTCGATCTGGGCGCGTCGTCGCCGCAGCTCGACGACCCTGGGCGCGGATTCAGCTTCCGGTTCGACGCGCCGCTCGACATGCGCATGGACCGGACTCGGGGCGCGAGCGCGCGCGAATGGCTCGAACAGGCTGACGAGGCCGAGATCGGGGAGGTGCTGAGCAGCTATGGCGAAGAACGGTTTGCTAAACAGATTGCAAAGGCGATTGTTGCTGCTCGGCGAAGAGGGCCTATCAGGAGCACCGGGCAACTTGCCGCTCTCGTGGGTGCGACCGTCCGGACGCGTGAACCGGGGCAGCATCCGGCGACGCGGACGTTTCAGGCTATACGGATTTACGTCAATCAGGAGCTTGAGGAGTTGTCGCTAGCCCTGCCGCAGGCCCTTGCAGTGCTCAGGCCCTCGGGACGGCTCGCCGTGGTCAGCTTTCACTCGCTGGAGGACCGGATCGTGAAGAATTTCGTCCGAAGCGCCGCCCGCCCGACATTGCCCGAACGCCTCCCGGTGAGAGCTCGGGATCTGCCGGCGCCGAGGCTGCGCGCCGTGGGAAAGCCGGTCAAGCCGGGCGCTGACGAAGTCAGAGCCAATCCCCGCGCACGCAGCGCCGTGCTGCGCGTCGCCGAAAAGCTGGCCTGAGGCCGCGATGACCCGGCTAAACCTGCTCCTTCTCGCTGTCCTCACGGCGTGCGCACTGGGGCTGGTCACATCGCAGCATCAGGCGCGCAAGCTCTTCGCCGAGCTTGAGCAGGAGCTGGAACGTTCCCGGCAGCTCGAAGTCGAATACGGTCAGCTGCAGCTTGAAGCGAGTACCTGGGCGATGCACGCCCGCGTCGAGCGCGTTGCGAGCCAGCGCTTGCACATGCGGATCCCCGACGCGAAGCACCTGCAGATTGTCCAGCCGGAAGGTGCGGCGCAATGAAATTCGCCGCCAGTCCAGTTCTCACCCTTACGCTGCCCACTTGGCGTTCGCGGCTGCTGCTCGCCGCTTTTGCGGCCGGGTTCGCCGTATTGCTCGGTCGCGCCGTTTATCTCCAGGGCCTGAACAACGACTTTCTCCAGGCCAAGGGCGAATCGCGTTACAGCCGCGTCATCGAGATTCCCGCAAACCGCGGCCGGATACTCGATCGCAACGGCGAAGCACTCGCCATCAGCACCCCGGTGAAATCGGTCTGGGCGATTCCTGACGAAGTAAGGCTGAACCGGCGGCAGCTCGCGCGGTTGGCGGCATTGCTCGAACTGCCGCCGAAGGAGATCGAGAATCGCGTCGCAGACACGAGCCGCGACTTCGTCTTCCTCAAGCGGCAGATCCCGCCCGAGGTAGCCGACCGCGTCGCCAAACTTCATATCCCGGGTCTGTTCCAGAACCGCGAGTACCGGCGTTACTACCCGGGCGGCGAGGTCGTGGCGCACGTGCTCGGTTTCACCGGCGCCGACGACGTCGGGCAGGAAGGCGTCGAGCTCGCGTTCCAGGACGCGCTCGCAGGCAAGCCCGGCAGCCGCCGTGTGATCAAGGACCGGCTCGGCCAGATCGTCGAGGACGTGGAATCGATCAAAGCGGCGCAGGACGGGCGCGATCTAGCGCTCGCGCTGGACGCGAGAATCCAAAACCTCGCTTTCAACCAGTTGAAGGCCGCTGTCGCGCAGTACCGGGCGAAATCGGGCGGGATTGTAGTGCTCGACGTCAATACCGGCGAGGTGCTTGCCCTTGCTAACTTTCCCACTTACAACCCGAATAACCGCAGCCGGCTCGCTGGAGCCCAGCTCAGAAACCGCGCCGTCACCGACACCTTCGAGCCGGGCTCGACCCTGAAGCCTTTCACCATTGCCCTGGCGCTCGAGGCCGGGAAGGTGAGGGCGAATACCCTGATTCAAACCGCGCCGGGCAGCCTCGCGATCGGTTCGGCGACCATTCGCGACGCGCACGTCGAGCGGGTTCTCACCGTAGCCCAGGTCATCCAGAAATCCTCAAATGTCGGGGCGGCGAAGATCGCGCTCGGACTGTCTGCCGAGTCCATGTGGGATATTTTTCAGCGCGTAGGTTTCGGCGCCGCGCCACGCCTCGGCTTTCCCGGCGAGGCGGCCGGCAAGCTGCGGCCCTATCGCAGCTGGCGGCTGATCGAGCAGGCGACCATGTCCTACGGTCACGGCATTTCGGTCTCGCTCATCCAGTTGGCGCGCGCCTACAACGTGTTCGCGCGCGACGGGGAACTCCTGCCGCTGTCGCTGCTGCGGGTGGACGCGCCTCCGGCGGCCCAGCGCGTGATCTCCCCGCAAACGGCGCGCACTGTGAGTGCGATGCTCGAGCTCGCGGTACACCCGGGAGGCACGGCGCCGCGCGCGCAGATCATGGGCTACCGGGTCGCCGGCAAGACCGGCACCGCGCACAAACAGGAAAACGGCGGCTACGCAGCCGACAAGTACGTGTCCTCGTTTGTCGGTTTTGCTCCGGCTTCCCGTCCGCGCCTTGTGATTGCAGTGATGCTCGACGAGCCCTCCGACGGCCGGTACTACGGCGGCACGGTCGCGGCGCCCGTTTTCTCGCAGGTGATGGCGGGGGCGCTGCGCATTCTCGATGTGCCGCCCGACGCTCCGATGAAGCCGATCGTGCTGCCGGCCGAGGGCGAGGAAATAAGGGAAAGCGTCTAGGTGTGCGCGACCGAGTCAAAGAGATCCTGCAGCGACTGGCCGCACAAGGAGCGGGCGTGACGGGCCTTACTGCCGACAGCCGAAACCTCATTGCCGGAGAGACCTTCCTCGCCTATCCGGGTTCGCGGCATGACGGGCGCGGGTTCATTCCGGAGGCCGTCGCCCGCGGAGCCGCGGCCGTTTTGTGGGAGCGCGAAGGTTTCGAATGGGATGCCGGCCGGGAGGTCCCGAACTTGGGAATCGGGGGACTGCGCGAACTCGCGGGGCATCTTGCCCACGAAGTGTACGGACGCCCTTCCGAGAAGCTCTGGACGATCGGTGTCACGGGCACCAACGGCAAGACCTCCTGCAGCCATTGGATCGCGCAGGCCTGCGCCGCCTGCGGGGCGAAGACCGCCGTGGTCGGTACGATTGGGATCGGATTTCCGGAAGCGCTCGAGGCCGGCGCCAATACGACGCCGGACGCAATAGTGCTGCACCGCTCGCTCGCGCAACTCCTCGACGCGGGCGCTCAAGGCGTTGCGATGGAGGTGACGTCGATCGGCCTCGACCAGGGGCGCGTCAACGGCGTCGCCTTCGGGGCGGCGCTCTTCACCAATCTTTCGCGCGATCACCTCGACTACCACGGCGACATGGAGAGCTACGCGCGTGCGAAGCAGCGCCTGTTCGAAACCCCCGGCCTGACGCATGCCGTGCTCAATCTCGACGACGTGCAGGGCGTACAACTCGCGCGCGTGCTCGCGGGCCGCGGGATCAACCGCGCCGGCTACAGCTGCTTCGAGGACGTCGCGGTGCGGGCCGGACTCGAGCGCTACGTCGAGGCGCGCGCGATCGAAGTGTCGCCGAAAGGGATCGCCTTCTCCGTGAAGAGTTCTTGGGGCGAGGCGCGCATAGAGAGCACGCTGCTCGGACGTTTCAATGTGTCGAACCTTCTCGGTGTGCTGGCGACCCTGCTCGTCTCCGGCGTGCCCTTCGATTGTGCCGCGACCGTGCTCGGCAGCCTCGGGCCCGTCGCGGGCCGCATGCAGCGGCTGGGCGGATCGGGCAGGCCCCTCGTGGTCGTCGACTACGCGCACACGCCGGATGCGCTTGAGCAAACGCTGGTCGCGCTGAAGGACACGGCGAGAGCGGGGGGCGGACGCCTCATCGCGGTGTTCGGCTGCGGCGGCGGACGCGACCGCGGCAAGCGGCCGCTGATGGGTGCGGTCGCCGCGCGGCACGCCGACGCGATCATCGTCACCAGCGACAATCCGCGCGACGAGGATCCCGCAGCGATCATCGCGGAGATCGCCGCAGCGATCCCCGTGCCGTACGAAACCGTCGAAGACCGGCGCGCTGCGATTGCCCGCGCCATTGAAATGGCGGGCGCCCATGACGTCGTACTCGTCGCCGGTAAAGGTCATGAAACCTATCAGGAGATTGCAGGCCGGCGACTCCCTTTTTCCGATGCGTTCGAGGTCGAACGGGCGCTGGAAGGTTGGGGCGGATGATGAGCTTGAGTGAAACAGCAGCTGCCATCGGCGCGCGTTTACACGGCGCCGACGTGCGCTTTTCCTCCGTTTCGAGCGACAGCCGCACGCTTGCGCCCGGTGCGTTGTTCGTGGCGCTCCGGGGCGAGCGTTTCGACGGGCATGCTTTCGTCGGCCAAGCGCACGGGCATGGCGCGGTCGCGGCGATGGTGGACGGGAAGGCAGGAGCAAGGATAAAGGATCAAGGGGTTCCGCACCTTATCGTCGCGGACACGCGGCTTGCGCTGGGCCAGCTCGCGGCGCATTGGCGTGGTCGTTTCGACATTCCACTCGTCGCAGTCACGGGCTCCAATGGCAAGACCACCGTGAAAGAAATGATCGCGGCGATCCTGCGCGCGCACTGCGGTGAATCCGGCGCGCTCGCCACCGAGGGCAACCTCAACAACGACATCGGGCTGCCCTTGACGCTTCTGAGGCTGCGCGAGCAGCACCGCGCCGCCGTCGTCGAGCTCGGCATGAATCATCCGGGAGAGATCGCCTACCTCGCGGCCATCGCGGCCCCGACCGTCGCGCTCGTCAACAACGCCCAGCGCGAGCACCAGGAGTTCTTGAAAAGCGTCGCCGACGTCGCGCGCGAGCACGGTGCGGTGCTCGCGGCTCTGCCCCAGGACGGCGTGGCGGTGATCAACGCCGACGACGAGTTTGCCGGCTATTGGCGCGGCGTCGCGTCCGGCAGGCGCATCCGCGACTTCGGCATCGCCAAGCCTGCACAGGTCGGCGGGCGCTACGCCTTCACCGATTTCGGAAGCGAAATCGAGCTGAGCGCACCGGAGGGCAGGATCAAGACGAGGCTGCACGTCGACGGCCGGCACAATGTGCTGAATGCCTGTGCCGCCGCCGCGTCCGCGCTGGCGGCCGGAGCGGGGCTGGAGGCGGTCAGGGGCGGCCTGGCGGCGTTCCGCCCTGTCGATGGCCGCTTGCGTCGCAATACTGCTCGCTCGGGAACCACGGTCATCGACGACAGCTATAACGCCAATCCGGATTCGGTGCGCGCTGCGGTCGATGTGCTCGCCGCCTCCACAGGCAGAAGGCTGCTGGTGCTCGGGGACATGGGCGAGGTGGGCGAGCGCGGGGTGGAATTCCACGCGGAGGTCGGCCGCTACGCAAAGGAGCGCGGCATCGACCGGTTGTACGCGACGGGCGAGCTGTGCCGTCATTCCGCGGATGCGTTTGGAGAAGGAGCCCGCCATTTTGCCGGCATCGACGACCTCGTCGCCGCGGTTCGACCCGAGCTCGGACCGCACACGACCGTGCTGGTGAAGGGCTCGCGCTTCATGCGTATGGAACGGGTCGTCGCGGCGCTCGGGAAGGAGAGCAAGTAGATGCTCCTCGCCCTCACCCAGTGGCTCGCCCAGGACGTGCGCGCCTTCAGCGTGTTCCAGTACATCACGCTGCGCGCGGTGCTGGCGACCCTGACGGCACTGGCGATCTCGCTGCTCGCCGGGCCGCTCGTCATACGCAAGCTCACCGCCTACAAGATCGGCCAAGCGGTGCGCGACGACGGCCCGCAATCGCACTTGACCAAGGTGGGCACCCCGACCATGGGAGGCGCGCTCGTGCTGCTATCCATCCTGATCACCACGCTGCTGTGGGCGGATCTCTCCAACCGCTTCGTCTGGATCGTGCTCGTGGTGACTTTTGGGTTCGGGGCGATCGGCTGGACAGACGATTACCGCAAGGTGGTGCGGGGCGATGCGAAGGGTTTATCGGCGAAGGCGAAGTTCTTCTGGCAATCGCTGCTCGGCCTGATCGCTGCAGTCTATCTTGCGTTCGCCGTGTCGGTGCCGACGAACACGCAGATTCTGCCGCTGTTCGCGGCCTGGGTGCAAAGCGGCCTGGAGATGAACCTCTCGCCCAAGGCCGATCTCATCGTGCCGTTTTTCAAGAACATCGCCTATCCGCTCGGAGTGTGGGGGTTCATCGTGCTCACCTATTTCGTCATCGTCGGCACCTCGAACGCGGTGAATCTGACCGACGGGCTGGACGGGCTCGCGATCATGCCGGCGGTGATGGTAGGCAGCGCGCTCGGCATTTTCGCCTACGTGGTCGGCAACGCCGTGTATTCGAGATATCTGCTTTTTCCTTACATTCCCGGAGCGGGCGAGCTGACCGTGATTTGCGCCGCGCTCGCGGGCGCCGGACTCGGTTTTCTTTGGTTCAACGCCTATCCGGCGGACGTGTTCATGGGCGACGTGGGCGCGCTTTCCCTGGGTGCGGCACTCGGCACGATCGCCGTGATCGTGCGGCAGGAAATCGTGCTTTTCATCATGGGCGGAGTGTTCGTCGTCGAGACGCTGTCGGTGATGATCCAGGTGTTCTATTTCAAGTGGAGCGGAGGCAAGCGCATTTTCCTCATGGCCCCGCTTCACCATCACTACGAGCTTTCCGGATGGAAGGAATCCCAGGTCGTCGTGCGGTTTTGGATCATCACGATGATGCTGGTTCTCTTTGGCTTGTCTACTTTGAAACTGCGGTGAATTTCGCGGGCAGAAAGGTGCTGGTGCTCGGTCTGGGTGACACGGGTTTGTCGATGGCGAAATGGCTTGCGCGCCAGGGCGCGGCTGTGCGCGTCGCCGACACGCGCGCGGCGCCGCCGCGGCTCGCCGATCTGAGACGTTCGCTCCCGGGCGTCGCGGCCCACTGCGGTCCGTTTCGCACAGAAAGTTTCGCGGGAATCGATCTCATCGCCATCAGTCCCGGTGTACCGCGCGCGGAGAACTGTGTTCAGAGCGCAACCGGCGTCGAGGTGCTCGGCGATATCGAGCTCTTCGCGCGGGCGATTGCGAATCGCTCACGGGTCATTGCCATTACCGGCACCAACGGCAAGAGCACCGTGACCGCGCTCGCGGGCGCCATGGCGAAAGCCGCGGGGACCGACTGCGAAGTCGCCGGAAATATCGGGCCGACGGTGCTCGATGCGCTCATGCGCCGCGAAGACGCCCAACGCATTCCCGCCCTGTGGGTACTGGAGCTCTCCAGTTTCCAGCTCGAGACGACTTACACGCTCGCTGCCCACGCGGCAACGGTACTGAATCTCAGCGAGGACCATCTCGACCGCTACCCGAACATGGACGAGTACGCCAGGGCGAAATCGCGAATCTTCCAGGGCAGCGGCATCCAGGTACTGAACCGTGACGATCCGAGGAGTCGCGCGATGGCGCTCCCGGGCCGCACGACCGTCACTTTCGGTCTGGGCGCTCCGCGGCACGCCGAGGATTGGGGTCTCGTCGATCTCCGCGGCATCCCTTGGCTCGCTCAAGGCGCAAACGCGTTCCTCCCGGCCACCGCGATGCGTCTTGCGGGCCTGCACAACGCCGCCAACGCACTCGCGGCGCTCGCCCTTTGCCGCGCGCTTGAGCTGCCGCTTGAGCCGCTGCTCGGTGCGCTGCGCGAGTTTCCCGGGCTGCCGCATCGAGTCGAACTGGTCGGCGAGGCGGGCCGGGTGCGCTGGTACGACGACTCCAAGGGCACCAACGTCGGCGCGACGGTCGCGGCGCTCGCCGGCTTCGCGCCCGGAGGCGCGAAAGCAGTCCTCATTGCCGGGGGCGAAGGCAAGGGACAGGATTTCTCGCCCCTGAAAAGCGCCGTCGCACGGGCGGCGCGTTGCGTAGTGCTGATCGGTCGCGACGCACCGCTCATCGAGGCCGCGGTCGCGGGGACTGGCGTGCCGGTTCACCGCGCCGGCTCGATGGACGAAGCGGTCGCGCTCAGCGCGGCCGAAGCGCGTCCCGGAGACGTCGTACTGCTGTCGCCCGCGTGCGCGAGCTTCGACATGTTTCGCGATTACGGGCACCGCGGCGAGGTGTTTCGGGCGGCCGTGGAGAGGCAACTCCATGCTCAGAAGAATTAGTCCCGGCCGCGCGCCCCTCACCGAGTACGACAGCAGCGTGCTGTGGGTGGCGCTGCTCCTGCTCACTTTCGGCGTGGTCATGGTGTATTCGGCCTCGATTGCGGTGGCCGAAGCGAGCAAGTTCACCGGTGGAAAATCCGCGTATTTCCTAGTGCGGCAGGCGTCGTTTTTAGCGGCAAGCGTGCTCGCGGGAATGGTCGCGTTCCAAGTGCCGACGCGGTGGTGGCAGCAGGGGGCGCCGTCGCTGTTCCTGCTGGGAGTCGTACTCCTCGCGCTGCTGGTGGTCCCGGGCCTGGGCCGCGAAGTCAATGGGGCGCGGCGATGGCTCTCGCTCGGGATCGTAAACGTGCAGCCTTCCGAATTCATGAAGCTGTTCGCGGTCCTTTACGCTGCCGACTACACCGTGCGCAAGTCGGCCCTTATGCACAGCTTCAAGCAAGGTCTCCTGCCCATGCTTGCGGTGATGCTCGTGGTCGGCTGGCTGCTGCTGCGCGAGCCGGACTTCGGCGCGTTCGTGGTGATCACGGCGATCGCCACTGCCATCCTCTTCCTCGGCGGCATGAACGGCAGGTGGTTCGCGGGATTGCTGTTGATGTTCGCGGTCGGCTTCGTCGGCCTGGTGCTCGCTTCGCCCTACCGCATGCAGCGCATATTCGGATTCATGGATCCCTGGTCGGACCCGTTCGGCAGAGGCTACCAGCTTTCCCATGCGCTGATCGCGTTCGGCCGCGGCGAGTGGTTCGGGGTGGGGCTGGGGGCAAGCGTCGAGAAACTGCTCTACCTCCCCGAGGCCCATACCGATTTCCTGCTATCCGTGATCGGAGAGGAATTGGGTTTCGCCGGCGTGTTCGCGGCAATCGCATTGTTCTCGTGGCTGGTCTTGCGCGCCTTTGCCATCGGCCGGCAGGCGGTCGCGCTCGAGCGCCCTTACCCGGCGCTCGCGGCGCAGGGCATCGCCGTGTGGCTGGGCGTTCAGACCTTCATCAACATGGGCGTGAACATGGGGGTGCTGCCGACCAAGGGGCTCACGCTGCCGCTGATGAGCTTCGGCGGGAGCGGGCTCATGGCGAACTGTGTGGCGCTCGCGATCCTGCTGCGAATCGATTGGGAAAACAGGCAACTCATGCGGGGGGTATCCGCATGAGTTGCCTGTTTCGGCGAAGACTCACATGCGCGCAACGCATGTTATGTCGTAGCCAAAATCGCCTTTGCGTGAACACATGGCTCGAACCATCATGATCATGGCAGGCGGCACCGGCGGGCATGTGTTTCCCGGCCTCGCGGTGGCGGATTACCTGCGCAATGCCGGTTGGCGCGTCGTGTGGCTGGGAGCAAAAACCGGCATGGAAGCCACTCTGGTGCCAAAGAGCGGGTACGAGGTCGCCTGGGTCAGTTTCTCCGGGCTGCGAGGCAAAGGGCCGATTGCCGTGTTTCTTTTGCCGGTGCGGTTGCTGGCCGCATTCTGGCAAAGCGCCCGTGCCATTTTCTTGCATCGTCCCGACGTCGTGCTCGGCCTGGGTGGTTACATGTCGTTTCCCGGCGGGCTGATGGCGGCGCTTCTCGGAAAGCCGCTCATCGTCCACGAACAAAACTCGACGCCGGGGCTTGCCAACAGAGCGCTGGCGGGCATCGCCGACCGCGTGCTGTGCGCGTTTTCCGGCGCGCTCGAGGGCGCCGAGGTGACGGGCAATCCGGTTCGGCCAGAAATTGCGGCGATAGCGGCGCCCGACCACCGCTACGCCGCGCGCTCCGGCCCTCTTCGCCTGCTCGTGGTCGGGGGCAGCCTGGGGGCAAAGGTCCTCAACGACACGGTGCCCCGCGCGCTCGCGCTTTTGCCGAACGAGCGGCGCCCGCTGGTGACGCACCAGTCCGGGGCGCTCCATCTTGAATCGCTGCGGCAGGCGTATGCGGCGGCTGGCGTTCAAGCGGCGACGCTCGCCTTCGTCGACGACATGGCGGCGGCCTACGCCGAAGCGGATCTGGTCATCTGTCGCGCGGGGGCTACCACCATCGCAGAAATCGCGGCGGCGGGCGTGGCGAGCGTTCTGATCCCGTTCCCGCACGCGGTCGACGACCACCAGACGGCCAATGCGCGTTTTCTCGCCGACGCCGGAGCCGCGGTCCTGCTGCCGCAGGACGAGCTCGATGCGGAACGGCTGGGGCGGCTTCTCGGCGGACTCGATCGCACGCGCCTGTGCGAGATGGCCAAGCGCGCGCGCGCGCTTGGCCGGCCCGCCGCGACCGAAGCCGTCGCCCGCGCCTGCGTGGAGCTGGCGCGATGAAACCTCAAATGGGTGACCGCGGATTTGCACGGAGGTGTGCGGATCGGAAGTTCTCTGTCCGTCTTCATCGGTGTTTATCCGTGGTTAAACAGGTTTTGCAGTGAAGCACAAAGTCAAACGCATCCACTTTGTCGGCATCGGGGGCTCGGGAATGAGCGGGATCGCCGAGGTGCTGATCAACCTGGGCTACCAGGTGAGCGGCTCGGACCTCGCCGCCAATGGGGCGACCGAGCGGCTCGCGGGACTCGGCGCGAAAGTCCTGCTGGGACACAAGGCCGAGAACGCCGCCAGCGCCGACGCGGTGGTGGTGTCCTCGGCGGTGAAGCCGGACAACCCCGAGGTGAGCGCCGCCCGCACCCGGCGCATTCCCGTGGTGCCGCGCGCCCTGATGCTCGCGGAACTCATGCGCCTGAAACAGGGCATCGCCGTGGCCGGGACCCACGGCAAGACCACTACCACGAGCCTGATCGCGAGCGTGCTCGCCGAAGGGGGGCTCGATCCCACTTTCGTCATCGGCGGCCGCCTCAACAGCGCCGCCTCCAACGCGCGCCTCGGCGCGGGCGAATTCATCGTGGTCGAGGCGGACGAATCGGACGCGTCCTTCCTGCACCTTCAGCCCGTGGCCGCGGTGGTGACGAACATCGATGCGGACCACATGGAAACCTACCAACACGATTTTTCGCGCCTGAAACAGGCCTTCGTCGGGTTTCTGCAAAACCTGCCGTTCTACGGCAGCGCGATTCTATGCACCGACGACGCCAACGTACGCAGCATCATGCCACTTGTCTCGAAGCCCATCGTGACCTACGGGCTGCGCGAGGACGCTCAAGTACGCGCCGCCGATATCGTCGCAGGCGAGCGCATGCGCTTCAGAGCAATTCGCGACGGCGCGGCAGCTCTGGACATCAACCTGAATTTGCCGGGCAGGCACAACGTGCAGAATGCGCTTGCCGCGATCGCCGTGGCGACGGAAGTGGGCGTTTCGGACCCGGCCATCCGCCAAGCGCTCGCCGAATTTCACGGCGTCGGGCGGCGTTTTCAGCGCTACGGAGAGATCACCCTCGCGGGTGGGGGCAGTTATGCGCTGGTGGACGATTACGGTCATCACCCGGTCGAGATGCGGGCGACGCTCGAAGCCGCGCGCGACGCCTTCCCAGGACGGCGCATCGTGCTGGCGTTCCAGCCGCACCGCTACACCCGCACCCGCGACCTGTTCGAGGACTTCGTCAAGACCCTCTCCGGCGTCGACGCGTTGCTGCTCGCAGAGGTTTATCCCGCTGGTGAGGCGCCGATCGCGGCCGCGGACGGCAGGTCACTTGCGCGCGCGCTGCGCCTTGCCGGCAAGACCGAGCCGGTGTTCGTCGGGAACATAGCCGAGTTGCCCGGCGCTATCGGCAAGGTCGTGCGCGCGGGCGACGTAGTGGTGACGATGGGCGCGGGCTCGATCGGTAGCATCCCGGCGCTCCTCGCAAAGGGCGGAGCGCGATGAGAATGAGCGAGCCGATCGGTCAATCCGCCACCGTCTTGCGCGGCACCTTGCGCCTGAACGAGCCGATGAAAAAACACCTGAGCTGGCGCGCGGGCGGCGTCGCATCACGCGCCTATGTCCCGGCCGATAGCGCCGACCTCGCGGCGTTTCTCGCCACGTTGCCGGAACACGAGCCGGTCTGCTTCGTAGGCCTAGGCAGCAACCTGTTGGTGCGAGACGGCGGATTTCGCGGCACGGTGGTGTTGGTGCACGACTCGCACGGCGCGATGCGGCTCGAGGGGGATATGGTCTACGCCGAAGCTGGCGTTGCTAGCCCCAAGGCTGCGCGCTTCGCCGCGAAGCACGGCTTCGAAGGGGCGGAGTTCCTCGCCGGAGTGCCTGGCACGATTGGCGGGGCGCTCGCGATGAACGCGGGCTGCTTCGGTTCGGAGACCTGGGACGCCGTCGCGAAGGTCGTGACGGTATCGCGCGCTGGGGCAGCGCGAGAACGCGCTCCCTCCGAATTCGAGATCGGATACCGACACGTCGAGCTGCGCGGGGCAAGGCTCGGCGAGGACGAATGGTTTGTCTCGGGCTGGTTCCGATTCCGTGGGGGCGAAGTCAAGCGCTCGCGCGGGCGCATCCAGGAGTTGCTCGCGCGGCGCATCGCCACTCAGCCACTTGAGCTGCCGAACGCGGGCTCGGTGTTCCGTAACCCGCCCGGGGATCACGCCGCGCGGCTCATCGAGGCCTGCGGACTGAAGGGCTACGCCGTCGGCGGGGCCCGCATCTCGGAGAAACACGCGAATTTCATCGTCAATCCGAAGGGCAAGGCGAGCGCTGCGGACATCGAGGCGCTGATCGCCCGAGCGCGTCAGGCTGTGAAAGCACGCTTTGGGATCGAGCTGATTCTGGAAGTGCGGATCGTAGGGGAAGCCGCATGAGCCCCCGCGACTTCGGCAAGGTCGCCGTGCTCATGGGGGGCCGTTCCGCCGAGCGCGCCGTGTCGCTGAAGAGCGGCGCAATGGTGCTTACTGCGCTCAAAAAGAAGGGCCTCGACGCGTACGCCTTTGATCCGGGCGAGCGAACAGTGCCAGCCCTGATTTCCGAGCGCTTCGACCGCGCGTTCATCGCGCTGCACGGGCGCTACGGCGAGGACGGCACTGTTCAGGGCGCCCTCGAGCTGCTGGGCATCCGCTACAGCGGGTCGGGCGTGCTCGGAAGCGCGCTCGCGATGGACAAGTGGCGCAGCAAACTTCTCTGGCAGGCGTGCGGCATTCCGACACCGCGTTGCGAGCTGCTCACCCGGGCGAGCGATTTCGCTGCTGTCGCAAAGCGGCTGGGCCTCCCGCTGATGGTGAAACCCGCCAACGAAGGGTCCTCCATCGGCATGAGCAAGGTACGCGAAGGGCGCGCGCTGGCGGAGGCTTACGCGCTTGCCGCCAACTATGACAGCGTCGTCATCGCGGAAAGCTTCGTCGACGGTGCCGAACTCACCGCGGCAGTGCTGGGCGAGACGGCGCTGCCTTTGATCAGACTCGAAACGCCGCGGGACTTTTACGATTACGAAGCGAAGTACGTCGCCAACGACACCCGCTACATCCTTCCTTGCGGCCTGCCGCTCGATGCCGAGCGGGCGATTCAGGACGAAGCGTTGCGCGCCTTCCGCGCGCTTGGCTGCAGCGGCTGGGGCCGCGTGGATCTAATGCTCGACCACTCGGGCAAGCCTTATTTCCTGGAAGTCAACACTATCCCCGGGATGACCGACCATTCGCTCGTGCCGATGGCGGCGCGTCACGCCGGGCTGTCGTTCGAGGATCTGTGCATCCGCATCCTCGAGCTGGCCCACGTCGGCGAAGGAGCCGCGCATGTGGGATAACACGCGCCTGATCAATGCCGTCGCGAACGCGCTTTTCGCGCTGGCGCTTGCATTGATCGCTTACGCCGCAGCCCGTGTCCTATTCGAATCCCCGGCGCTTCCGCTGCGGAGCATCCGCGTGCAGGGCGAATTGCTGCACGTCACGCGTGCCGAGCTCGTAAACGTGCTCCAGGATCGGGTGAGAGGCACGTTTTTCAGCGTGGATCTGGAGGCAGTTCGCGAGCTGTTCGAGAGCGTTCCTTGGGTGCGCCGAGCCGAGGTGAGGCGCTTCTGGCCCGATCGGCTCGAGGTGCGGCTCGAGGAGCACGTAGCGCTCGCGTACTGGGGCAGGGACAAGGACACGCGGCTGGTGAACACTTACGGTGAGCTCTTTGCCGGGCGCAGCGACACACCCCTGCCGCTGTTCTCCGGCCCCGCCGGCACCGAGGGCGAAGTGGCGCGCCGGTACTCCGCGTTCCGACAAGTTGTGGCGCCTCTGGGGCTCGATCTCCGGGAGATCTCGCTCAACGCCCGCTACGCCTGGCAGCTCAAGCTCTCCAACGGCCTTGTCGTGCGGCTCGGGCGCGAGTCCGAGCGCGACGCCATCGCCGACAGGCTCGCGCGCTTTGTCACGGTATATCCACGAACGCTGGGCAAGTTTCCGCGCGGGCCCGATTACGTCGATCTGCGCTACTCGAACGGTTTTGCGCTGCGCATTCCGGAGGGCACCCATTCCAATACGCACCGGGATGTGCCCAGCCGAACCTGACATGGCCAAGGAAAACAAAAACCTCATCGTCGGCCTCGACGTCGGCACCTCCAAAGTGGTGGCGATCGTCGCGGAACTCCTCCCCGACGGGCGCATGGACATCATCGGCATGGGCGGTCACGAGTCCAAGGGCCTGAAGAAGGGCGTGGTCGTAAATATCGAAGCCACCGTGAACGCTATCCAGCGTGCACTCGAGGAAGCCGAGTTGATGGCCGACTGCAAGATCGAGCGCGTCTTCACGGGCATTGCCGGCAGCCACATCAAGAGTTTCAACTCCACCGGGATGGTGGCGATCAAGGACAAGGAAGTGACGAGAATCGACGTCGAGCGCTCGATCGAAACAGCGCGCGCCATGCCCATCCCGACCGACCAGCAGGTGCTGCACATACTCACCCAGGAATTCATCATCGACGGGCAGGACGGCGTGCGCGAGCCCCTCGGCATGAGCGGGGTGAGACTTGAAGTGAAGGTGCATATCGTGACCGGTGCGGTGTCGGCGGCGCAGAACATCGTCAAGTGCGTGCGCCGCTGCGGCCTGGAAGTCAACGATTTGATTCTGCAACCGCTCGCCTCCTCGCTCGCGGTGCTTACCGAGGACGAGAAGGAACTTGGAGTGTGCCTCGTCGACGTCGGCGGAGGCACGAGCGACATCGCGGTGTTCCGCGAAGGCGCGATCCGCCATACGGCCGTGGTGCCGATTGCAGGCGACCAGATCACCAACGATGTCGCCATGGCGTTGCGCACCCCGACCGCGGAAGCGGAGGAGCTGAAGGTCCGCCACGGCTGTGCGCTGAGGCAGCTCGCCGAATCCGGCCAGATGATCGAGGTCGCGGGCGTTGGCGACCGACCCCCGCGGATGCTTTCCCGCCAGACGCTCGCCGAGGTGATCGAACCTCGCGTCGAGGAGCTCTACTCCCTCATCCAACAGGTGCTGCGTGATTCCGGCTACGAGGAGCTGCTGTCCTCGGGGGTGGTGCTGACCGGCGGGTCCTCGGTGATGCAAGGCATGGTCGAATTGGGCGAGGAGGTTTTCCACATGCCGGTGCGGCTGGGCATTCCCCGCTACGCCGGCTTGCTCTCGGACGTAGTGCGCGGCCCGCGTTACGCCACCGCCGTGGGCCTGCTGCTTGAGGGCGTGGTGCAAACGCAGCGCGGGCTCATTGCGCGGCAAGGCGGTTCATTCAGGCAAGTCTTGGGAAGGATGCGCGAATGGTTTCAGCGGAATTTTTAGCAGTGCTAGGCAGGCACGTGTTTTTTTACTTCATCCCGGAAGGAGACAAGCATGTTTGAAATCGTTGACAACACTTTGTGCGGCACCGTGATCAAGGTGATCGGTGTCGGCGGCGCGGGCGGCAACGCCGTCGACCACATGATCCGAAACGGCGTGGCCGGCGTCGAGTTCATTGCCGCCAACACCGACGCGCAGGCACTGTCGCGCGGCATGGCGAAAAACCAGATCCAGCTCGGCTCGACGGGTTTGGGTGCCGGCGCCAAGCCCGAGGCCGGCCGCGCCGCGGCGCTCGAGGCGCGCGATCAGCTTGCTGATGCCCTGCGCGGGGCGCACATGGCGTTCATCACCGCTGGCATGGGCGGGGGCACTGGGACCGGGGCCGCGCCCGTGGTGGCCGAGGTGGCGAAGGAAATGGGCATTCTCACCGTCGCCGTGGTGACCAAGCCGTTTTCCTTCGAAGGAATTCGCCGGATGCAGGCCGCGGAGATCGGGATCGAGGAGCTGTCGCAGCACGTCGACTCGGTCATCGTCATCCTCAACGAAAAACTTGAGGAGGTTTTGGGAGACGACGTGTCCATGGAGGAAGCATTCTCCGCCGCGGACAGCGTGCTGAAAAACGCGGTCGCCGGCATTTCCGAAATCATCAACGTCCCGGGGCTCATCAATGTCGACTTTCAGGACGTACGCACGGTGATGGCCGAGCAGGGTATGGCGATGATGGGCTCGGCCGCCACACCCGGCGTGGACCGCGCACGCATCGCCGCGGAGCAGGCGGTGGCGTGCCCGCTCCTTGAGGGCGTCAATTTGTCGGGGGCGCGTGGGGTCGTGGTCAACATCACCGCCGACAAGTCGAGCTTGAAGCTGCGCGAGACCAAGGAGGTGATGAACACCATCCGCGGGTTTGCGGCCGAGGACGCGACCATCATTTTCGGGGCGGTCTACGACGACAACATGGGCGAGGAGCTGCGCGTCACGGTGGTGGCTACCGGACTCGGCCAGCCGCAAATCGCGCGGCAGGCGAAGCCGAAGCTGGTGCGCAAGACCGGCACCGACAATATGCCGGTGGCGGGGGTCGATTACCGGGTGCTCGACGAAATGCCCGCCGTGATCCGCAAGAACCGCGCCTCGACCATTGAAGCGTTGCAAAACAGCGGCGTGGACAAATACGACATCCCTGCATTCCTGCGCAAGCAGGCCGACTAATTCGACTTAAACGGAGGGCGATATGAGTACAGCAAAACGGCCCGGCCTGCCGCGCTATCTGCGCAGGCCCGTGATGGCGAAGGCCGGAGTGCGGCTGCCGGTCAGAACAACACCGGTCCTGATTCGCACCGTGGCTTTCATGCCGGCGTATCAGCGCAAGCGCTTGCATTAAAATCACACGGCGCGGCGCGGCTCACTGGATTCCGGGCCGGTGAGCCCGTTGGCTGTGCTAGAATCCTCCCCCTTTATTCTGTTTCTTCAACGGCTAAGAACTGAATGTTCAGGCAGCGCACGCTCAAATCCGCCATTCGCGCCACCGGTGTCGGCCTGCACACAGGTGAGAAAGTGGCGATGAGCCTGCGCCCCGCCCGGCCCGATACGGGCATCGTGTTTCGGCGCATCGACCTGCCGGTCCCGGTGGATGTGCCGGCTGATGCTTTCAAAGTGAACGATACGCGGCTTTGCAGCGCGCTCGAAGCCGATGGCGCCAAAATTGCGACCGTCGAACACCTGATGTCGGCGTTTGCGGGCCTCGGCATCGACAACGCCTATGTTGACCTTACCGGGCCCGAAGTGCCGATCATGGACGGCAGCGCGGCGCCCTTTGTGTTCCTGATCCAGTCTGCCGGCGTTGAACAGCAAGGCGCGCCGAAGCGTTTTTTCAGAATCAAACGCCCGATCGAGGTGAGGGAAGGCGACAAATGGGCGCGCTTCGAGCCCTTCGACGGCTTCAAGCTTGAATTTTCGATTGCGTTCGATCATCCAGCAATCGAGCGATCGGCGCAGACAGCATGCGTTGATTTCGCCCAAACGTCGTACGTAAAAGAAGTGGCGCGCGCGCGCACCTTCGGTTTCATGCAGGAGGTGGAGGCGTTGCGCGACTCGGGTCTCGCGCTCGGCGGCAGCATGGAAAACGCCGTGGTCGTGGACGAGTATCGCGTCTTGAACGCTGAAGGCCTTCGCTACAGCGATGAATTCGTCAAGCACAAGCTGCTCGACGCGATTGGCGACCTGTACCTGGTCGGGCATCCGCTGATCGGGGCGTTTTCCGCTCACAAATCCGGACACGCCCTGAATAACCGCCTGCTGCGAGATACGCTAGCCGCGCAGGAGGCCTGGGAAATCGTTACTTTCGAGCGCGAAGAAGACGCGCCGGCGGCGCTGTGCCGTCTGTATACATTGCCCGCCTGACCCCTAGCCGGGGTTATCCTTGCTCGCCCTGCGCCTCGCCGCGATTCTGGTGGTCCTCGCCACGGCGGCCGGGGTCGTTCTGTACTTGGTGACCCGCGATCGGAAGTATTTGCACTTTGCTTTGCAGGTATTCAAATACGCGTTGATCTTCGCCCTGCTTGTGTTCGGTTTGTTGATCCTTGAACGTGTATTTGTGCTGCTTTAGCTCACAGCGAGCGAGTCCCCCGGCGGGTCATTCGGGCGACTGCATTTTTCAGTTCTGAATCAGGAAGTTGCGCTTCGAGCCTGGTGAGGTTTTCTTTCGCGTTATGGCTCAATTTTGCTGATTTTTCAATAGCTTCTGTAGACGGTCCCAGGGGTTGCACCTGCACTTCTATTCCGGTAACCTGCACCCCTCGCTTCAGCAGTTGTTCGGACAGCGCCGGACGCATAAGCTTGAGCTTGGCTGCCGCCGCGCTGTGGGTGGCAAAAATAATAATCTTGCCCTGCTTGCAGTTGGCGATCGAGCACGATCGCCCCAGGGATTCTGGCAACAGTTCTGCTAGGATTCGACGCAGCTCGAGCAGGCGCTTGGCCTGAGGTATCAATGCTGGGATGCCGTCAGGCTGATTCAAATAAGCGCCTAGGTTCTGGGAGCGCATGCAGTTAGGCCTCGAAAAAAGGCGCAACGTGCATATTATTGTCGTTTCGAGCCGGCTGGCCAAGGCGAAGTCGTTGACCTTGACCACCGCGCACTTGGTCGCGGGCGCCATATTCATGGCGCTGCTCGTGTGCAGCCTTGCGCTGGCAATGTTCTGGGTCACGGTCCGCCACGCCGCCGAACTGAAGTTGTCGCTGCTCGACTCGATGGTCCGGTCTGCGCAGGAGCAGCAGAGCCGCAAGACCGAGGATTTTCTGCGCGAAAACCTGAACGCCATGGCGGTCAAGCTCGGCCAGATGCAGGCCCAGCTTATGCGCCTGGATGCCCTGGGTGAGCGCTTGTCGAGCCTCGCCGGGCTCAAGCCGCAGGAATTCCGCTTCAGTGAGCCCCCGGGCCGAGGCGGGGCGGTTTCCAGCACCCCGCCGCAGGACCTCTCCATGGCGGAATTCAACCGCCAGCTCGATCAACTTTCCAGGCAAATGGAAAGCCGAACCGATTACCTGGGGATTCTCGAGTCACAGTTGTTCGACGCCAAGGTCAAGCAAAAACTCCTGCCGACCATCCCTCCCGTGGACGGAGGCTGGAACGCCTCCAGCTTCGGCTGGCGCATCGATCCCTTTACCGGCATGCAGGCGTTGCACGAAGGGATCGATTTTGTCGTGGACATCGGCACGCCGGTGTTTGCCGCCGCGGGCGGCGTAGTCAGTTACGCCGCACTCCACCGTGAGTACGGCTACATGATCGAGATCGACCACGGCAACGATTTCACCACGCGCTACGCGCACTGCTCCAAACTGTTCGTCAAGGAGGGCGAGGTGGTGCAGCGCGGACGCAAAATCGCCGAGTCCGGCTCGACCGGCCGCGCGACCGGCCCGCACTTGCATTTCGAAGTCCGTTACAAGGGCGTGGCCCAGAATCCCGCCCGATTCCTCCAGGCTTCCGCTCGCTGATCGGCCTTGCGCCCCGGTACTTGGGGCGGTTCGCGCAGTTCTGATACGCAATCCGTTCGATCCGGTCTGCCGGGGACGCGCAAGTGGCGTGCTAAAATCCCCGCTTTTGCTCGTCACCGGCTCCCTTTCGCAATGATTTCCCGCGTCCTAAAGGCAGTCTTCGGCAGCCGCAACGACCGATTGCTCAAGCATTACAGCAGGTCGGTGCAGGCAATCAACGCCCTTGAGCCGTCGATCGCGGCGCTCACGGATCAAGGACTGGGGGCCAAGACGCTCGAGCTGAGAGAGCGTTTCGCAAAGCTAATCCAGGGCATCCCAGAGGAGGAACGCGACGCAGCCCAAAAAGCCGCGCTTGCCGAGCTGCTGCCGGAATCCTTCGCGGTAGTGCGCGAGGCGGCGAGGCGCGTGCTCAGCATGCGCCACTTTGACGTGCAGCTGATCGGCGGCATGGTGCTGCACGACGGCAAGATCTCCGAGATGCGCACCGGCGAGGGCAAAACGCTAGTTGCGACTCTGCCCGCGTACCTCAACGCTCTCTCCGGGCGCGGCGTACACATCGTGACGGTCAACGATTACCTCGCGAGTCGGGACGCGGAGTGGATGGGGAAGGTCTACAAATTTCTCGGACTCTCGGTTGGGGTGATCCTCACCCAGATGCCGCACGCGGAAAAGCAGTCGGCCTACGCCGCGGACATCACCTACGGCACCAACAACGAATTCGGCTTCGATTACCTGCGCGACAACATGGCCATGCAGGTCGGTGACCGTTTCCAGCGCGGGCTGAACTACGCCATCGTCGACGAGGTCGACTCGATCCTCATCGACGAAGCGCGCACACCGCTCATCATCTCGGGCCAGGCCGAGGACCGCACCGAGATCTACCACCGCATGAACGCAGTGGCGCCGCTGCTCAAGCGCCAGGAGAAAGAGGGCGCGCCAGGTGACTTTCACGTCGACGAGAAAAACCACACAGTGCTGCTCTCCGAGGATGGGCATGAGCACGCCGAAAAGCTCCTCGCGCGCGCGGAGCTGTTGCCGGAAGGGCGCAGCCTCTACGAGCCAGCGTACGTGAACCTGATGCACCACCTCAACGCGGCCTTGAGAGCGCACAACCTCTTCTTCCGCGACCGGCACTATGTGGTCCAGGACGGCGAAGTGATCATCGTCGACGAATTCACCGGCCGACTCATGCCCGGACGGCGCTGGTCCGACGGCCTGCACCAGGCGATCGAGGCGAAGGAAAACGTCTCGATCCAGAGCGAGAACCAGACTCTCGCCTCGATCACTTTCCAGAACTACTTCCGCATGTACCGCAAGCTCGCTGGAATGACCGGCACGGCCGACACCGAGGCCTACGAGTTCCAGGAGATTTACGGGCTGGAAGTCGTCGTCGTCCCTACGCACATGCCGATGATCCGCGAAGACCGGAACGACCAGGTGTTTCGCACCGCCGCCGAGAAGTACAAGGCGATCATCGGTGACATCAGGGACTGCTACGAGCGCGGTCAGCCGGTGCTGGTCGGCACGACCTCGATCGAGAACTCGGAGTTGCTCTCGGGGATGCTGCAGAAAGAGAAATCGCCGCATCAGGTCTTGAACGCGAAGCAGCACGCGCGCGAGGCCGAGATCGTCGCGCAAGCCGGCCGTCCCAAAATGATCACCATCGCGACCAACATGGCCGGCCGTGGCACCGACATCGTGCTGGGGGGCAACGTCGAGAAGCAGGTCGACGTGGTGCGCGCCACGGAGGATCTCGACGCGGCGGAGAAGGAGCGCCGCATCGGCGAGCTGCGCAAGGAGTGGCAGGACCTGCACAATCAGGTGATCGCCGCGGGCGGACTGCATATCATCGGCACCGAGCGGCACGAGTCGCGGCGCATCGACAACCAGCTGCGCGGCCGCTCCGGCCGCCAGGGCGACCCGGGCTCCTCGCGCTTTTTCCTGTCACTCGAAGACCCGCTGCTGCGCATCTTCGCCGGCGACCGCGTGAACGCGATCATGCAGCGACTGGGGATGCCCGAGGGCGAGCCTATCGAGCACGGCCTCGTGACACGCTCGATCGAAAGCGCGCAACGCAAGGTCGAGGCGCACAACTTCGACATCCGCAAGCAACTGCTCGAATACGACAACGTCGCCAACGACCAGCGGCGCGAGATCTACCAGTTGAGGAATACCATCCTCGAATCGCAAGACGTCTCGGACCAGATCGCGGCGCTGCGTGAGGGCGTGGTGACCGACTTCTTCCGCGCCCATGTTCCCGAAGAGAGCATGGAGGAGCAATGGGACATTCCGGGCCTTGAAAAAGTGTACGCCGCCGAGCTCCGGCTCGAGCTGCCGCTGTCTAAGTGGCTCGAGAGTGACCCGGGCCTGGACGACAACGCGCTGCTCAAGCGCGCGATCGACGAGGCCCACGCAGCCTATCGCCGCAAGATGGCCGGCAATCCGGCGGAGGCCGTGCATCACGTGGAGCGCCTCATACTGCTCTCGACGCTCGACAATCACTGGCTGGAGCACCTCGCGGCGCTCGACCACCTGCGCCAGGGCATACACCTGCGCGGCTACGCGCAGAAGAACCCGAAGCAGGAATACAAGCGCGAGGCGTTCGAGCTGTTCGGCATCCTCGTGGAATCGGTCAAGCTCGAAGTGACGCGCACGCTCATGACGGCTGAACTTCGAAATCCCGAGCAGGTCGAGGAGGTGGAGAAGATCCGGGTCCCGGCGGTGGAGAATGTGCAGTACCAGCACGCCGGCTACGAAGAGGCGCTCGCCGGGGCGGGGCCCGACGCCTCGCCCGCGCCGAAACCTGCGCCTTTCGTTCGGCAAATGGGCAAGATCGGCCGCAACGATCCCTGTCCGTGCGGATCGGGCAAGAAGTACAAACACTGTCACGGAAAACTGAGTTAGATTGAACCGGTGCTCCCGACCTCGGGACCCGGTCCTGCTTTGCCAAGATCAGCTATGGCGGTCAACCTCAATCTCCCGCGGCCCGAGGATCTTTACCCTGTGCGGGGGGTGAAGCTCGGCGTCGCCGAGGCCGGGATCCGCAAGGCCGGGCGCAAGGATCTGCTGCTCGTGACGCTGGCGGAAGGAACGCGGGTTGCGGGGGTGTTCACGCAGAATCGCTTTTGCGCAGCGCCGGTCCAGGTGGCGAAGGAGCACTTGGCCTCCGGCAAGCCGGCCCGGGCGCTGCTCGTTAACACCGGCAACGCCAACGCCGGCACCGGAAGTGACGGAATCGCACGTGCGCGGGCAAGCTGCGGAGAAGCAGCCCGGCTGCTTGGGTGCGATACGCGGCAAGTGCTGCCGTTCTCGACCGGCGTAATCATGGAACCGCTTCCCGTCGAGTGTATCGCCGCGGGCTTGCCTGCGTGTCTCGCCAGCTTGCGCGAAGACAATTGGGCGCAGGCGGCCGAGGCGATCATGACCACCGACACCGTCCCCAAGGCCCGCTCGGCGCGCGTGCAGATCGGAGACCGCGCCGTAACCGTTACCGGCATTGCCAAAGGTGCCGGGATGATTCGCCCGGACATGGCGACCATGCTGGCGTTTGTCGCCACCGACGCCGCGGCCGCGCCGGTGGCGTTGCGCCGGCTCGTCAAGAGCGCCGCTGCGGCCTCGTTCAATCGCGTCAGCGTCGACGGGGATACCTCTACGAACGACGCCTTCATGCTGATCGCAACCGGCGCCGCAGGCGGCTCGGCCATCGACGGCGTCCGCAATCGTCAATTTGAGGTGCTGAAGGAAGCAGTGGTCGAAGTATCCCAGCAACTTGCCCAAGCGATCGTGCGCGACGGGGAAGGGGCGACAAAATTCATAACCGTGCGGGTGGAAAAGGGGAGGAACGAATCGGAGTGCGGGCGAGTCGCTTACGCGATCGCGCATTCGCCGCTCGCGAAGACGGCTTTCTTCGCCTCCGATCCGAACCTCGGGCGGCTGCTTGCCGCGATCGGCAACGCCGGAATCGGCGATCTCGACGCCGGCCGCGTCGAGCTGTACCTTGACGAAGTGCTGGTGGCCAAGAACGGCGGCCGCGCGCCGGGCTATCGCGAAGGGGACGGGCAGCGCGTGATGAAGAAAAGCGAGATCACGGTGCGCGTCGTGCTGAACCGCGGAGCTGTGGCGACGACTGTCTGGACCTGTGACCTGTCGCACGATTACGTTACCATCAATGCCAGCTACCGGACCTGAGGTGGTTTAATGTCTGAGCTCGAACGGCTGATCAAGCAGGGCGAAGCGCTGCTCGAGCGCGTCGAGGCGCTGCTTCCGCCCGCACCGCGCGTGGTGGACTGGGGAGCGAGCATCGCCTTCCGCTGGCGCAAGACCTCGCGCCAGGGCTTCATTCAGCCGGTTGCGAGCCCGCACCGCATTCGCCTGTCCGACCTCCACGGGATAGATCGGCAGAAAGGTTTGATCGAACAAAACACGCGCCAATTCGTCGAGGGCCGCACGGCAAACAACGTACTGCTCACGGGCGCGCGCGGTACCGGTAAATCGTCGCTGGTGAAGGCCGTGCTCAACAAATTCCACCGCCAGGGCCTGCGACTCATCGAGGTCGAGAAACACGATCTCATCGATCTGCCCGACATCGTCGACCGGGTGGCTGGGCGGCCCGAGCGCTTCGTCCTTTTCTGCGATGATCTTTCGTTCGAGGCCTCGGAACCGGGCTACAAGGCGCTCAAGGTCGTCATCGACGGGTCGATCGCCGCGGCCTCGGAAAACCTCCTCATCTACGCCACCTCCAACCGGCGACACCTCATGCCCGAGTACATGCAGGAAAACCTCGAGACCAAGCACGTCGGCGAGGAAATTCATCCCGGCGAGACTGTGGAGGAGAAGGTGTCGTTTTCAGAGCGCTTCGGGTTGTGGATCTCGTTCTACCCGTTTGACCAGGACGCCTATCTCGACATCGTCGCCCACTGGCTGCGCGAGCTGGGCTGCACCGAGAGCGAGATCCCCGGATCGCGGCAGGAGGCGTTGCAGTGGGCGCTGCTGCGCGGAGCGCGCAGCGGCCGCGTGGCATGGCAGTTCGCGCGCGATTACGCCGGTCGCAATGCCTCGGCGGGCAGGCCGAAGCGCTGAGGCCGTTCACCCGGCCTCGGCATGGGTGGACGTCGCCGCGGCGGTGCTTATCCGCGCCGACGGCGCCACGCTGCTGGCGCTGCGGCCGCGCGGCAAGGTCTACGCTGGCTACTGGGAGTTTCCGGGGGGCAAGGTCGAACCGGGCGAGCCGGTCGCCGAGACGCTCCGACGCGAAATCCGCGAAGAACTCGGCGTCAAAATCGAGCGCGCCTATCCCTGGATCACCCGGGTATTTGCTTACCCTCACGCAAAAGTCCGGCTTCATTTTCATCGCGTCTTCGCCTGGCGCGGCGAGCCGCGCGCGCTCGAGCACGAGGGCCTCTCCTGGCAGCACCCTGACGCGGTCACGCTCGATCCGGTCTTGCCCGCGAACGGTCCGGTGCTGCGCGGCCTGCTGTTGCCCGCCGAATACGCGATCACGCACGCAGGCGAGCTGGGAATCGAACCGTTTCTCGCCCGGCTCGAGGCGAGATTGCGCTCCGGATTGAAGCTCGTCCAGGTGCGGGAGAAGAGCTTTACGCGCGAGGCAACGCAGGAGTTCGCACGGCGCGTTGTTGCGCTGGCACACCTCTATGGTGCGAAGGCGCTTCTGAACGCCGACGTCGCGCTCGCGCATGCGCTCGGTGCCGACGGCGTGCACTTCACCGCCGCGCAATTGCGCGCCGCTTCGGGCAGACCCGATCTCGCGTGGTGCGGCGCCTCTTGCCACTCGGCCGAGGAGCTGCGCATCGCGGAGTCCCTAGGATTCGATTTTGCCGTGCTCGGGCCCGTGCGCGCGACCCCGTCGCATCCGGACGCGGTCCCGCTCGGATGGGAGCGCTTCCGGGCGATGGTCTCCGGCGCAAGCCTGCCTGTTTATGCGCTCGGCGGAATGAAGCCGCCTGACCTAGAGAGGGCCCTGAGTTGCGGCGCCCACGGCATCGCGATGATGCGCGGAGCTTGGGAAAAACAGGATTAAGGATTCAGGATCAAGGACTTCAGGGAATCCGCAAAAGATTCTCAAATCCCAATCCTGAACCCTCAATCCTGCTTGTCCGAGTCGGGGACGTCTTTTTGCTCCTGGACCGGTACCCGGTACCTTTCCATGGCCCAGTCGCCGAGGTCGATCAGTTTGCAGCGTTCGGAGCAGAAAGGGCGGTAGGGGTTTTCCGCGACCCACGCCACTGGCGAACCGCAGCGCGGGCAGTTCACGTAGCGCTGCTTGCTCATGGCATCGGCGTCACAGGTTACAAAAGATCAGCTCGAATTCTACGTCCGCATCGCAGGCGCGCGGGCGCGATTCCGTCCCGAAAGTGCTGAAGCGGACGTTGAGCGCGTACTTGTTGGCGCTGATTTCGGGGATGAACCGCGAATCCTGCGGCAGCCGGATGCGCACCATCTGCGACATCTTACCGCCCAGTATCTGCGAAAACGCACCCTGGTGGGCCACGTGCTTTGACGACTTGCCGCCTTCGCGCAGCAGCTTCAGTACGATCGCCGAGCCGTCGCGAATAGGCAGCAGCGGAGCGAGCCATGTCGCGAGGTCGGCGCTGCGCGTCGCGCCTTCGCGGTGCCGCCAGAAGTGATAGGAAGGGAGGTCGAACTCGCAGGCCCCGCCCGGGATTCCGGTGCGTTGCTTGATCGACATCAGCCAATCGTTCTCGCGCACGTATTGGCCGATCTTGCCGGTCATTTTGAGCAGCGCGGAGCTGGCGCGCTCGATGTCGGAAACGACCTGCTTGAGCACGTGCTCCGCGATCGCCGGATTGTTGCGCAGAGAGAGCAGCATCTGCTTCTGGCGCTCGAGCTCCTGCAACAGCTCGGATTTGAGGTCGGCGCGGCCGGCGACCTCCAGAATCTCGAACAACGTCAGCAGCGCGACATGGTGCTCGACCGGTTCCCCTTTCTCGAGGAAGTGGTAGGCGCGCTTAAACAGGTCTTCGAGGCGCAGAAGCGTCCGGATGCGCTCGTTGAGCGGATACTCGTAAGTGATCACCGTAGCGCCCGCAACGGTAGGCGTAGGCCGTTGATTTTAGGCAGACTCGGAGGATTCTCGCCCATTCCCCGGGAATTGACAACCGGCGTCGCTATGACGTTGTCTTGAATTTCGCCGCAAGCGTGAGATATTTCGCATCCAGGCGCGCGACCTGCGGAACGAGCGCTTCCCGTGCCCCGGTATTATCGATCAAGTCGTCGGCTTGTGCGACACGCTGCTCGCGCCGCGCCTGTGCCGCGACGATTTCGCGCACTTCCTCCTCCGAGAGGCCGCTGCGCCGCATAGCCCGCTCGATCTGCTGCGCCTCGCTGCAGTCGACGACGAGCACGCGCTGGCAGCGCGAACGGTCGATGCCGCTCTCGACGAGAAGCGGCACCACGAGGATTACGTACTCGCTCTGTGCACGCTTTGCCCGCCGGTCGCTTTGTTCTCGGATGAGCGGGTGCAGGATCGCCTCGAGCTTCTTTTTCGCCGCCGGATCCGCGAATGCAAGCCTGCGCATCCTCGCGCGGTCGAGCGCCCCGTCCGGGCCGATGACGCCGCAGCCGAACGCCGCCCGGATCAGCTCGATCGCGATCCCCCCGGGACGGGTGAGCTCGTGAGCGATCGCGTCCGTGTCGATGACGTCGATTCCGAGTCCGGCGAACAATTCGGCAACCGCGCTCTTGCCGCTGCCGATCCCGCCGGTCAGGCCTACCGTGTAGGGCATCTACGCGAACTGCGTCAGATAGTAGCGCGTAATCTGCGGTCCCCAAAACAGCGCGATGACTCCGGCGATCGCCAAGTAAGGCCCGAAATGAAACTTGAAGTACCACTCCCAGCCGCGCTTCGCGGCGAACATCTGGCCGATGCCGAAGATCGACCCGACGACTGACGAGAGCAAGATGACGAGCGGCAGCATCTTCCAGCCGAGGAACGCGCCGACCGCGGCGTTCAACTTGAAATCGCCAAAGCCCATGCCTTTTTTTCCGGTTATAAGCTTGAAGGCCTGATATACGATCCACAGGAAGAGGTAGCCCGCCGCCGCGCCAATTACGGCATCGCGAATCGGCACGTAGGTTCCCCCCAAGTTTAGCAGTAACCCAAGCCACAAGAGCGGCAGCGTGATATCGTCGTAGAGATACCCGGTCTCTTGGTCAATAAACGCTAAGGCGATCGTGCACCAAATAAAGATCGTGGCGCCGACCGCGGCGAGGCTGAACCCGAAGTGCGTGGCGGAGGCAAACGCGCCAATGCCGGCCAGCAGTTCGACCAGCGGATAGCGCGCACTGATGCGCGCCTTGCACGCAGAACAGCGGCCGCGCAGCAGTGCCCAGGAAACGAGCGGGATATTCTCGATTGCGCTTATGCCGTGACCGCAGGCCGGACAGTGCGAGCGTGGCACGAACAGATTGAATTTTTCTTTCGGCGCGAGCGTCTCGCCGCGGAACTCGGCACAGTCCTTCTGCCAAGCGCGCTCGAACATTTTCGGCAGGCGGTAGATGACCACGTTTAAAAACGAGCCGACGGCCAGCCCGAGAACAAAGCAAATCCACGGAAACACCGCCGGGTCGACGAGGGCTTTGGAAATATCGGCCATGCGGGCAAAGAAAAAGGGTTACGGCCGGACCGTAACCCTTGCGTGCGGGTGATTTGACAAGACGACGCCGCGAGCTATACGGCCTGGCCGAGCTTGAATATCGGCAAATA
>WNGH01000179.1_pt1 | contig 48394 bp, 53 predicted proteins | sample 5400631 | NCBI WGS metagenome assembly WNGH01 (sample SAMN13153373, study PRJNA577476) | soil metagenome | isolation source: 115 cm soil or saprolite under Garry oak tree replicate 1 | place: USA:California | collected 2016-06-15 | reverse complement strand
TCTGCGAGCGCTTCACCGCCGCCGGGATCCGCGTCGCGGTCGACTCCAGCGGGCCGGCGCTGGTCTCGGCGGTGGCCGCCGGCCCGGCGCTGGTCAAGCCCAACCGCGAGGAGCTGGCCGAGGCCGCCGGCCGCCCGATCGAGTCGCTGGGCGACGCGGTCGACGCCGCCAAGGAGCTGCGCTCCTGGGGAGCTGGCACCGTGCTGGCCAGCCTCGGCGCGGACGGCGCCGTGATGGTCGACGCAGAGGGCGTCGCCGTCGGCGATACGGAGGTCGTGACCCACCGCAGCAGCGTCGGCGCTGGCGACGCGCTGCTCGCCGGCTTCCTCGCCGGGGGCGGTGAGGGCGCCGCCGCGCTGGCCGAGGCGCTCGCCTGGGGCGCGGCGGCGGTTGGCCTCCCCGGCAGCCGCATGCCCACCGCCGCCGATATCCACCGCGAGATCGTCCATCTCCACGACGTACCCGACCTCACCCGACCCCTGGCCCCGGCGGCTGGAGCCCGCCCCGACCCCAGCTCGTCCTGACCTCGTCGGCGCACATCCAAGGAGGGCGTCACATGGCCATGTCCTACACCCCAGCGGTCCAAGGGACCGGCGTCAAGGCCAACATCCAGCGCCTCGGCGCATTCCTGGCCGGCATGATCATGCCCAACATCGCGGCGTTCATCGCCTGGGGCCTGATCACCGCCCTGTTCATCCCGACGGGCTGGCTGCCCAACGCCAAGCTCGCCGTGCTCGTCGACCCGATCATCAAGATCCTGCTGCCGGTGCTGATCGGCTACACCGGCGGGCGCATCGTCCATGGACAGCGCGGCGCCGTGGTCGGCGCGGTCGCCACCATCGGCGTGGTGATGGCCGCTGACCAGCCGATGCTGCTGGGCGCCATGATCATCGGCCCGCTGGCGGGATACCTGCTCAAGTGGGTCGACCGGTTCACCGCCGAACGGACCCGCGCGGGGTTCGAGATGCTGGTGGACAACTTCACCGCGGGCATCCTCGGCGGCGGCATGGCGGTGCTCGGGATCTACGCGATCGGCCCGGTGGTGCGGTGGTTGACCAGCGTGGCCGGCCACGGCGTGGACTACCTGGTCAGCCACGACCTGCTGCCGATCGCTTCGCTGATCATCGAGCCGGGCAAGGTGCTGTTCCTCAACAACGCCATCAACCACGGCGTGCTCGCCCCGCTCGGCGTCGCCCAGGCCGTCCAGCACGGCAAGTCGATCCTGTTCATGCTGGAGACCAACCCAGGTCCAGGGATCGGGCTGCTGTTGGCCTACTTCTTCTTCGGGCCGAAGTCGCTGCGCCCAAGCGTCCCGGCCGCCGCGATCATCCAGTTCCTGGGCGGCATCCACGAGATCTACTTCCCCTACGTGCTGATGAAGCCGCGCCTGATCCTGGCGACCATCCTCGGTGGCGCCTCCGGCATCATCGTGTTCCTGATCACCGGCGCCGGCCTGGTGGCCACGCCCTCACCGGGCAGCATCTTCGCCTACGCGGCGGTGACGCCCAAGGGCGGCTGGTTCGGAGTGGGCGCGGGGGTGCTGATCGCCGCCGCGGTGTCGTTCGGCGTGGCCTCGGCGCTGCTCGGGTTCGGTCGGCTGGAGAGCACGGAGGACGAGCAGGAGGAGACCGAGACCACGACCGGGACCGCTCCCGCCGCCGGCTCCACGCCCGCGCCCGCGCACCCATAGGCCAACGGAGGTTCAGGCATGACCACCACCATCAATGGCAGCGACGTCCACAAGCTGGTCGTCGCCTGCGACGCCGGCATGGGCAGCAGCGTCATGCTCGCCGGCCAGCTCCGCAAGCAACTCAAGGCATACTCGGTCCAGGTCGACCACACCCCGGTCGCCTCCATTCCCAGCGACGCCGACGTGATCGTCTGCCACGCCGGCCTGGCGGAGCGGGCCAGGGCCAGCGCGCCCGGCAAGCTGGTCATCCCCTTCCAGGTCTTCATCGGCGACCCGGCGGTGACCAAGGTCGTCGAGGCGATCAAGGGCGGCGGGGTGCTCCATGACTGAGACCGCGGACCTGCTCGAGCCTGGCGCCATCCGCCTGCACGAGCACGCCGCCGACCGCGACCAGGCCATCCGCAGGTGCGGTCAGGTGCTGGTCGGCACCGGCGCGGTCGACCCCTCCTACATCGACGCGATGCTGGAGCGCGAGCGCTCGATCTCGACCTACGTCGGCGAAGGGGTGGCCATCCCGCACGGCACCCTGGCCAGCAAGGACGCGGTCCATCGCGACGCGCTGTCGTTCGTGCGCTTCCCGGAGACGGTCGACTGGGGCAACGGCGAGCCGGTCACCATCTGCATCGGCATCGCCGCCCAGGGCAGCGGGCACATGGGCATCCTCGCCGCGCTGGCCGAGATCCTGCTGGAGCCAGGCAAGGCCGAGGCGCTGCGAGCCGCCGACGACCCCGACGAGGTGATCCGGCTGCTCCAGCCGGAACGGGAGGACACCACCACATGAGAGTCGCCCGCTTCTACGCTCCGGGGGACATCCGGCTCGAGGACGCCCCCGAGCCGGGTCCCGGCCCCGGCGACCTGAAGCTGCGCGTGCGCAACTGCTCCACCTGCGGCACCGACGTCAAGATCTCCCGCTACGGCCATCCCCACATCGTCCCGCCACGCGTGCTCGGCCACGAGATCGCCGGCGAGGTGGTGGAGACCGGCGCGGAGGTCACCGGCTGGCGGCCCGGCGACCGCGTCCAAGTGATCGCGGCGATCCCGTGCGGCCAGTGCCGCCAATGCCGCCGCGGCCAGATGACCGTCTGCCCCAACCAGGAGTCGATCGGCTACCACTACGACGGCGGCTTCGCCGAGCACATGGTGGTCCCGGCCAAGGTCCTGCGCGTGAACGGGGTCAACCGCGTCCCCGAGGGGGTCTCCTTCGCCGAGGCGTCGGTTACCGAGCCGCTGGCCTGCGTCCTGAACGGGCAGGAGCTGGCCAGGGTCGGCGAGGGCGACGACGTGCTGATCATCGGATCTGGCCCGATCGGCTGCCTGCACGCCCGCCTGGCCCGCTCCCGCGGGGCCGGCCGCGTGCTGCTGGCCGACCTCAACCGCGCGCGGCTGGAACAGGCCGCGGCGCTGGTCGCTCCGGACGCCGCCATCTGCACGGCAGAGGTCGACCTGGTCGACGAGGTGCGCAAGCAGACCGACGGCTACGGCGCCAGCGTGATCATCGTCGCGGCGGCGTCCGGCGCCGCGCAAGAGCTGGCGCCGCAGCTCGCCGCCCGCCAGGGGCGGATCAGCTTCTTCGGCGGGCTGCCCAAGGACAACCCGATGGTCACCCTCGATTCCAACGAGATCCACTACCGCGAGCTGACCATCGTCGGCGTCAACGGCTCCAGCCCGGCGCACAACGCCCGGGCGCTGCAGGCGATCGCCTCGGGCGCGGTGCCGGTGGCCGACCTGATCACCCACCGCCTTCCGCTGGAGGGCGTCCTGGAGGCGATCGAGATCGTCGCCCGCGGCGAAGCCATCAAGGTCACCATCGAGCCCTGAAGCCGGCCGTCCCGCCAGGAAGCAGGAGGTCCCAGTGCCGAAGCGAACCATCACGGTCGGCTCCGCCAGCGGGCTGCACGCCCGCCCGGCCAAGCTCTTCGTCGAGGCCGCCACCAGGCAGCCCGTCGAGGTCCGCATCAGCGTCGAGGGGCGGCCTGCGGCCTCGGCCCGCAGCCTGCTCTCGGTGCTGGCCCTGGGAGTCGAGCACGGCACCGAGGTCACCATCGAGGCGGACGGCGCCGAGGCCGACCAGGCGCTGGACGCCCTCGCCGAGCTGCTGTCGCGCGACCTCGACGCCGCCAAGCCCGCCGCCGGCCTGGCCGGCGGCGGCTGAGCCCGAGCGCCCCCCCGGCCGGCCGGGCCGGCCCCGAGCCCCCGGCCGGCCGCTCGGCCTCGGGTCAGACCGGGACGTCGTGCGGCTCGGGGTCGACCAGCGGGGACAGCTGTGGCGCGCGCCATGCGCGCCGCCAGGTCACCTCCTGTGGAATGCTTGCCGCCAGCTTCGCGCTGGTGCTCGGTCCTCAGATCCAGCTGACCTGGGAGTGTGCGATGCCAGAGGGTTCCAACGCCGGCCGTTCCGCGGAGGTCGATCTCGACCCGGCCAACGCCGGCGAGTTCCTGCGCTCGGTGGGCCTGCGCTTCGACGTCCTGACGGGCACCGAGGTGCGGGCGCACATCGACGCCTCCGAGCAGCACCACACCCCCTGGGGGACGGTCCACGGCGGGCTCTACACCACCGTGATCGAGAGCGCGGCCAGCGTCGGCGCCTCCTACGCCGTGCGCGCCGACGGCAAATTCGCGGTCGGGGTCAACCACCAGACCGACTTCCTGCGCCCCCACGTGGCCGGTCGCCTCGACGTCCACGCCACGCCGATCCAGCAGGGGCGCACGCTCCAGCTCTGGCTGGTCGAGATCACCAACGGCGAGGGCAAGACCATCGCGCGCGGCCAGGTCCGGCTCATGAACCAGGCACTACCCTCGAGCGACCGCACAGCCGCCGAATGACCCGCACGCCGCGACCTGACCCGACCACCCGAGCGCTGGCGAATCGGCATTCGTCGATCAATCTCTGGCTTGACACCTCGGCCTCGGCGCCGCGATGAAGATCACCAAGACCTCGACGCCGACCTGCATCCGTTGCCACTCTGGCATCCGATCTGCCATACTACCGGCATGCGGACAACCCTCGACATCGACGACGACCTCATCGCCTCGCTGCTCGACCGGCACCCTGGCAGTTCCAAGACCGAGGCGATCGAGACGGCCCTGCGCGCCTATCTCGCGGACGATGCCGTCTCCCGCCTGCGACGCCTCGCCGGTGCCCTCGACATCGAGGACGTGTCCGCCACCACCAGAGCGCGCGATCGCCACTCGTGACCGTCCTTGCCGACACCTCGATCTGGGTGCAGTACCTGCGCCGCGGCCGTGCCGGCACAGCGGCTCGACTCGACGATCTGCTGGCACAAGGCGAGGTCGTGGTCTGCGGTCCGGTGGTCGCCGAGCTCGTGGCGGGTGCCCCTGCCGGCCAGCGAGCCGAGTTGGTCGGGTTGCTCAACGCGCTGCCGTGGGCGGACCTGGGCCGTGCGCAGTGGGCCATGGTCGGCGAGGTCGCGGCCCGCCTGCGCGAGCAGGGGATCTCGACGGCACTGACCGATATCGAGATCGCCGTCGCCGCGGTCCGGGCGCATGCCGAACTGTGGACCCGCGACAGCGACTTCAAGCGAATCGCCAAAGCGCTGGACGCTCTGTCGCTGTTCACGCCGTGACGGCGGCGCGGGCGCGGTCGAGTACGATCGCGGGGCTGGCGTCAGCGAGGGGGCCCAGGCAGGCCCAGAAGTCGTCGCCGGGGGGCGCCTCGACCTCGATGCGGGCGTCAGCGGACCAGGGCGCGTCGAAGCCGAGCTGCCAGGAGTGCAGAGCGGTGCGCGCGGCCGAGGCGCTCTCGCCGCCGAACAGCGGGTCGCCCTCGACGGGATGCCCGATCCAGGCGAGGTGGACCCGGATCTGGTGGCGGCGCCCGGTGACCGGTTGGACCGCCAGCAGGGTGCGGTGCTGGCCCTCCCAGACCCGGACGAAGGTGGTCAGCGACGGGTAGGTCCTGGTACGACGGAACACCTCGGACGGCGCGACCGACCAGCGCCCGCTCGCCTCGTCGGACAGGATGCTGCCGCGCTGGGCGGCCACCCGCACCCGGTTCTTGCGGCCGACGCTGAGCGGCAGCTCGATGGTGCCGCGCTCGGGCAGCCCTCGCGAGCGGGTGACGGCGAGGTAGAGCTTGCTCGCCGAGCGCCGGTTGAACTGCCGGGTCAGGTCGGCGTGCGCCCGCGGCTGCTTGGCGAGCAGCACGGCGCCGGAGGTCACCTTGTCGATGCGGTGCACCGGCAGCAGCCGCTCGCCGGCGTCGCTGGCCAGGGTCGCCAGGTCGGTGTCGTGCCGCTCCCCCACCACCGAGATCCCGACGGGCTTGTTGAGCACCAGCACGGCCTCGTCCTCGAGGAGCGTGCACGCCTCCCGGATCTCCGCTCAGTCGCTCAATCACCACCGCCCGTGCCTCGAACCGCCCGACGGTGCTGATCGTAGCGGCGGGCGGCCCCCCCGCGAGCGCCCGCCGCCGCGGCGGTGCCTCAGAGGTTGTCGCGCTCCCTGATCTTGCTGGTGTCGCGCAGCTCCATGTAGGGCTCCCGCTGCGGCGCCCGGCCCGCGGCCATGCCGCGGCCGCGTTCGAGCTCGGCGTTCAGCTCGGCGCCCAGCAGGATCGCGATGTTGGAGATCCACAGCCACACCAGGAAGACGATCACGCCCGCCAGCGAGCCGTAGGTCTTGTTGTAGGAGCTGAAATTGGCGACGTAGAACGCGAACGCAGCCGAGGCGACCACCCACACGACCACCGCGAGGACGCCTCCCGGCGTCACCCAGCGGAACCCCTGCCGCGCATTCGGCGACGCCCAGTACAGCAGCGCGAACATGAAGCCGACGATCACCAGCAGCACGGGCCATTTCGCGATGTCCCAGATGGTGACCGCCATCGAGCCGATGCCGAGCACCCGCCCGACCCGGTCGGCGAGCCCGCCGGTGACGACCACGGCCACGGTGCTGGCCGCGAGCAGCAGCAGCATCACCACGGTGACGGCGATGCGGATGGGGACGGTCTTCCAGACGGGCCGGCCCTCCGGGACGTCATAGATGGCGTTGGAGGCGCGCATGAACGCGGCGATGTAGCCCGACGCCGACCACAGCGCCAGCAGCAGGCTCACCACCACGATCACGCCCGCGGAGCGTTGGCCGCTCTGGAGATTGGCGATCGCGGTGGCGAGGATCTGCCTGACCGAGCCTGGCGCGAGCTGGCCGAGATTGTTCAGCAATGACTGCGTGGCGGAGCGGCCGGCCAGCCCGATCGCGGAGACCAGCACCAGCAGCGCCGGAAAGATGGACAGCACGCCGTAATAGGTCAGTGCGGCCGCCCAGTCGCTCAGGTTGTCGACCCGGTACTCCGCGACGGTGCGTTTGACCGCTCCCCACCAATGGCCGCGGTCCAGATCGCTCGGCCGCCCCGGCAGCCGCTCGCGCTCCGGCGCGTGCCGCTCATCGACCCCGGTCCGATTGAATCGGTCACTCGATTCTGTCCGGTCACTCATCACCAACACCCTCTCCCGTGCGGTAGCGATGGGCCTACCCGCAGGACTGGCATCCCAAGCTCGCGGCGCGGCACCCCGCCGGACCAGGCGCAACAGCGAACACGCCACTTGCAGGGCAAGGGCCTGGCATGATCGCATCTTGCGACAGAGGAGCCGGTGTAGCCTGAACGGTTGGGTCTCTCCAGTGAGGCCCGCCACCCATGAGTCCGGAGCCGTGCGCCGGACCGCCCGGGGGAGGTCGTCACGATGCCACTACCGGTGACACCCTCGGGCAAGGGCATCGAGCGGGTCGACCGCTCCGGCCAGCTCGCCGCCGAAGAGTTCCGGCTGCTGGTCGAGGGCGTCAAGGACTACGCGATCTTCCTGCTGGACGCGGACGGGTACGTGGCGAGCTGGAACCCCGGCGCGGAGCGCATCAAGGGGTACATGGCGCCCGAGATTCTCGGCGAGCACTTCTCCCGCTTTTACCCCGAAGAGGACCGAGCGGCGGGCCTGCCGGCCAAGGACCTGGCGGAGGCGGTCAACCAGGACCGCTCCGAGCGGTACAGGTGGCGCGTCCGCAAGGACGGCAGCCGCTTCTACGCTCGCACCACCATCACCGCGCTCTACGACGAAAACGGGAACCTGCACGGCTTCGCCAAGGTCACCCAGGACGTGACGGCGGAGCGGGAGGCCGAGCGCATACTGCGGGAGCGCGAGCAGCAGCTCGCCCAGGCGCAGGCGATCGCGCGCCTCGGCAGCTTCGAGTGGGAGATCGCCTCCGACCAGGTCCGCTGGACCGCCGAGCTGCGCAGGATCTGCGGGCTCGCCCCGGAGCCGACGACCACCCCGCTGAACGACTTCATCGCCTGCGTCCATCCCGACGACCGGATGCCGGTGCTGGACGCGATCCGGCGCGCCGCCGGCGATGGGACGCCCTTTCGGCTGGAGCACCGGATCGTCGGCCCGAACGGCGACGTCCGGGTGCTGGTGAGCTGGGGGCGGGTGATGCACGACGGCCGCAGCAGCCCCTCGCGGGTGGCGGTGGTGTTCCAGGACGTGACCGACCAGCGCCAGCGCGACGAGCGCCTCGCCGAGGCGAGCCTCCAGGCCGAGCTGGCGCGCCAGTTGCAGCGCGGCCTGCTGCCCACCCTGTCGCTGCACGACTCCGGCCTGCCGATCCAGACGCGCTACCGGCCCGGCCTGTGGCGGGCGCTCATCGGTGCGGATTTCTACGACGCCCTGGAGCTGCCCGACGGGACGGTCGCGACGCTGATCGGCGACGTGGCCGGGCACGGCCCCGACGGGGCGGCGGTGGGGGTCGCGCTGCGGGCCGCCTGGAGGGCGCTGACGCTGACCGGCCACGGGCTCGGCGAAGTGCTCGACGGGCTCCACGAGGTGCTGGTGCGCGACCGGCCCACCGACGAGATGTTCACCACCGTCTGCTGCCTGCGGATCAGCCCCGACCGCCACGAGATCCTGGTGGCCTCGGCCGGCCATCCTCCGCCGCTGCTGGCCACTGACGGCACGGTCCAGATCGTCGACGCGGTCGGCGAGCCCGCCCTCGGGATCCTCGAGGAAGGTCACGCCTGGCAGACCGTGCGCCTGCGCGTCGGCGACGTCTGGACCCTGCTCTGCTACACGGACGGGCTGATCGAGGGGCTGCAGGCGCCCGACTCGACCGAGCGCTTCGGGGTCGAGGCGCTCAGCGCCACCGCCAGCAGGCTCCTGGCCGAGCAGGCCGACATCGACGGCCTGCTCGACGGCCTGCTCGACGTCGTCCACCAGGCCAACGGTGGGGACCTGTCGGACGACATCGCGATGCTCTGCGTCGCTGCCGCCCCGATCGGCAACGGAGCCTGAAGGCACCAACCCGGGTCCCTGACCCAAGGGGCATGAGGCTCGCCTCGGTCGCGGCGCGATCCCCGTAAATATGCCGACTCCCCGCGTTGGTCCCGAGGTGGAAAATCCAGCCCACACAAACGCTGGAGGACGATGCGCCCGGCCGGCTCGCCATCCCGGCCACGACGTCGCTCGCGCCCGACGACCGGAGGCCGATGGTGGGTCAGTCACAGCAGTCCAGGAAACCGCGGAGGCGGGCCGCCGTCCTGGGGTTCCTGAAAACCGTGCCGGGCATGCTGACCGCGATCGCCACCATGCTGACGGCCATCGCGGGAATCCTGGCCGCGCTCGCCCAACTCGGCTTCATCCAGGTGCGGAGCCCGATCGTCGTCGGTCCGACACCGACCACCACCGTCGCCCAGGCTCCGGTCCTGCCGGCGCCGACGACCTCGGTCGAGTTCCCGCCGGCCACCGATCAGACGGCACCGGCGCCAGCCCCCGGCGGCGTCGTGACCACCTACCTGGCCGACCTGGAGCCCACCCAGTCCTCGCGCCTGGCGAGCACGGACGAGGCGAACATCAACGGCAAGACGTTCGTGCACAACGTGTTGTTCTATGCCTGCTGCGACCCTGCCTCGGCCGACTACGACCTCGGCCGCCACTACCGGCGGCTCGAGGCGACGCTCGGCGTGACCGACGAGGCGCCCGCCGACGCGAGGTCCACCTTCGAGGTCTTCCTCGACGGCCGCAAGGCGTACACCGCGACCGCGGGGCTCGGGAAGCCGGCCAGGCTGAGCCTCGACGTCACCGGCGTCCTCCGCCTGCACCTGGTCATCAACAGCACCCAGGAGGACTTCCTGGTCGCCTGGGGGGAGGCCAAGATCCTCGGCCTGCCCGGCGAGGTGCCGGAGACGACCGCCGCCGGATGATCAGGGCGAGCGGCGGTGGAGCTCCTGGAGGTCGTGGGCGACCGGACCGGTGGTGGGGACGCGTCCCCACCACCAGCCGTCGCCGGGCCGCTCGTCGTCGGGCAGCCAGCGCCGCAGCAGGCCGTCGGCGTCCGGGGCGGTGAACTCCCTGAAGGCCGCGTCGACGGGGTCGATCGCCCGGCGGGCCGCGGCGGCGAGATCCGCCGGCAGGTCACGCAGGCCGCGGTCCACGAAGTCGCGGATGTGGAGGGCGGCCACCAGGTCGTACGGCGTCCAGCGGGTGCCGTCGTCGGGATCGAGGTCGCGCTCGGCGACGAGCCGGTCGACGTGATCGGCCCAGCCCTGGATCAGGGTCGGCAGCGTCCGCGTGCGGTCGTAGCCGAGGTCGACCACCACGGCCCCGAGCCGCTCGCGCTCGTCTGTGGAGAGCATGCCCAGCGCGTCCCGCCGCGCCATCTCCTCCCCTCCTCCTCAGTGTCCCGGGAAGTATGCCGTGCTGCGCCAGGGCAGGTCCCGGTTGATGATCACCCGGACGCCCTCGTCATCGAACCGGACCGCGTTCTGCCCCGGGATCGGCCGGCCCTCCACGGCCGTGAGCGTCCGGTGGATCTGCTCGAGGGTGGGCCTGCCCTCGAGCTCGCCCGCCCCGGCGTGACGGTCGGCGAGCTGCGCCAGCTCGTCGGCCGTGTAGGGCAGGCCCGGCACCAGCTCGTGGCCCGACACCGGCTCTTGGCCGCCCGTGGTGGACCCGCCGCGGTCGCCGCCACTGCCGCCTCGCTCCGCGCCGTCCTCGCCGCTCCCGCTGTTCCCGGCGCCGTCGCCGGCGTCCATCAGGGCGACGCCGACGCCACCGACGACCCCCGAGACGACCAGCCTCCCGACCAGCGCCTCGCTGGCCCCGGTCCACGGCAGCTCGCCACCATCGCCGGCCAGCAGGGCGAAGGCGAACGGTGGGTCCGCGGCGACCGCGGCCAGGGCCAACAGCAGGCCGACGATCAGCAGCGCCTGACCGACCGCGTCGAGGATGTGGGCGCCCGCGAGCAGGTGATCGGTGGGCGCGTGGCCGCGGAGCAGCAGCCAGAAGGCGATCAGCGAGACCAGCAGCGAGCCGCCGCGGACCAGCAGCCGCAGGATCGCGGTGGCGGGCACGTCGGCGGCCGGGTGGCGCCGGGCCTCGGGGAGGTGGCGCGCCCCCGCGGCCAGGTTCAAGGCCGTCCAGGCCGCACCGGCGACCGCCGCCGCGATCACCAGCCAGAACAGGTAGCGCGTCGCCATCGCCCGCTGCACGCTCGCCAAACTGGGGACGCCGCCGACCAGCAGGTACAGCGCCGGCGGGAGCAGGAGCAGCAGCCACGGCAGCGCCAGCAGCCCGCGCCGGGTCGTCAGCAGCTCCCCCACCGCCGGCCAGCGGCCATCCGCGGCTGCGCCCCTGCTGGAGAGCCGCCGCACCGCCTCCCGCCAAACCCGCGACCCCGCCTGCCCCCCAGCCCGGTCCAGCGCCGGAGCGATCAGCCCGATTGCCTGCCCCAGCGCAACGTCCGGCTCCCCGCCGCGGCCAGACAACAAATAACCGCGACGCAGCCTTACGAACCCCCAGACCGCCCACAACGACCAAGGCGGATGCGCCACTCCCAACCACGCCAGCCCCACCACCCGAACCGGCGCCCGCCGCTCACACGCCAACACAATTCCCGCGCCCGCCGCCCGGGCGCCGGCCGCAGGGGCGCCGGCCGCTGGGCCGCCGGCCGCGGAGGCGCTGGCCGCCGAGGCCCTCGCCGCCGCCTCCGCCGCGGCGCTGGCTGGGTTGGTCGAGGGGAGGGGGCTGGGCGTAGACAGGGCGCGGCGGTCGAGCCAGATGGCGGTGGCGAGGACGGCGAGGGGGTAGGCCCAAATGAGCACTCGGGCGGCGCCGAACGGGGCGGCCAGGGCGCGGGCGAGCCCTCCGGCGATGCCTTGGGTGTTGAACGCGGCGTGGTCGGCACCCGCCAACGCGACCAGCCCGAGGCCCACCAGCCACGCCCGCCGCCAACCTCCGCGGAGGGCGAGCGCCAGCCCGAGCCCGGCCACGCAGCTCCACACCAGATGGACATTGATGGCATCGGCCGGCCCGTCCCCGAGCGGCCCGCCCGACCCCACGCCCGCGGGCAGCCATGAGGTCAGCGCCTCGCGGACGCCCGGGACCGTTGGCGCGGACAGCCCAGCGGGGATGACCCACCCGCCGGAGGCGAGGTGGACCGCCCGCCCGGCGTCGTCGGCGTAGCGCAGCAGGTCCTCGGCGAGGCCGAAGCCGGCGCCGAGCGCCGCGCCGGCCAGCACGAAGTCGGTCACCCCCCACTGCCGCCGCACCGAGCGCACGACCAGCCACAGCAGCAGCAGCGGCACGAGCTTCACGCACTCCTCGATGAACGGGGCGACGGTGTAGGACGCCCTTGAGGTCACCTCGAACAGCGGGTCGCCGGAGACCGCCGCGACCATCCGCGTCCAGCCCACCTCCAGCAGCGCCGCCACCGGCGCGGCCGCGTACACCCCACCGAGCATGGCCAGCAGCAGCACCCGGAGCCGAATCGTGCGAGCGGCCCAACCCAGCAGCGCCATCTGCACCACGCCGTAGAGCTGCGCCAGCACCATCAGCAGGATCATGGCCATCCCTGGAGGAGCATCTCCCAGCGGGGCTGACCTTAGGACAGCAGGGCAGGTTCCCGCCAAAACACTCCCAAACCGCCGGATCGCGCCCGGCCGAGCGTAAGGGTGCCGTGACGAGGCTCCGCCCGCCGGCCGCGCGTAAGCTTGCGAGCGCTCAGTGGGCTGCCCGATCATCGAGAGCATGCTGCCACCGGACAACCACGTCCACACGCAATGGTCGTGGGACGCCGATGCCGGGTCGATGGAGGCGTCGTGCGCGCGGGCCGTCGAGCTGGGACTCCCCTCGATCGCGTTCACCGACCACATGGAGTTCACCCGCTGGGTGATCGCCCCGGAGGGGCGGGGCGTCCTGCACCGTGACGCCGGGAAGGTCGGCCCCGACCGCCAGTTCGACGCGCCGCCGCTGGACGTGGACGGCTACCTCGAGTGCCTGCAACGCTGCCGCGACCGCTTCCCGGGCCTGCGGATCCTTTCGGGCGTCGAGTTCGGAGAGCCCCACTGGCACCCCAAGGAGCTGCGGGCGCTGCTGGACGCCGGGGCCTGGCAGCGGGTGCTGGGATCGCTGCACTCCCTGGAGCTGCCGGAGGGCCCCTGGATCGTCGACGAGCTGTACGAGGACTACGCGCCCGGCGGCCTGGACCCCGACGGGGTCATGCGCGCCTACCTTGCCGAGGCGGAGCGGATGGTGGAGTCCTCGGACCCTTTCCAGGTGCTCGCCCACCTCGACTACCCGGTCCGCCGGCGGCCCGCCAGCGCCCGGCCCTTCGAGCCCGCCGACTTCGAGGAGGAGTTCCGCGGCGTGCTGCGCGCGCTGGCCCGGTCGGGTCGCGCGCTGGAGGTCAACACGGTCGTGCCGCTGCGGCCGGAGATCGTCCGGTGGTGGCACGAGGCCGGAGGCGAAGCGGTCTCGTTCGGCAGCGACGCGCACGCGCCCGTGGCGGTGGCGCGCGATTTCGCGGCGTCCGCCGCGATGGTCGAGGCGCAGGGGTTCGTGCCCGGCCGCGACCACCACGACTTCTGGCGCCGGCGGCCATGAGCCGCGCCCGGCCGGGAGGGAGGGAACCATGAGCGCGTTGCCAGCCAGACCGCTTGGCTCCTCAGGGCTGTCGGTCTCGGTGCTCTCGCTGGGGTCGTGGCGGACCTACGAGCGGATCCCGCGGTCGGCGGGGCTGGCGGTGATGTCCAAGGCCAGGGAGCTGGGCGTCACCTTCCTGGACGACGCCCGCTACAACGACGAGACCGGCTCGGCGCCGATCCCGACCGGCTACTCCGAGATGGTCTTCGGCGAGCTGTTCCGCGCGACCGGCTGGAACCGCGACGAGGTCGTGGTCGCCAACAAGCTCTGGTGGGAGTTCTGGCCGGACCAGAACGCCGCCGAGGAGCTGGACGGCTCGCTCCAGCGGACGGGGCTCGACCACATCGACCTCGCGTACTCCGCCCCACCCCCCGACGGGCTCGATCTCCAGGAGCTGGTCGGCCAGGTCGCGGGACTGGTCGCCAGCGGCAAGCTGCGGGCCTGGGGCGTGCTCAACTGGCCGCCCGCGATGGTCGCCGAGACCATCCGGATCGCCGAGGCCAACGGCTGGCCGAGGCCATGCGCCGCCCAGCTCGCCTACAACCTGGTGCACCGCTCCGACGTGGAGGACCCGCAGGTGGCAGAGGTCCTCGGCTCCGGCGGAGTGAGCGTGGTCGCCTCCTCGGTGCTGGCGGCCGGCGCGCTCACCGGCAAGTACGGCGCGGCCGGGGCTGAGGGCCGGCTGGCCGGCGACCTGCAGAGCCCACGCCACCGGGCAGCCCTGGAGGTCGCCGAGGAGCTACGCGACATGGCGCGGGACCTCGCCACCGCCCCGGCCGAGCTGGCGATCGCGTTCGCGCTGGCCAACCCGCTGGTGTGCAGCGTCCTGTTCGGCGCGACCAGCCCCGACCAGGTGACCGCCAACCTCGAAGCGGTGGAGATCCTGGAGCGCCTGGACGCCGACCGCCTGGCCGCCCTCCGGGCGCTCGGCGACGCCTCGCCCTAGCCCCCGAGGCCGTACCGGGCGCAGGCCGTGGCCAAGCGGCCTTCGGCCGGCGCGACCAGGCCGGGCGGGCCTTCGGCTGGCGGGATCAGGCCGGGCGGGCCTTCGGCCGGCGGGATCAGGGTGTCCCGCCCTCCGCTGTCTGCGGCCTGCTGACGCGGCCGTCGGTGGCGCAGCCCCGCTGCGGATCGGCCACCTGGATCACCGCGCCATCGCCCAGCGGCGTGGCGGGACGGTCGCTGACCGTCGGGAGCTGGCTGCGCCAGGCGATCCGGCCGCTGGCGGTGTCGACCGACGCCAGGAAGGATGCCGACCCACCCTGGAAGCCGGTGATCAGCAGGCGACCCGTGGCGGCCGACTGCGGCCCGCCGCCGCCGGGCAGGCTCGCCCGCCAGCGCACCGCGCCGTCCCGAACGCTCCGACCCACCACCAGGTTGGAGAACTGCTCGACGTAGACGACCTCGTCCGCTGTCACCAGGGCCTGCCGGTTGACCGCGTCGACCATGTCCTGCTGGATCCACCCGGTCAGCGGCCGCCGCCAGCGGACCGCGCCGGTGGTGGCGTCGACCAGCTCCAGGTCGCCGAAGCGCTGCCGCTCCGTGCGGGTCGCCACCGCGACACCGGCGGGGCCGGCGGGGCCGGCGCCGACCACCGCCGCCTCCGCCGATCGCGCCAGCCGCCAGCGCACCCGGCCGGTGACCAGGTCGTAGGCGGTGACCGGCTGGTAGGCCGGGTCCATCCCCAGCCCCACGACCACGACGCCCCCGGTCACGGTCAGCTCGGCCGAGAACTCACCGGCATGGACCACGCCAGCCGCCCGCCACAGCAGCCGGCCGGTGGCGGCGTCGAAGCTCTCCAGGGCGCCGCGATCGACCCACAGGACGCGGTTCCCGGCGGTCGCGAAGACCCTCGGGGTGGCCCGCTCGCCGGCGGGCCTGCGCCAGCGCACCGCGCCGTCGCGGCGGTCCAGCACCACCAGGGCTCCCCGCGGCCCGGTCACGACCACGCCGCCGCCGTCGGTGAGCAGTTGCTGCCACGACAGCCAGGCGCCAGTCGGCGGCGTGAAGCGCCACAGCTCCGCCCCTGTGGCGGCGTCCACCCCGAGCACGTGGCCGGCGTCCAGCGGCCCGACGCGGACCACCACGACGCCGTCGCGGACCGAGGCGTCGTACACCGAACCGCCCAGGGGCAGGCGCCAGCGCTGGCTGCCGTCGCCGGCGGCCAAGGCGCGCAGCTCGTCGCCCTCGGTGGAGTAGACGGTGTCACCGTCCACCAGCGGGCCGATGTTGCTGTCGAGCTGCGAGCCGACCGGCAGGGGCACCGACCAGCGCCGGTGGCCGGCGCCGTCGTAGGCGATGACCGCCGCCCGCCGCGGCGGCGCCGCCGACGGGTCGCAGGTGCCGCCCTGGTTCACGCCCGCCATGCCCGGCCTCCCTGGGATGCGCGTCGGCCGCCCGCCGGGATCAGCCTTGGCGTCCCGCTGGACCTCGCCCGGCGCGCCCGCCTGGACCTTTCCCTGGCCAGCGCCCGCCGGTGCGCCGTCGCTCCCGGCGCAGCCGCCGAGCGCGATGACGGCGGCGATGACCATGAGCGGGGCGCGGGCCCTCCAGCCTCTTGGGCGTGAACTGTCCACACCGGCCTCCTCGATCGCGGTTCGCAACCCTGTAGACGGCCAGGAACTTGTCTCGGTTCCCGAGCCGCGAGGCAGGGAGCACCAAGGCCCGCAGACCAGGCAGCCCCACCCGCTTCAGCAGGTGGGGCCGCGATCGGCGGCGCCGTGGTCGGCCCGCCGTGGAGGCTACTCGGAGGCCGCCCGCACGTTGGCGGCCTGCGGGCCCTTCGGCCCGTCGACCACGTCGAACTCGACGGTCTGGCCTTCGTCCAGCGAGCGGTAGCCGCTGGCCTGGATCGCGCTGAAATGCACGAACACGTCCGGCCCCGACTCAGGGCTGATGAAGCCGAACCCCTTGTCAGCGTTGAACCACTTGACGGTTCCAACGGTCATGAATGCTTGTCCCTCCCTCCATCACTCGGAGGATCGTTCAACATCCACGGGCAGATACCCGCGAGCGCAAGGGACAAGCTCGACTGGGACTGCGACGCCAAACATGAACCTGCTGCCGCCCGGCAGGGTAGCAGACCGGAGGGGGCCGCGCGCCTGGTTCACCCAAGCCTGTGGACGAACTCGTCCAGGTGGATCGGCAGCCCCCCGCCGGGCGCGCCCCGCCCCGCCCGAGCCGTCGCGCTCACCCGTTGACGACCGCGACCTGCCCCTCGGCCACGGCGACCAGCTCGCGGTCTGGCAGGCGGACGACGGCGATCCGGTAGAGGCCGAAGCGGCGGCCCCGGTGCTCCCGATCGGCGGTGGCCAGCAGCCGGTCACCGGGCCGGCAGGCACGCAACAGATGAATGGTCACCACCGAGGCCACCGCGGTCTCGTCCCCTGAGTTGGCGGCGGCAAGGGCCGCGTCAGCAACGGAGAACACCGCCCCGCCATGGACCACTCCAAGGAAATTGGTGTGCTGCTCGCCGGCGGTCAGCTCGACCTTGGCAGTGCCGTCGCCGACCTCGACCACCTGCATACCGAGGAGTTGGCCGAACCGGTCGGATCCTGGATCTGCGGCCACCGCTCAGGCCAGGCTGCTGGCGTGGATGGTCCCGGCCTTCATGACCAGCTTCAGGTGGCGCTCGGGATCGGTCAGGACCTCCAGCCGCTGGAGCGGGTCGCCGTCGACCATCAGCAGGTCGGCCATCGCCCCTGGCGCCACCACGCCCACCTGGCCCTCCATTCGCAGCAGCCGGGCCGCCACGGTGGTGGCCGAGCGGATCACGTCGGCGGCAGGCTGCACCCGCGACCGCAGGGTGAACTCGCTGAGCTGGCGGCGGTGCATACCGCCGAGCAGGTCGGTCCCGTAGACGATCGGCAGGCCCGCGCGGTGGGCCAGCTCCAGCGCGTGCAGTCCGGCGTCCAGCACGTCGAAGACCTTGCGGTGCTGGTCGGCGGGCAACCCTTGCTCGATGCCCTCCTCGGCCAGGGCGGCGTAGGTCGCCAGCGTCGGCACGTAGAACGCGCCGGTCCGCTGGAACAGCCTGATGGACGACTCGTCCATCAGGTTGCCGTGCTCGATGCAGCCGACCCCCGCCTCCAGGCCCCGGTTGACGGCCAGCGCGGTGTAGGCGTGGCCGGTGACGTAGCGGTTGGCCGCCCGGGCCTCCTCCACGATCGCGCGCAGCTCCTCCATCGAGTACTGGGTGGAGTCGACCCGGTCCGTCGGCGAGGCGATCCCGCCGGACAGCATCACCTTGACGTGGTCCGCGCCGCGCCGGAGCTGCTCGCGCGCGGCGCGGCGGACCTCCGTCACGCCGTCGGCGACGACCGTCATGGCGGAGGTGGACGGGTGCTGGTCGAGCAGCGCCCGGCCGGGTGGACGGGGGTCCCCGTGGCCGCCGGTCTGCGACAGCGCCCTGCCGCCGAAGATGAGCCTTGGCCCTGGGAGCAGGCCTTCCGCCACCGCGGCGGACAGGCCGAAATCCGCCCCGGCCACGTCGCGGACGGTCGTGAAGCCGCGGTCGAGCATGCCGCTGAGGATCCCGGCCGCCCGGGCGGTGAGGTAGGTCGGCGCCCATTCATCAAGCTCGGCGAGGTTCGCGGTCGCCGCGGTGACGTGCACGTGCGCGTCGATCAGCCCGGGCATCACGGTCATCCCGCCGGCGTCCAGCACCATGGCGCCGCCGCCACTGACCTTCGCGGTCGGGCCGACCTCCACGATCCGGTCGCCGTCGACCAGCACCGCCTGCTTCTCGATCAGCTCGCCGGCCTCGGGGTCGAGGACGCCGGCGTCACGGATCAGGATGCGACCGGAGTCCACCAGGACGACCTCCCAACGCGTCCGGAGCCTGAGCGCTCGGCAGGCTACCGCATGCGCCGGCCCGGCCGGCCCCGGCGGCCGCGCTCACGCACCGGGGCGCGCCGGCCCGGCCCGGCTGTCGGGCACTGGACAGACACGGCAGGGGGGGCAGTTAGATGGCCTCGAGGTGGTCGGCCCGACCTCCAGGTCCTGGATCACCGACATCGAGCTGGCGCAGGAGGTCGTGGTGCTGCTCTGCGCCATCGTGATCCTGGGGGCAGCCGCCGGGCTCGGGCTGCTCGGTTGGTTCGTGGCCACCAGGGTGGTCCCGTCGATGGCGAACCCGGCGGCGGTCCTGGGCGGCCTCGGTGGCGCGATCGTGCTCGTGGCGGCGAGCCTGCTGATCGACCGCCCGTGGCTGGTGGAGGCGGAGCGGCAGGGCATCGACGCGCCGCGGCGGGTCTGGCGGATCCGACGCTAGCTCGGCCTCGCGTGTCAGCCGTGCCGTTTGCGGGAACCCGCAGGGTGCACACCACCGACAAGGACGGGAGCTGACGGGGCGGCATGACCAGCGCGTTGAACCGACTCCCTCCGCGGGCCAGGAAACTGCTGCGGCCGCAGGAGCAGCCGGAATGGACAGCGCCGATGCTGGCCGTGCTGACCAACGAGCGCTTCTCCGACCCCGGCTGGATCTACGAGCGCAAGCTGGACGGCGAGCGCTGCCTGGCGTTCCGCCACGGAGGCCGGCTGCGGCTGCTGTCGCGGACTCGCCAACCGCTGAACGACACCTACCCTGAGCTGGTCGGCCCGCTCGAAGCGCAGCGCAGCGACGACTTCATCGTCGACGGGGAGATCGTCGCGTTCGAGGGGCGGCGCACCAGCTTCGAGCGCCTCCAGCGCCGCATCCAGCTCCGCGACCCCGCCAGCGCGCTGCGCAGCGGCGTCGCGGTGTTCTACTACCTCTTCGATATCCTTCATCTCGAGGGGAACGACACCTCCGCGCTCCAGCTCCGCGACCGGAAGTCGCTGCTGCGCAACGCGCTGTCCTACGGGGACCCACTTCGCTTCCTGCCCCACCGCAACACCGAGGGCGAGGCGCTGTACCAGGACGCCTGCCGCAGGGGCTGGGAGGGCCTGATCGCCAAGCGCGCCGACGCGCCGTACCGGCACGCCCGCTCGGACGACTGGCTGAAGCTCAAGTGCGTCAACGAGCAGGAGTTCGTGATCGGCGGCTGGACCGATCCGACCGGCACGCGCGTGGCGCTGGGGGCGCTGCTGATCGGCTACTACGACCGCGGTGCGCTGCGCTACGCCGGGAAGGTCGGCACCGGCTACAGCCAGGCCGTGCTGCGGGACCTGCGGTCGCGGCTCGACCGGCTGGCACGCGCCGAGCCGCCGTTCGAGCACGACGGGCTGCCCCGGAGCCGCGTCCACTGGGTGCGCCCCGAGCTGGTCGCCCAGATCGGCTTCACCGAGGTCACCCGCGACGGCAAGCTGCGCCACCCCCGCTTCCTGGGCCTGCGTGACGACAAGCACCCGCGCGAGGTGGTCCTGGAACGCGGCCTCCCCCGTTGAGGCCCGTCGAGTTCTTCCAGAGACAGGGCGCCTCACAGCCTCACAGGGGCAGGCCCATGACGATGGCGTCCCACAGCTCGCCGTTGCGGCGGCGGTAGTGGCCGCGCAGCAGGCCCTCGCGCTGGAAACCGAACTTCTCGTAGAGCGCGAGGGCCGCCGCGTTGTGCGGCCACACCTGGAGCGCGACCTTGTGGGCGCCGGCCCCGCGCGCCCACTCGATGCCCGCCCGCAGCAGCGCGCTGCCCACGCCGCGGCCGCGCCAGCCCTCGGACACCAGCATGCCGAGGTCGGCCACGCCGTAGCCGGCCAGGTCCATGCCCAACTGGCCGACGATTCGGCCGCCGGCCTCGGCGACCAGCACGACCTCGCGGTCCTGGTCGAGCGTCTCGGCCAGCCGCCGACGGCGGCGGTCGCGGTCCACCGGCGGCTCGGTGCCGATCCAGCGGCCCTCGGCTGCCACCTCGACGAAGAGCTCGACGATCGCGTCCAGGTCCTGCTCACGCGCTGGACGGACGACGACCTCCGTGGCGGTTGGGTGCATGCGACCTCCGGCTCGCTCGGGAAGCGTCCGTCCACGCTACCCCGGCAGCTTGGCCGCCAGGATGTCGACCTGCTCGATAGTGGGCTCGCCGAACAGCTTGCCGACGTTCTCCATGAGCGCGGCGGCCACCTGACCGGACAGGTGCGCCTGGCGGCCGTCCTGGTCGGGGAACGTGTCGAAGATCCCGAAGGTCGACGGGCCGAACCGGATCGCGTACCAGGTGATCGTGGCTGGCTCCTGCTGGACGATCGGCAGGCCGCCCCTGAGGAAGCTCTCGACTGCCGCCTCCTGGCCAGGCAGCGCCTCGATGCGAACGAGCAGTCCCACGTTGACCGCGTCGGCCATCCGCGTCTCCTTTTCCGGTGGACATCGGGAACCTCGGTGGGCCGGCCGGGTGCTAGCCGAAGCGGCTCGGGCCCACCTTCTCGAACGGGATCCGGATGAGCACGCGCCGCTGCTCCTCCATGGCGCGGCGGTAGTCGTCCCAGTCCGGGTGCTCGCCGCTGATGCGGCGGTAGTAGTCGACCAGCGGCTCCATGGCCTGGGGCAGGAAGACGATCTGGGCCGCACCCTCGACCTGGAGCCAGGGCCCGAAGAACCTGTCCGAGAACACGCACAGCACCGCGCTGGGGTCGTTGCGCAGGTTGCGGACCTTGTAGGCCGTCTCCCTGCTGCTGATCGTGGCCATGCCGTCGCCGTCCACCCCGACCATGACCGGCGACGTCTGGAGCCCGCCGCCGGACCGTCGGGTCACCAGCACCGCCCAGTGGTTGCCGGCCACGAACGCCCGCGCCTCGTCTGGACTCACTCGACCTCCCTGGTGGTCAGCACGTCTCGCACGGCTGGGCCCTCGGAGCCTTCTTTTTGGAGGGCACCTCGACCCGCAGCAACCGGAAGGCCACCTCGACGGCCGGACCGATCCCGAAGGCGAACAGGATGGTACCGATGCCGGCCGCGCCACCGAGCAGCACGCCGATGACCAGCACGCTGGTCTCGATGATCGCCCGGACGACGCCGACCCGCAGCCCGGTGCGCGCCGCGATCGCCAGCATCAGGGAGTCCCTCGGGCCCGACCCGAGCCCAGCGCCGATGTACAGGGCGGAGCCGAGCGCCACCAGGAGGACACCGGCGACCACGGCGGCCAGGCGCATCGGCAGCCCGCGCGTGCCCAGGTCGGCGCCGATGCCGGTGGCGAGCATCGCGTCACAGAAGATCCCGATGAGCAGCATGTTGACCAGCGTGCCCGGCCCGGGCCTGACGCCGGCCAGGGCCCCCGCGACCAGCAGGACCACGCCGACGAGGATGGTCGCGACTCCGAAGGACAGGGGCGTCACGTGACGGATGCCGTCGTGGAGCACATCCCAGGGCCCGACTCCCAACCTGGAGCGCAGGCCCAGGACCACGCCGGCGGCGAACAGCCAGAGCCCGGCGACGAGCTGGAACCAGGCCATCGGGCTGCGGGCGCGCCCCAGGATCGAAGCGGTCCAGGCCGGAGGTGACATGTCGACTCCTCTATCTGGCTACACCAGCGGGATACCCATCTCGTGGGTGACGGCATCGGGGGCGGCATCGGCAACCCGGGAATTGTCCCAGTCGCCGGTGCCGAGCCGGTTGTCGTGGGCGGTGGGGCGGACCGTCCAGTCGTTGGCCCCTGGAACCCCGAACCGCACCGCCGCGTGTGGCACCAGCTCGGGCCCGGCCAGCCCGCCTGGGACGTTGGCGCCGTAGAACTCGGTCCAGATCGATGAGCCCCGGGTGGCCAGGTCCAGACCGCCCCAGCGGCGCGGCACCCGGATGCTGCCGACGAGCGTCTCGGAGCCCCTGGCCTGGTCGGTCACCGTCGCGCTCCACCAGGCCCGATCGGTGCTGGCGATGCGCAGTTGGTAGGCGCGGCCGGCCTCCCAGTCGTAGGCCAGGCGGCAGGTCCAGAACCGCTGGCCCTCGACGCCAGCGTGGCAGCCGGGGTTGTCCGCGCAGCCGACCGCCGACCAGATGGAGAACACCGCCAGCCTGCCGGTGCTGCCGTCGTCCCGGAGGTCGTGGGCCTGGAGCCCGAAGTAGCCCACGTCCCCGCGCTCGAAGCTCCATTGGTGCGCCCAGAAATAGGTCGTCGCGCCGGGATCGCGCAGCACGGTCAGGTCCCAGGCGAGGCTGCTCGCGCCGTTGGCGTGCGCCGGCCAGCGCCAGAACGTGTACGTCCCTCGAGGTGCGGCCATGCGGATACGTATCGCAGACACGCCCCAGGTGCGCAAGCCGCCGAGCCGGCGTGAGTGCCCGGAGCGGCTCGGAGTGGCAGACTATGCGCTGATCCGAACCGGCCTGGGGGCACAGGACGTGACAGAAGCGCAGCAAGCCGGCGGGCCCACCGTCCGCCGCATGTTGGTCGGCTCGCAACTTCGCCGGCTTCGCGTCCAGAGCGGGATCTCGCGCGAGGAGGCGGGTGCGCGCATCCGCGCCTCGGAGTGGAAGATCCACCGGCTCGAGAACGGGCAGGTCGGCTTCAAGGAGCGCGACGTCGTCGACCTGCTCGCCCTCTACGGCGTGACCGACCCGGCCGAGGTCGAGGCGGTCCTGGACCTGGCCCGCGAGACCAAGGACACCGGCTGGTGGCACCGCTACGGCGACCTGCTACCGGCGTGGTTCCGCGCCTACGTCGACCTGGAGCAGGCAGCGACCCTGATCCGCGCCTACGAGGGCCAGTTCGTCCCAGGGCTGCTGCAGACCGATGACTACATGCGGGCGGTGATGGGCGGGGCGCTGGACGAGACGCCGGACGAGACCGAGCGCCGCGTCGAGCTGCGGCTCGCCCGACAGGCGCTGCTCACCCGCCCCGGTCCGCCGCGGCTGTGGGCGGTGGTGGACGAGGGGGCGCTGCGCCGGCCGGTGGGCGGCCCGCGGGTGATGCGCGCACAGCTCGACCGCCTCATCGAGTGCTCCCGGCTGCCCAGCGTGGTGCTCCAGATCCTGCCGTTCGGCGCCGGCGCGCACCCCGCGATGGTGGGCGCGTTCAGCATCCTGCGGTTCGCCGACGACGACCTGCCGGACGTCGTCTACCTGGAGCACCTGACCGGCGCGATGTACCTGGACAAGCGCGACGACGTCCTGCGGTACCTGCACGTCATGGAATCCATCTCGGTGCGCGCCGGCCGCCCGGCCGACAGCGAGGACATCCTCGCCGCCATCGCGAAGGAGATCTGAGCGGCGTGGGCCGCGAGCGCCCCTGACCGCTGCCCGCGCAGCGCCTCGGCGAGGCGGCGGTAGTCGGCTCGGGGGGAAGACGTCGCCGGTCTCGGTCAGCACCTGGCCGACCTCGGCCGCTTCCTCGGGACCGCGACGGCGCTGGCGATCGGCGGGACGGCCTGACACCACGAGAATCCGGTTGCCTGGGTCGGCCCGATTCGTCAAGATCGCCCAGAGACCAGGGTAGACAGAGCAGGCGATCGGGCATCGTGCCGCATCCTGGCGCGGGAGGTGCGTGATGGCGAGGCGACGGGGGGCCACCCCCGAGGACGAGGGGCCCTCCCTGACCACCCTCGATGAGCAGCAGCGGGCCGTCAGCTTGCTGAACGCGGCGTTCCAGGCAGGCGAGCTCGACGAAGAGGAGCTGCGGCGCCGGCTCGGGCGCGTGCACCGGGCGGTGACGCCGCGCCACCTCTGGAAGGCCAGTGGGCACCGGGCAGGGTCGCGCAAGCGCTCCGACTGGCGCGAGATCAAGCGCGCCGTCGCGCTCCAGGTCGCGATCGTGGGCTTCGCGGCGATCGCGATGCTCGTGGTGCTCTACGGTGTCATCCTCTACCACCACGGCGACAACTCCGGCGCCCACATCTGGCCCTGGCAGTGGGGCGAGAGCTGACCTGGCGCGAGACGCAGCCCCCGCAAGCCGAGGAGCAGCGGGTCACCTCGCTGGAGCTGTTCTTCGACCTGGTGTTCGTGTTCACCCTGACCCAGCTCACCGGGCTGCTGGCCGGCGACCTGTCGGTGGTGAGCGGGGTGCGGGTGGCGCTGATCTTCGTGGTGCTGTTCTGGATGTACGGCGGCTATGCCTGGCTGACCAACCAGGTGCCGCCGGTGCTGCCGGTCCGCAGGTTGCTGCTGATCCTCGGCATGGCCGCCTTCCTGGTCTGCGCTCTGGCGATCCCGCGCGCCTTCGACGGCGGCGGGCTGGCGTTCGGCCTCGGCTACCTGCTGGTGGTGCTGGTCCACGGCGGGCTCTACACCTCCGTGTACGGACGCACCATGGCGGTCTGGGTGGGGCCGTTCAACGTCCTGGCGGCGCTCAGCGTCATCGCGGCCGGGCTGCTCAGCGGGCCGGCGACCTACGCGCTGTGGGGGGTGGCGATCCTCATCCAGCTGGTCATGCCCTACGCCAACCGCTCGCCGGCACGGCCCGACATCCGGCCCGCGCACTTCGTGGAGCGGCACGGGCTGCTGCTGATCGTCGCCCTCGGGGAATCGGTCGTCGCCATCGGCATCAGTGTCGGCCACCAGGCCCTGACCGTGCGGCTGTTCGGGACGGTGCTGCTCGGGCTCGCACTGGCCGCGGCGCTGTGGTGGACCTATTTCGCCGGGGAGGAGGAGCGGGCCGAGCAGGCGCTCGAGTCGGTGCCCGACCTGAACCGGCGGCTGCTGCTGGCCGTCCGCGCCTATTTCTTCGCCTATGTGCCGATGCTGCTCGGGATCATCAGCCTGGCCGCGGGCGTGAAGTTGTCCCTCGGTCAGGCGACGCACCGCCTGGACCCGGGGCCCGCGTTGACGCTGGCCGCCGGGGTGGCGCTCTACCTGGCCGGTGACGTGGCCTTCCGCAGAGCGCTGCGCATCCGCCCGCTCGCCTACCGTGCCGCCGCGGCGCCGGTGGCGCTGGCCACCGCCGTGCTCGGCACCTACGTGGCCGGTGCGGTGCAGCTCGTCGCGCTGATCGCGGTCCTGCTCGGCATGCTGGTGCCCGAGGCGAGATGGCGCCGGGCGGTGGGGGCCTGATCCTCGACGTGGGAGAATGCCGGCATGCCGACCACCACACGCCGCACCCGATCGACCGCCGTCGGCGTCGAGCTGGGCCACAAGCGGGTGTTTGCGTGCGCGCTCGACTGGCCAGGCTGGTGCCGGTCGGGCAAGAGCGAAGAGCTGGCGCTGGAGGCGCTGGCGGCCTACGCGCCGCGCTACGGGGTGGTCGCCGAGCAGGCGGGGATGGAGCTGCCGGCCAGGGTCGGCGGCAGCTTCGAGGTGGTCGAGCGGGTCAAGGGATCGGGGGCGACCGACTTCGGCGTCCCCCACGAGGTCGTCGCCACCGAGGAGGCGGCCGTGCCCGCCAAGGAGGCCGAGCGGCGGAGCGCGCTGGTCGCCGCGGCGTGGGCCGTCTTCGACCGGGTGGTCGCCGGCGCCCCGGCGGAGCTGCGCAAGGGACCGCGGGGCGGCGGGCGCGACCGCGACAAGATCGTCGACCACGTGCTCGGGGCGGAGGCCGCCTACGCCCGCAAGCTGGGCATCAAACATCCCCAGCCGGCCAGGGACGACCGCGCCGCCATCCAGGCCATCCGCGAGGAGATCCTGGCGGTGTTGCGTGCGCCCTCCGACGGCGCCCCACCGGTCCCCAAGGGTTGGCCGCCCCGCTACGCCGCCCGCCGGATCGCCTGGCACGCCCTCGACCACGCCTGGGAGATCGAGGACCGCTCCGACACCGGGTCCTGAGGGCGGCCGCGGGGCGCGGGCCGGGAAGGGCCGGGACGGGGGCCGCTGGCGCCCGGCTACCATAGGGGCGCACCTATGAGATCGGCCCGGTCAAGCGCACCCGGCCCGCGCCCGCCGCGCTACCGCTTGACAAGCCGACCCGACGGAGGCGAAGTTCGCGAGTGCGCCCCCGGGCTCCAGCAGCCCGACCGCCGGTCCGATAGGACCCGTAGGCGCCGTTGATTCGCCATGAGGAGGCCGAGCCATGCAGGTCCGCAACATCATGAAGAGCCCGGTGGTCTCGATCGACCCCGAGCAGTCGGTCCGCGAAGCCGCGCAGGCCATGCGGGATCACGGGATCGGGTCGGTCGTGGTCGAGCGGCAGGGCCGGGTGGTCGGCATCCTCACCGAGCGCGACGTGCTCCACGCCGCGGCGCAGAGCGCCGACCTGGAGGGCGCGCGCGTGGGCGACCACATGACCGCGCCGGTGGTCACCGCCTCGCCGAACTGGGACGTGACCGTGGCCGCGACCGAGATGACCCACCGCCACATCCGCCACCTGGTGGTGGTGGAGCAGGACCAGCCGCTGGGGGTGGTCTCGCTCCGCGACGTCCTCTCGGTCTTCCTCCCCGAGCGGGTCCACCAGCTCGAGGCGTAGCCGAGCGCGGGCCGGGCGCCGCGCGGCTCGCCGCCGGCGCCCGCCACGGGTGAACCGCCGGGGTCAGGTCTCCAGGATGGCGTTGAAGCCGCCGACGCCGTTGGGCTCGAACGCCTCGACGGCCTCGTCGTCGTGCCAGCGCCCGCCCTCGGCGAGGTAGCGGAACGCGTAGCGACCACCGGCAGGCAGCGTCAGCACGACACTGCGGGTGCCGTTGCTGCGCGGCCGCAGCGGGTGGGCCAGCGGGTTCCAGTCGTTGAAGTCACCGACGACCGAGACGCCACCGGCGCCGTCCCTGGGAACGATGAACGAGACCTTGACGCTCTGGCTGCCTTTGACGAGAGATCGCTTGATCACGACGTGCTCCTGTGGTTCGAGCTCATAGAACAGGTGGCCTCTGCGGGCCGCGAACAAGTACAGCACGACAACCGCGCCAAGGCTCGTGCTTCGGCGTTAAATCGACGTTACGAAGCGCTGGCCAGTCGGGGAAATGGGCGCCCCCACCGCGTCACCTCGCGCGCCGGCAGGCGCGGCTCGCCTCACGATACTGCTCCAGCGTCCTGGCCAGCCGCTGGTCGCGCATATTGGTCACCAGGTAGGAGATCACGGCGTCGGCGTCGTCGACCGCCGACAGGCAGGCGGGCGACGCCACCTGCCGCGCCGGGGCCGCGGTGGTGGGCGGCGCGCTGCCTGGAGCGGCACTGCTGGGGGCGACGCTGGACCGCGCGGCGCTCGCCGGCCGCGCCGGTTCCCCGCGGCCTCCCGCCAGCACCGACCCGAGCACGATCCCGCCCGCGAACAACCCGACCGCCAGCACCGCCGCCAGCAGGCGCCTGCCCCGCTGGGAGGGCCGGCCCGACACCGCCTGGGAGCCCGACACCGCCTGGGAGCCCGACAGCACCGGCGAGCCCGGCACCGGCCGCGAGCCCGGCGTCACGGTGATCCCGGCGGGCCCGAGGGAGTCGGGCACCAGCTCCCGCCGCGGCTGATCGGCGGCGCCCTCCTCCGCCACCCGCTGCCTGCCGTCGACCTCCCAGACCGGTTGGTCAGGGGACAGGCGGCCGGGGACCTCTGGCGCGGGTCGCGGCGGGCGCCCGCCGTGAGGCCCGCTCATTGCGCCCGGCACGCTGCCTTGACGTCCGCGTAGCGCGATTTGGCCTCGGCAAAGACGCGCCGGTCGCGGCGGCCGTTGTTGATCGAGGTCATTCCCTGGGTGAGCGCCTTGTGCGCGGTCATGCCGTTGTTCACCCCGGCCAGCGAGGCGATCAGGTCGTCCATGACCTTGGTGTGGTCCGCCAATTCGCCGGCCACGCGGTCGGCCACCTCGATCGAGGAATCGGCCCGGGCGATCGCGTCGGAGCACGCGGTCGGCACTCTCGGCACATTGGCCGTCTCCAGCGGGGCGAGCATGTCGGCATTGTCGTCGGCCCGGTTCATCCCGAAGGCCACACCACCGGCGGCCCCCAGCGCCAGCGCGACCAACGCGACAACGACGTATTTGGCAGCGGAGCTATAGCGACGCATCTGGTCTCCCCCAAGCAGAACGGCGAGCCCGAGGGCGCGGACCTCCGCTCTGGTTGGGCCCCCCGCGCGACGGCGCCGTTGCTGCGATCCGACTGAACCTGCGCGATCGCGGAGTATAGCGCATGCGACCGGCCTTATTCCTGTTCGAATCGACGAGGTCGTCCGTTTCGGGATCGAGACTTCACGCGATATCAATTTCCGCCGGCTCATTGTCGACCGGCAATTAGGGCAAGCGTCGCTCAAAGATTCGCGAGCGAAAACCCCGCGGAAAACCGAACCAGGCGAGCGGTCGACGCGCGTCGCCACACGAGCGCCCGGACGGCTAGCTATCCGATCACCGGTAGGCGCGGGTCCGGGTGGGAGGCCCGCCCGGAGGCGGCTCGGATCCAGGCCAGGTCGTCGGCGAGGTCGGCCGGCCGACCGGCGACCGTCCGCCTGGCCAGCAGCTCGTCCAGGATCGCCGCGGTCACGGCGATCCCCGCGGGCGTGGCGACACTCCCACGCCCCAGCGCGTCGGTGAGGTCCATGCCGTGGACGACCGCCTCGACCACGCGACTGGGGATGAACTCGTCCAGCCGCATCAGCGCGTAGTAGCCGGGACCGACCGTGTCCGGCGGCAGCGCCCGCGCCTCCTGGACCGTCTTGCTGAAGGTCTCGTGCAGGACATCCGGCATCTGCTCGGGCGTCTTGCCCTCGACCATGGTGTAGGCGTAGTCGTAGACGACCGGGGCGACCTCGGAGCGCGGGAAGATGAAGAAGCTCACGCGGTCGCGCCCCGCCTGGCCCTCCCGCGGATCGGCCATCAGCATCCGTGCCAGGCCGATGGAGATGTCGAAGTGCCCGGCCAGCTCGAAGAGGGTCCAGTGGGGCTGGCTCTCGTCGAGCGGCCGCAGCAGCGTCGGCGTCCCCCACTGGTCGGCGCTCAGCTCGCGGAAGGCCCGCTCGACTCCGCTCAGCTCCGCCTCCAGCGTGGCGACGGCGTCCTCGTACGAGCCCATCAGCGCCTCCTCGGTGATTGACTCGCTGATCTGGCAGTTGTGGAGCTTGCATGGGCCGATGTCAAGAGCCGCTCGTGACGCCTTTCCCGCCAGCGGCGACTACCCGCTGGCCCGGTATCCGTAGAGCCAGTCGACGTAGGCGTAGTCGTCGTCGGCGCGGTCCCGAATCACCATGTCCCGCAGCAGGGCGCCCATCCCGTCGAGGTGCACCAGCTCCCCCATCCCCCTCGCCCACCGCTGCACCTTGGACGTCCGCGGGATACGCTCCCGCTGGTAGTCCAGGAACGCCTTGGCGGGATCGTCGCCGTGCGCCCACATGCTGTCCGCCAGGCAGACCGCGTCCTCCAGGGCCATGCAGGCGCCCTGGGCAAGGTACTGGAGCATCGGATGGGCGGCGTCGCCGAGCAGCGTGACCCGCCCGCGCGTCCAGTCGCCCACCGGCTCGCGGTCGTGGAGCAGCCAGCGCCGCTCACGCCCGATCAGCCGCAGGCCGGACCGCACGTGCTCGTGCTTGCCGGCGAACCGCTCCTCCAGCTCGTCAGGCGTCCCCCAATCCTCGGCGCCGGGACGGTAGTGGTCGCTGGTGAACACCGCCACCTGGTTCAGCAGCTCGCCGCGGTGGATCGGGTACTGGATCAGGTGCATCTTCGGGCCCGCCCACCAGACGACGTCGAGGCCAGAATGCTCCGGGACCGCCTCGATCGGCGCGGTGCCGCGGTAGGCCACGTCCCTGGAGCAGACCAGCTCGTCGTCGCCGACCGTGAAGCGGCGGACGGTGGACCAGACCCCATCGGCGCCGACCACCGCCCGTGCCCGATAGGTGGAGCCGTCGGCGCACGCGACCACCACCTCCTCGGCGCCCTGGCCGAGGCCGTGGACCTTGCGGTCGCTGCGCAGCGTGACCAGCGGGCTTGCGCGGCAGGCGTCCAGCAGCGCGGCCAGCAGATCGCTGCGGTGCATGACGATGTAGGGGTAGCCGTAGGTCTCGCGGAACCTGGGTCCGAAGTCCAGACCCGTGAGGCGCTCGCCGGTGACCGCGCTCATCAGCACTGCCCGTCGGGGGTACACGGCGTCCGCGGCGATGCGCTCGACCACGCCGAGCCGTTCGAGCATCCGCAGCGCGTTGGGGGCGAGCTGGATGCCCGCGCCGATTTCGCCGAATTCGTGGGCCTGCTCCAGCACGCAGACGGGCATGCCCTGCCGCGAGAGCGCAAGGGCGGTGGCCAGACCACCGATGCCACCGCCGACAACCAGCGTCTCGACCCGCTCCGGAGCCGTCCCCATCGTCGCCTTCACCGCGCGACGATGGTACCTGAGACGGCGCTGCTTGCCGGCGGCTGCGGCTGGCCGCCGAGCTGGGCAGCGATGCCGTCGTCGACCACCAGCGCGACGACCCGGTCGCCGCCCTGCGCTCGGCCACCGCCGCCGGCCGGAACGACACGGTGATCTCCTGGGCGCCCCTGCTGGCCGCGCTCGCCACCCGCACCCGCGTGATCGCCTATGACCGCGCCGGGCTCGGCTCGAGCGATCCCGACCTCGGGCCGGGACCGCCGACGGTGGACCGGCAGGTCGGCGACCTCGCCGCGGTGATCCGCCAGACCGGCGCCGCCCCGTGCGTCGTCGTCGGCCACAGTTGGGGTGGCCTGCTGACGGAGTTGCTGGCGGCGCACCATCCAGACCTGGTCTGCGGGCTGGTCCTGGTCGATCCGGCCCACCACGACATGCTGGCCTCGCTGCCCCGGCCGGTCCGCTGGCTCGACCAGAAGGCCGCTGTGCGCCTCCCCAGGGTGCTGCACGCACTCGGCCTGCTGCAACCCGTCGTCCTCTGGAACGCCCGCCGCACGGCGAGCCGGTTCAGCCGGGACCCGCGGGTCCGGTCGCTGGTGGTCGACGCCTACCGCATCCACGCGCGCCGGCCACAGGTGCGCGCGAGCCAGGACGAATTCCGGGGGATCCTGGTGAGCGCGCCGATGCTGCGCGCGGCCGCCTCCCTGCCCGACGTCCCACTGGTGGTGCTCAGCGCCACCCGCGGAGCGCCGCGACGGATGCGCCGGCACTGGACCACGCTGCAGGCGGGAATCGCGGCCGCGGCGCCGAACGGCCGGGGCAGGCACCTGGTCGTGGCGGACAGCGATCACAGTATCCACCATGACCGGCCCGACCTGGTCGCCGCCGCGGTCCTGGAGGTCGTCGAGGACGCGCGCCGGACTCGCGCTCAGAACATTCCGTAGGAGCGCACGACCTCGAACTGGTAGATGAGGCGGCGCTGCTCCTCCATGATCCGGAGGAACTCGTCGGCGCTGCGCTCGGTGCCTTCCCAGAGGACGCTCCCCGGGCTCGGCGCCGGCTCCATGCCCTGCTGCATCGTCTGGAACAGGCGCAGGCTCTGTTCCGGCGCGTCGGGCCCCTCCAGGATCGTCACGGTCGAGTCCAGCGAGAGGCCGCGCCAGCGCCCGTCGAACACGAACAGGGTCGCACGAGGGTCGCGGCGCAGGTGCCTGGTGCGGGCGCGAGCCTTGGTCCCGCTGCTCCAGATCCTGCCGTCCACCAGCGCGACGCCGACCCGCACCACGTGCGGGCTCCCGTCCTCCCTGAGCGTGGCCATCGCCGCGCTGCGGTGCTGCTCCAGGAACTCCCGCTCCCGCTCTGAAGACTCCACTGGCGAATTGTAGTTCAGGCTGCGAGGGTGAGTTCCAGGCGTGAGAGGTGGGTGGTTCGGCGTGGGTCGAGGTACTCGCCGTTCCACCAGGCGTCGAGCCGGATGAGGTTGAGGGCGACGGCCATGGTGTTGTGTTCCAGGCGGGTCTTGGCCAGTCCCCGGTAGCGGGCGCGGCGAGCGTTGGTGACCTTGACCGCTTGGGCGATTGTGGACTCGACTCCGGCTCGTCGGGCGTAGGTCGTCTGCCAGGCGGTGGTGGTCTGTTCGGCGCGGGCCTGGTCAAGGGCCTGCTGCACTGGTCGGGGCCGTAGGGTCAGCTGCCGGCCACCCCGGGTGGCGGTGGTGCAGTGGGCTTTGACCGGGCAGGCTTGGCAGACCTCACCGGGGAACTTGACCACGATGACGTCGGTGCCGCGTTGGGTGGCCGGGGTCCACGACGCGCTGGCCTGCTCCTGCGGGCAGGTGACCCGCTGGTCATCCCAGTCGATGGTGAACCCGGTGCGGTCGAAGCCGGCCCCGGCACGGGCCTGGGGTGAGGTATCGGCCAGCATCGGGGTGAGCAGCCGCACCCCGAAGCTGGTCAGGCTGGACACCAGCAGATCCGCCGACGGGTATCCGGAGTCCACGTAGTGCTCGGCAGGCAGCACCTGCCGCCGCTGCAGGTCGGCATGGATGGGTTGGGTCAACGCCACGTCGGGCACACTCGCGTCGGTGGTGGCCACGTTGGTGATCAGGTTCGGCGGGGCATCCGGGACGTCGTCGACCGCGGCCGTGGGCGGTTCGGCGTCGCAGGACTCACTGATGTGCAGCTTGTACCCGGGCCAGGCCAGGTCCCGTTTGCCGCCCCAGCGGGCATCGGTGTCATACGGCGAGACGATCCGGCATCTTCCAGGCGGGAGCCCATCGGTGTCGGCCTCCCGCAGTCGGATCACCTCCCGCCCGCCACGATCGACCGTGACCACCATGTTTTGGATCAGCACCCGCTGCAGGACCTCGACCGCGGGCAGGTGCGCCAACCACGGCGGCGACGCCGGGTCCCACACCGCGCGCAGCAGCGTCGATCCGTCACGGGCGTAGTCAGCGCCCAACGCCACGCGCTTGGTCGTTGACGCCGGCATCCGCCAGGAGTCCACCCGCGCGCCATACCGCCGCTGCCAACTGGCGTCCAACCGCACAGCCACCCAGTCCGGGTCCGCTGCGGCCAGGGCCTCGACACCGGCGCGGACGCTCTCCCCGACCAGCTCAATCTGGTTGAGCTGGCGCACCGCCGCCAGGACGTGCGTGGAGTCGGTGCGCTGCTTACCCCGAGCCTTGAGCAGTCCCTTGTCGACCAGCCGCACCACCAGCAGATCAAGAACCCTGGCCTCCAAGCCGTGCTCGACCACCCGGGCCCGGAACTCCGAGAGCACCGAGGCGTCCAACCCACGATCGGCAAGCGACAGCCCCAGCAGGTATTTCCAGTCCAGCCGCAGCCGGACCGCCGCAGCCGCCTGGACATCGGTCAGGTTCTCCGCCGCCTGCAACACGGTGATCATGGCTAGGCTAGGCGTCCAGGTGACCAGCCCGGCTGACCCCGCACCGCGAAAGCCTCGGCGAACTCGGCGTCGGCGAACACCTCATCCAACTCGTCGCGGACCACGACCGCCAGCGGCGCCCGCCGCCCGGCGAACATGGCCTGCACGGCCTGAGCCACATCGTCGGCGGGTTCGGGCCAGGGCTGGGGCTGCATCGACATCAGCTACTGATCCTCCGGTCGGGACGGTCAACGGCCACGAGGACACATCGTGCCCGAACACCTCAGCAGCCGGCGACACGGGGATCAGCCAGTTCACGAATTCGCCAGTGGAGTCTCTGAAAGGGCCAAACCGCTTCCTTCCTGCTCGCGGACCGTCGCGACCTCACCGCCGGGCTGGCAGCCTCCGCCGCGCGCATCGTATTCGCGGGGCGGACCAGACCGGCCTCGTAGGCGAAGACGACCGCCTGGGCCCGGTCCCGCAGGCCGACGATCACCGGCACCACGACCTGGGCGAGCACGCTGGTCACCGGCCACGGCCATGGCTCTGAGCTGCTGACCCTGGCGCGGACGCGGGCGCCCCGAACGGGGACAGGTCGCGTGCGAGCGCCAGCAGCCGGGAGGACGGAGCTGAGGATCGTGGGTGCCTTGTCCAACATGCCGAACCGCCGGCCCGGTAGCTTCGCCGCCACCTCGAGGTGAGCAGCTCGACGAAGTGGAGCGCGTGCACCGTGGAGCGGCGCCGGCGCAGCCCCTGCCGCAGTTGCCGCACTGCTACGGGCGCTGGCCCATGGGGCCGCCGACCTGGCCTCCACCGGACATCTCACCGCGGACGGCAAGGGCCACGCCAGCGCCGACGACCTCGTCGACGACCTGGTCGACCACCTCCAGGACGCCGCGAAAGCGAGTTCGAAATAACCCAGTCCAGCGTGCGCTCAGCGCGGCTCGGTGGTCTCCTTCAGGACCTCGTGGCCCGGCCGCGGCTCCGCGGGGATGGTGCCGAGCCGTCCGGCCTGGTAGTCCTCGAACGCCTGCAGCAGCTCCTCGCGGGTGTTCATCACGAAGGGACCGTAGGCGGCGACCGGCTCGCGGATCGGCAGGCCGCCGAGCACCAGCACGTCCAGCTGCGGGCTGCGGCTCTCCTGCCCGGCGTTCGCGTTGACCGTCACCACATCACCCGGGCCGTAGACGGCCAGCTGGCCCATCCGAACCGGCCGCCGCTCGGCACCAACCGAACCCGCGCCCGCCAGCACGTACACCAGCGCGTTGAAGTCCGCCGGCCACGGCAGCCGGAGCTGGCCGCCCGGGGCCAGCGTGGCGTGCAGCAGGCTGATCGGGGTGTAGGTGATGCCGGGGCCCTGGTGCCCGGCGACCTCGCCGGCGATCACCCGCAGCAGCGCGCCACCGTCGGGCGAGCTGAGCAGCGCCACCGCGCCGCTACGGATGTCCTGGTAGCGCGGCGGCGTCATCTTCAACCTCGACGGCAGGTTGACCCAGAGCTGGAACCCGTGGAACAGGCCGCCGCGCTTGACCACCTCCTCCGGAGGCGCCTCGATGTGAAGGATCCCTCCACCCGCTGTCATCCACTGCGTGTCGCCGTTGGTGATGAGGCCGCCGCCGCCGTTGGAGTCCTGGTGCTGGAAGACGCCGTCGATGATGTAGGTGACGGTCTCGAAGCCGCGGTGCGGATGCCATGGCGTGCCCTTGGGCTCACCGGGCGCGTAGTCCACCTCGCCCATCTGGTCCATGTGCACGAACGGGTCGAGGGTGGCCAGGTCGACCCCGGCGAAGGCGCGGCGGACCGGGAACCCTTCACCCTCCAGGCCGCTCGGCGCGGTGGTGACCGAGATCACCCGCCGCTCCGCCGCATCCAGTCCCGGCCGCGCAACGCGCGGAAGGGCGATGGTGTCACTGGTCACCGCGGGCATGGTCAACCTCCAGACCTTCGTTCAGGGCGTCCTCACCAAGCTGGGGACCGCCCCCGATTGTGGCAGGTATGGTTGCGGGTGCAACCTTCGTCTGGTGGAACGCGTGCCGCTGCCCGGCTTGTTCCGAGCCGGGCGGGCAGCCTGTTTGAGCCTGCGCCGGTAAGCGGTCATGGGCGGCAGGCTGGCAGACCCTTCCGCGCAAGGGTGCGACGGCTGATACTGCCCGACAGAAGGCAGCGCGACGGCGGACAACCTGCGGGGACGGCGAAGGCGTGGGGAGGCCTATGGCGAGCGTCGGACGGAAGGCGTTCGAGTACCGCTCGGAGCAGGTGTGGGGTGACTTGCCGGTGGTGCATATCTCGGTCGGAGGCCGTCAGGCGGATGGCCGGTATCGGCTCTGGCGCGCGCGTGGGATTATCGCCCTGGGGGATATTGCGACGGGGCTGGTGGCCATCGGTGGCGTGGCGATCGGTCTGTTCAGTGCGGGTGGCGTAGCGATCGGGCTGGTCGCACTGGGCGGGTGGCGATCGGGCTGGTGGCGGTCGGTGCCGTCTCCATCGGGTTATCGGCCGTCGGGGCCGTGGTGCTCGGGGTGATGGCAATGGGCGCGGTCACGGTCGGTCTGTGTTGCGGGTCCCCGGCCGCCGTTGGGATCGCGCCTCCCGGGGGAATTGAGGGCCGAGGACGGTCGCCCAGGCGTCGGTAAGGCCGGCCTTGAATAGCCCATGGACAAAGACCCCTAAGGGATCCCCGCTTGACTACTTTGACCAGTGGTGACCCGTTGGGTGATCAGGGCCGATGGGTTGGCCGCTGGGCGTAAACGCGGCACGGGTCGTCCAGGGCGCCGCTGTTGGCGGTCCGGGACGGTCGAGCAGTACCGCACCACGTGGCGGACGGCTTCCCCGGCCAGCGGCCTGGAACCGTGTGCCGGCCGGAGCGTCATAACCTATGCGAGACGCTGGCAGGGGAGGCGCCATGCGGGCGGTAGCCGTTCCGATCGTCCTGGCGATGCTGCTTGCCGGATGCGCCAGCGCCGCTCCAGCCGCCGATCAGCAGTCGACCCCGGCGCCGCGGGCGACCCCGGTGGGCTGGCAGCGCCCGCTGGTCCGCATCGCAACGGAGGCCAGGCGTGGGTTGGGCGATCCGCACGTCGCCACCGTCGACGTCCACTCCACGACCGCCCGGGCATTCACCAGGGCCAGCAACCAAGCCGTCCCCCCGGGGCCCGACCAGGACGTCTACGTCCTGGTCGTGCACGGCCACTTCACGTGCCGCCGCTGCTCGCGCCCGCCCGGCATCCCTGCCCAGCGGGGGACGATGGCTGCGTTGCTGCTGGAGCGCCACACGCTGCGGCTGCTGGAGTTCGGCTTCGGCGGGCGCCTGGACGTGCGCTTGTTGGGCGAGGTCCAAACGCTTGCGCTGCCGTGACCGTGACGCCGACGTGGGTTTGGAAGATCACCGGCACCGCCGAAACGTCCCCGCGCATAGCCACACGGGCAATCAAGCTTGTCGTGCGGGGACCCCTAAGCTCACGATGGTCGTGGCGCCCAACGGCGGCAGGAGGTCGGCACGAGGCTGCTCGGCGGCCTCATCCCAGGAGCCTGGTCATCATCCTTGCGTAGAGATCGGGAGGAATGGCGGAGGCTTCGAGGACCGCCGGCACGCCCAGGCCCGTGCTCACGGCCATGGCCACGATCGCGAGCTCGATACTGGTCAGGGGTGGCTCCCCTGCACCGTGGAGATGGGGCTCGAGGGACGCCGCCAGGCGGCGCCTGGTCACCTGGAAGCGTTCCGCGAGCTCCCCCTGCAGCGACGGCTCCCGCACGGCGTACAGAAAGAACTCGAGCGTGAGCAGCCCCCACTGCCAGGCTTGCGGGTCCGTGGGGGCGGCGACCTGGGCCAACTCACCCATGGCGTCGATGGTTGAGCTGCCGGGCTTGGTCATGGCCGCAAAAGACCGCTCCAGCTGTTCCTGCTGACGGTCCCAGACGGCCAGGAAGAGCCGCTCCTTGGTCGGGAAGTTGGCATAGACGGCGCCCTTGGTGAACCCGGCCTGCTCCGCGATCTCGTCCACCGAGGCTGCGTGATAGCCCCGCTGGGCGAAGATCCTGGCGGCGCTGTCCAGCAGGAGGTCTCGCGTTCGCTGCCTGCTCTGCGCCCGGGTAAGGCGTGTCTTCTTCCCACGCACTGTAGATGCAACCTCCACCGGGTCTTTACATACTTATCAGTATCCATATACTAGCAAGTACCTGAAGGGGACGCCGTGGTTACGACAGGGCAGCCAATCGCTTCCAAACCCGGAGCCCACGACACCGAGCAGCACTTGCTGCCAGCAACTGTCGCCTACTATCCGCTGCCAGGCCTGCTCATGCGGGACTCCTGAGCATGGCAACGGCCGCGGAGGCCCCGCCTACCGTACGGCCCAAGAACCCGGATAGAGAGGAGTGGACATGGCGCGGGTCGAAGTCGCAGGCGACCAGCTGACCGTGCAGATCCAGGGCCTGGATCGGCTGTGGACCTTCAAGAGCCGCCTGGAGATTCCGCTGGCGCACGTGACCGGTGCCGAGGCTAATCCGGAGGTGGTGCGCGGCCGGAAGGGTTGGCGCGGCCCCGGCGCGCATGTGCCCGGCGTCATCGTGGCCGGGACCTTCCATCACCAGGGTGATCGGGTCTTCTGGGATGTGCACGACGCCGCCAAGGCGGTGGTGATCCACCTGGCCGACGAGCGCTACGCCCGCTTGGTGATCGGGGTTGAGGACCCGGCCGCGACCGTGGCCGCCATCCGGGGTGCCGTCGGCACGGGCGGCGCCTGACCTGGGAATGTCTCCGCGGACCTGTAGGCGGTCAACGCTCAACCGGCCCACAGCGGCGTGACAGTCACGCCAGTCGGCGGTACTGGCGGATGGCCAGCGGCGCGAAGATCACGGTCAGGACGACGATCCAGGCGAGCGTCTTGAGCACCGGCGCGAGCACCGGGCCGCCGAGCAGCAGGCCCCGGAGCGTGTCGGTGGCCACGGTGATCGGGTTGACCCGGACGAAGGGTTGCAGCCAGCCCGGCATCGTCTGGGGTGGGGCGAACACCGAGCTCGCGAAGGTCAGGGGGAACATCCACAGGAACCCGGCCGATTGGGCCGTCTCTGGGTTGCGGACCGACAGCCCGATGAAGGCAGCCACCCATGACAGGGCCATGCCGAAGGCGATGATGAGCAGGAACCCGGCCAGGGCGGCCAGTGGACTGCTGGTGAGCCGAAAGCCGAGCAGCATGCCGACGAGCAGGATCACTGCGATCGTGGCGACGAGACGGACGGCGTCGGCCAGGATACGGCCGGCCAGCACCGCCGAGCGGGCGATCGGCAGAGACCGGAAGCGGTCGACGATGCCCTTGGAGACGTCCTCGTTGAGTCCGATACCGGTGATGGCGGTCGCGAACACGACCGTCTGAACGATGATGCCCGGGATCACGAATTGCACGTACTGGCGGCTGGAGCCGGCGATGGCACCGCCGAACACGTAGACGAACAGCAGCACGAACAGGATCGGCTGGATCAGCAGAAACACCAGCAGCTGGGGGTTGCCGCGTACCTGGAGCAGGTTGCGGCGGGCGACGATCAACGCGTGCTGCAACGCAAGGCCAGGGGTGATCCGCCGGATGCGCACACCCAGAGGGCCGCCGGGCAGGATGGATGCGTCGGTGCTCATGCGGCGCTCCCTTCAGGATCCTGCCCGTCTTCGGGCTGCTCGGCCTCAGCGGGGCGGCCGGTCAGGGCCAGGAACACCTCGTCCAGGCTCGGCCGGCGCAACGCCAGGTCGACCATCGTGATGCTGGCCTCGTCCAGCCGCCGGACGGCGACCGGGAGCCAGGCCGGGTCGGGCATGGGCACACTGATCAGGCGGATGTCGCGGTCGATGGTGGCTTGGCTGCCGGTCAGCTCGGTCAGCAACTCGGCGGCACGGTTAAGGTCGGCGGCGTCGGCCGGCCGGACCTCGAGGACCTGGCCGCCGACCTTGGCCTTGAGTTCGTCGGGGGTGCCCTTGGCGATGACCTGCCCGTGGTCGATCACGGCGATGCGGCTGGCGAGATGGTCGGCCTCCTCCATGTACTGGGTGGTGAGCAGCAGCGTGGTGCCCTCGGCGACCAGCTCGCGGATCACCGCCCACAGCCCGTTGCGGCTGCGCGGGTCCAGGCCGGTGGTCGGCTCGTCCAGGAACAGTACTGGCGGCCGGCTGACCAGGCTGGCGGCCAGGTCCAGGCGGCGGCGCATGCCGCCCGAGTAAGTCTTGACCGTCCGGCCACCGGCATCGGCCAGGTCGAAATGCTGCAGCAGATCGGCCGCGCGCTGCTTGGCCTGGGTCTTGACCAGGCCGAGCAGCCGACCCAGCATGGACAGGTTCTCACTGCCGCTAAGGTTCTCGTCTACGGCGGCGTACTGGCCGGTCAGCCCGATGAGCTGGCGGACCTGCTGGGGTTGGCGGACCACGTCATAGCCGCCGACCTGGGCTGTGCCGGCGGTCGGCTCCAGCAAGGTCGCCAGGATCCGGACGGCGGTGGTCTTGCCAGCGCCGTTGGGGCCGAGCAGCCCAAGGACGGTACCCGTCTGTACCTCCAAGTCGACCCCATCCAACGCCCGGGTCTTGCCGAACGATTTGGCCAGGCCCTCGGCCCGAATCGCCGCGGTCATAGCAGCCTCCCTTGATTGTTCGCCTCTACAGGTCCAGGTTTCCGTTTGGCGGCCAGGTCGACCCGCGCCTACCGGCAGCCTGCGGCTGCTCTCTACATTCGTCGCCCGGGCGACTTCGGATATCGGTGACTGTCGCTGGTCGCGGTGCTGCTGGTGATCTACGGGCTCAAGCAGCTGGCTCAGGATGGCTTGGGCTGGCTTGGGCTGGCCGTCGGCGCTGTTCATGCTGGTCGGGGCTGGCCGTCGGGGTGATGTTTGTGGGCCGGCAGCACCGGCTGGCCGACCCCCTGCTGGACAGACCACGAGTGAGCCCTCTGCCACTGTCAGGATCTTCGCGGGGGCAGCCGAGATCGTCGAGGCGGACGAGGGCCACGAGAACCTGACATCGGCGCCGATGAGTTTCGACGGGCGCAGCGGTCCTGACTGATGATGGTGACGACCAAGGAGGAAAGACCGATGACGACGGTGGCCGCAGGAATCACGACCTCGCTGGACGGCTACATCACCGGGCCGAATGACGGGCCGGGCCGCGGCCTGGGCGATGGCGGTGAGCGATTGCACTACTGGGTCTTCGGCGGCCCGTGGAGCTACGACGAGGAGCCACGTGGCGAGGCGACGGGCGCGGACAAGGAGGTCCTCGACGGGGCAATATCTCGCGTCGGCGCCGTCGTCGGCGGCCGCAACACCTACGAGGCAGCCGGGGCTTGGGGTGGCCACAATCCGTTCGGCGTGCCGTTCTTCATCGTGACGCACCGACCGGGGGACGCTCCCGCAGACGCCGGATTTACGTTCGTGAACGGGCTGGACGAGGCGATCGCTCGGGCGCGCGAGGCGGCCGGCAGCAAGGACGTGTTCGTCATGGGCGGGGCGGACGTCATCCGCCAGGCGCTGCGCGCCGGACACGTGGAAGAGCTGTCGATCTCGATCGCTCCGGTCGTGCTCGGGGGCGGGAAGCGTCTGTTCGACGACTTCGACCAGACGATGGGCCTCGAGCACCTGCGCCTGCTCCAGTCACCCTTCGCGACGCACATCACTTATCGCGTCATGCGCTGACCGCCGGCGGCCTGCTCGTCCGACCGGACCTCCCTTTGCGCTCGGCCGGTTACACGTCTGCTGGGAGCCCGCCGGGCCCCGTCATCCGGCATCTGTAGCAGTCGCGGCGGAGGTTCGCGAAGACTGCCTCCGCGTCACCGGCGCAGGTTGATGAGTTCGCGGCGCACGGCGCGGACGCCGGTGTCGTTGCCCTTGCGACGGTAGAGCCGCAGCGCCCGCTCAAGCTCCTGGATGGCCTCTTCCCGCCGCGTCGCGATCCGCAGGATGGCGGCGAGGTCGGCGTGGGCCTGCGCCTGGGTGTCGAGTTGGTCGGTGGTCTCGGCCAGCTCGACCGCGACTCTGGCGGATCGTTCGGCCTCCTCCAGCTTGCTGCGGCGGGCCAGCAGGACGGCCCGGACCGACTGTCGCTTGACCTGGATGTCGACGTGGTCGGCGGCGGCCAGACGCTCGCAGACCTCGATCATCTCCTCGGCCTCGCCATAACGACCCTGATACAGCAGGACGCGGCCGAGTAGCACCGCGATGCTGGCCTGTGGCGTCGTCGCCCCCATCTGCTCGAGCGCCTCGTAGCCCTTGCGCAGCGTCTCCTCGGCGTCGGCCGGCTTCTCCTGCAGCAGGAGCACCAGTCCCTCGCAGGCGGAGTCGGCCGCCCTGGTGAGCAACTCGCCGAACTCGAGCGCGACCGCGCTCCCCTCTTTGTTGTACGCGCGGGCGCTGTCAAAGTCACCGGCCATGGCGGCGGTCTGCGCGAGCGTGGTCAGCATGCTGGCCTCCAGGCTGCGCATGCCGGTGGTCCTGGCCAGGGTCAGTGCCTGCTGGGCGCGCTTGGTCACCTCGGCCACGGGAACCTCCCCCGACAGGAGGATCTGGCAGTACAGGCGGATGGCCTTGGCCTCCTGCGACCTGTCGCCCGCTTCCTGGGCGAAGCCACGCGCACGCGCGGCCGCCGCACTGGCTGAGTTGCCCACCACCCAGTCGGCAAGGGCGAGCACGTGCCATGCCTTGGCCAGGCCCAGACCGTCGTGGGTCCGGGTGAAGACCGAGACGGCGCGCTCGGCCTCACGCCTGGCGTCGCGCAGAAACGCGCTCAGGTCGGTGAAGGCCAGCACCTGAAGGCGGCCCAGGGTCGCGTGCAGCGCCTCGGCCTCCTGGCCCGCCGCCTCCGCCCGGGCGATCAGCTCGTCGTGGACCTCCCGGGCGCGCTGCAGCTCGCCGGTCGCCTGGAGGGCGCCGGCGAGGTCAGAGAGTACGGCGATGCGACTGGAGTCCTCGTGCGGGAGCAGGCGCGAGGCGCGTCTGAGCAGCGCCAGCGTGAGGCGGATGTCGCCTCGGATCACGGCCCGGCGCCCTGCAGCCGCGAATCGCTCGCCCCCACGCCGCGCCAACTCCTGCGCCGCCGCGTCTGGCGGACCGAGCTTGCGCTGGTACTCGTATGCCTCGTTGAGGTGGTAGGCGATCAGCTCGTCGAACTGGCTGAGCCGGTCGCCGGCCGTCTCCTCGACCCAGTTGGCGTAGCGCCGGTGGCGGTCGGCCCTGACCTCCTCCGTCATGCGCTCGTAGGCGGCGTTGCGGATGAGGATGTGGCGGAAGCTGTAGCCATCGCCGCCCTCGACCGCCGGCAGCGGGAACACGGCGCTGTGGTCGCGGTCGATCAGGTCCTGCAGGCACAGCGTCTCGAGGCAGTTGGCCACCTCGGACGGCCGCATCTGGGGCGACAGCGCGACAATGTCCGCGGTGTGGAACTGCTTGCCCACGACCGCGGCCCGCTCAATGATCGACCGTTCCTCCTCGCTGAGGCGGGCGAGCCGCACGGTGAGCAGCGCCTCGATCGTCCGGGGCAGCGCCACCTTTTCCAGCTCGGAGGCGGTCGCCACCCAGCGCCCCTCGACCAGCCGGAGGATGCCCTGCTGGACGAGCCCTTCGACCAGCTCCTCCACGAAGAGGGGATAGCCCTCCGTGAGCTGCCAGATGTAGGTCATCACCTCCACGTCCAGGCGCTTGCCGTCGAGCAGGTGCTCCACGAGCTTCTCGCCTTCCGACTCCCGCAGCGGCGATAGCGAGATGCAAAGGGTGTTCGGCTTGGCGCCCGGCCAGCGCTCCCTGCGCTGGAGCAGTTCCTCCGGGCGTGCCACGCACAGCAGCATGAGCGGCACGCCCTGGGAGTACTCGGCGATGTGGTCCATGGCATCGAGCAGCGACGGCTCTGCCCAGTGCAGGTCGTCGACGAAGACCACCAAGGGGCGGCGGCGGGCGAGCGCCTCCAGGAAGGCGCGCAGCGCCGAATAGCTGTCGCCCGGCAGGCCGCTCTCGGCCGTGAAGCCGATGAGCTGGGCCACGCGCAGCGTGATCTCCCGTGCCCGGTCGCTGTCGGCGAGCGGCTCGCCGAGCCGCTCGTAGACCATGTCGAGCGGGTCGGTCGGCGCGATCCCGGCTGCCTGGGTGACGATCTCCATAATCGGCCAGAAGGTGACGCTCTCTCCGTAGGAGAGGCAGTGTCCGCGCAGGATCGTCGCCTGGTCGCCCAGCTCCTGAACGAAATGGTCGACCAGCCTCGACTTGCCGATCCCGGCCGGCCCCAGCAGGACGACCAGATGGCAGGAGCGCTCGGCGACGGTGCGCTCGAACAGGTCCATGAGCAGTCGCTGATCGAGGTCCCGTCCAATCAGCGGGCGGTCGAGCCGCCGCACCCGTCCCGGCACGCCAAGCATGACCCGCAGGACGCGGTAGCCGACCACGGGGCTTGGCACGCCCTTGAGGCGCAGCGGCTCCGTCTGCTCGACGCGCACGGCGTCGCGCACCAGCGAGTAGGTTCCCTCTCCGATCAGGATCCCGTCGGGACCAGCGTTCTGCTCAAACCGCCTCGCCAGGTTGACGGCATGCCCGGTGACTTGCTCCTCGACCGAGGTCCCCTCGGTGTGAACGAGGACTCTGCCGGTGTTGACGCCGATCCGTGTGGCCAGGGCGATCTTGTGACTGCTCTGGAGCTCGGCGCTGAGCTGGGACAGGGCCTCCCGCAGCTCCGAGGCGGCCCGCACGGCGCGGAGCGCGTCGTCGTCGTGCGGCGTAGGAATACCGAATACCGCCATGAGCCCGTCACCATGGCGCGTGCCTACTGCTCCCCCATGGCCGACGAGGATGCGGCTGGCCGTCTCGTAGAAGCGGTCCATCACCCGTCGCAGCGGCAGCAACTCGAGCTGGTCGTCGAGCTTCATCGAGTCGACGATGTCGCAGAACACGACCGTGATGACGCGGAACTCCTCAGAACCCGAGGCGGGGCGCAGCTCCGCGCCGCAGTCGGTACATGACCGGTCCGACGCCGCGACGGGCCGCTTGCAGACAGGGCATTCTCGCATATCGGGAGTATAAGGCAGAATGCGCGAACAGGGGGCTAATATCCGCGCCGCAACAGGCCGAGGGATAAGGTTGCGCGGCCACCACTTCGACCGCAGCAACTTGTCAGCTCGGTGACAGCGCGAACCGCCCCGTTAGTGCTCGATTCTGCGGCGATCTCCGTGATTGTCGTGCGTCCTGAGTCAGAAGAGAGTCAGTATGATCGCGCTCGACCAAAAACGTGTCCTGGTGACCGGAGCGTCGGGATTTCTCGGCGGCCACCTCTGCGAGGCGCTGCTGCTCCAGGGCGCACAGGTCCGTGCGCTGGTCCGTTTCAGCTCCAGCTCTCCCGGGTCCGGCATGGCGCGCATCCCGGGCGGCGGTGGCGGCGGGGACCTGGAGGTCATGCTCGGGGACCTGCGCGACCTGGCAGCGGTGCAGCGGGCGACCAACGGCGTCGACCTTGTCGTGCACGTCGGCGGGCTCGGCTGCGTGCCGTACTCGCTCGAGGACCCCCTCACCTACGTCGAGGTCAACGTGCGCGGCACCGCGCACGTGCTGCAGGCGGCATGCGACGCTCACGTCGAGCGGGTGCTGCTGATGTCCTCGTCCGAGGTGTACGGCAACCCCCGCTACAACCCCGTTGACGAGCTGCACCCACTGAAGCCGCGCTCGCCGTACGCCGCCAGCAAGCTCGCCGCAGAGCACCTGGCCGCAAGTTACCACGCGTCCTTCGGCCTGCCGGTGACCACCGTGCGCGGCTTCAACGTCTACGGCCCTCGGCAGCCGGAGCGGAACCTCGTCCCCACCCTTGTCCGCCAGGCGCTCGACGGCGACGAGGTGCTCGCCGGCCGCCTCGACTCGGTGCGCGACTACGTCTACGTGACCGACGCGGTCGACGCGCTGCTGCGCCTGGCGGGAGCGCCCGCGGCGGTCGGGAGCACGTTCAACGTCGGCTCCGGGCTCGGGACCACGGCCGACGACCTGATCGCCCTGCTCGGCAAGGTGATGCGGAAGGAGCTGCGCGCGCGGAGCGACCCGGCGCTGGTGCGGCCCCGCGGTCTCCAGGCGCAGCGCCTGATCGCCAATCCCGACGCCGTCTGCCGGCTCACCGGCTGGCGGCCGAAGGTGCCGCTGGACCAGGGGCTGCGCGAGGTCGTGCACTGGTATCGGGAGCGGGAATTCGGGCGAGCATGAGCGCGGTGGTGGTGGCGTCAAATCGCGGGCCGCTGCAGTTCACGATCGGCGCGAATGGCGAGGTGTCGTCCAGCAGAGGGTCCGGCGGTCTGGTGAGCGCTCTGGCCCCCGCCCTCGAGAGTATCCCCTGCACGTGGATCTCGGCAGCGATAACGGAGGGCGATCGCGCGGCCGCCGCGGCGGCGACGGGACTGCCGCTGCCGCGGTCAGGGACGGCGGAGCCGCGGATGCTGCGCCTGGACGAGAAAATCTACGAAAGCTATTACCACGATATTTCCAACCGGACGCTCTGGTTTCTTCAGCATCACCTGCTGGACGCTGGCGCGGTGGCCTTCGATCGGGGATTCCAGGACCGCTGGAACAGCTATCGGACGGTGAATCGGGCCTTTGCCGAGGCGTGCGACGAGGAGGCCGATGCCGGGGCGGAGGCGCACGTGGAGGACTACCACTTGGGGCTGGCTCCGGCGCTGCTGCGCGCCCGCCGGCCGGACCTGCGCATCATGCACCACGTCTGCTGCCCGTGGACTGACCCGGAGTGCTTCGGCCTTCTCCCGGACGCCGTCGCGGGCGAGCTGCTGCACGGCATGCTCGGCGCCGACGTGGTCGGCTTCCTGAGCGCCCGCTGGGTAGAGAATTTCCTGCGCTGCTGCCGGGCGGTGGGCTTCGCGGTCGACGCGGCGCTTGGCACAGTGCGGGCCGCCGACGGGCGCGAGGTGCGGGTCCGTGCCTTCCCGCTCGGGGTCGATGAGCGCGACCTCCGCCGGCTGCTCTCGCGGAGGCTGCCCGAGCGCTTCGCCGCCGACGGGGCACAGCGCCTGATCGTTCGCGTGGACCGCATGGAGCCGACCAAGAACATCGTGCGTGGCCTGGACGGCTTCGCCGCCTTCCTGGGGTCGCACCCGGGCTACCAGGGAAAGGTCACGCACCTCGTGGTCACCAACCTGTCGCGTGGCGGCATGCCCGAGTACCAGCGCTACCGCGCCGAGGTCGAGCGGTGCGTCGAGGAGGTCAACCGGCGTTTCGGCCGTCCTGGCTGGACGCCGGTGCGCCTGCTGGTCCTCGACGACCACCCGCGCGCCCTGCGGGCGCTGGCCGCGGCGGACGTGGTGGTGGTCAACCCGGTCTGGGACGGGATGAACCTGGTCGCCAAGGAGGCCGCCTGCGTGAACGACCGCGACGCGGTACTGATCCTGTCGCGCAACGCCGGCGCCGCCGAGGATCTGGGGGACGCCGCGCTGCTGCTCAACCCGTTCGACACCGCGGCGCTGGCCGACGCGATCGCGCGGGCGCTGGCGATGGGCCCGGCCGAGCGCGCGCGGCGGGCGGCTCGGCTGCGCAGCGCCGCGGTCGCGCTCCCGCCAAGCGCATGGTTCGCGGCCCAGCGCGAGGCGCTGTCCGAGGCCGCAGCCGCTGGCCAGAGGCACCCGGCCTGCGGCCCGAAGTTGAGGGCTTGACGCTCGACACACGGTACTGGCAACAGCCTTCACGCCGATCCTTCCGCACCTCACCGAGCACGAGCGTCGCCTGGTCTCTGGCGGGATTGCCAAGGCGATCGGCCACGGCGGTGCAACCAAGGTCGCCGAGCTGGCCAAAGTACCCGCCTGACGGTACGACGTGGCGTGCGCGAGCCGGAGCAGCCACCGCTGTGAGCCTGCCGATCGCCAGGAGCTCTGAGCTTGTGGTCGTCCGTGGCTGAGCGCTCCAGGTGAGGTAGTGGACGAGGCCGTCCGCGCTTGGCAAGCTGTCGGGCGTGAGCGAGTTCGGGGCGATCGACGAGCTGGTGGCGCGGATGGAGGCGCTCCAGGCTCCCCTGGAGGCGCGAAAGGACGCCCGCCGCTACTTCCACGGCACCTACCTGCGCACCACCAGGGCGGTTGGGGCGGAGCTGGAGACCGGCGCCTTCGCGGACCCGCCATGGGTGGAGCGCTGGGACGTGGCGTTCGCCCGCCTGTACCTGGACGCGCTGGAGGCCGACCAGCGCGGTGAAGTCCCCTCAGGCCCCTGGAAGGTGGCGTTCGCGGCCGCCGACGAGCAGGCCACCGCGCTGCCGCCGCTGCGGCACGTGCTGCTCGGCATGAACGCGCACATCAACTACGACCTCCCGCAGGCGCTGCTGGAGGTGATCGACGACCAGGAGTTCCAGGACCCGGAGCTGCTGGCCCGCCGCTCCGCCGACCACCGCCAGATCGACACCGTGCTGGCCGCGCGGGTCGGCGCCGAGGACACCGAGCTGGACGCGGTCAGCGGGCCGCGGAGCCTGCTGGACCGGGTGCTGACCCCCGCCAACCGGCTCGGCACCAAGCGCTTCCTCGAGGAATCGCGCGCCAAGGTCTGGGCCAACGCCCGCGCGCTGGCGCTGGCCCGCCGCCAGGGCCCGGACGCCTACACCGTCCTGCTCACCGAGCTGGAGCGCCTGGCCGCCAGGCGGGTCGCCGACCTCACCGAGCCCGGCCAGGTGATCCTCAAGCTCGCGGTCAAGGGCTTCGGCGTTGTCCTTCCGGGCGCCCGCCCCGCTCACGTCTGAGCTGCGCTGCACCGCTCAACCGCGGAGCAGGCGCGTTGAGGTCAGCGGTCGAGGTTGAACTCCCTGTCACGCACTCCGGCGACGAAGTCCTTCCACTCGGCGCCGGTGAACACCAGCACCGGGCTGTCCGCATGCTTGGAATCGCGGAC
>WNGH01000191.1_pt1 | contig 48519 bp, 38 predicted proteins | sample 5400631 | NCBI WGS metagenome assembly WNGH01 (sample SAMN13153373, study PRJNA577476) | soil metagenome | isolation source: 115 cm soil or saprolite under Garry oak tree replicate 1 | place: USA:California | collected 2016-06-15 | reverse complement strand
CCGCGTCGACGCAGTCGGCGCCGCCGCAGTCGGTGGCGTTGGTGATCCGGACCCCGGCGGTGTTGTAGGGGGCCGGGAAGGTGAACGGGCCGCGCGCCGGCAGCAGCGCCTGCAGGACCGTGGCCGACAGTCTCGGCCGGATCAGCCCCCTCGTCGCCGTCTCCAGGAAGCCGCCCGGCGCGATCGCAGTATCGGCGGCGGGGGTCGATTGCGACAGCGCCGGCATCGGCACCTGCACCAGCGCGACCACGCAGGCGATAATGAATGGAGTGAGACGGACAGATGGCAGACTAACAACGGACATGGTGCTCCTCCTCACGCGGAGAACCACCAGTCCCTTGGTGAATTCTCTTGAGCTTCCTTCTCTTCGGCAGCCCGGCTGTCAAAAAAAATTCTGCCCCGTGGCTTTGCGTCCCCGCCTCGCGACGGGTTTGCTCTTATCGGAAAGGGGTCTCCGCACAAGCAATCCAGACCCGAGCGCGAGGCTAAGGTGGATCACGGAGTTTGTCAACGGAAAAACATGGAAAATGGATCGGAAAAATCCAGAATCGGCGCGGACTATTCAGGTAATTACTCTAGGGAGATACCGCAACCAAAGGCTGACGTTCGGCATTCGCGAGGGCGCCCGACCGGCCGTCCGCACCGGCCCTCCCGCCTGCGGCTGGCGCGGCACGACGTCCGGAGCACCGGCTCCGGGCAGGGTAGGTTTATTACACGGGGCATTCAGGTGTTTACCTGATGGCAGGTGCCCAATCCTCGGGGTATTCATGGCAGCTAAACCCGGGAGAGGGGCATCCTAAGCGGGCTTCCGGGGGGGCCTTTTGAAGGTATCATGATCGACACCTATTCCAGGGAACCTCGGTAGTCCGGCGGAGCGGGGCCCTTCCGGGGCCTGCGGGAGGAGGGCATGCAATGAAGGGGGGACGTAACCAGGCGGAACTGAAACAGGTGCCGTCCGAGTCGACCACGGCGCTCCTGCGCGAGCTCGTGTCGCACCTGCGGCAGCACCGGACCCAGCTCCGGGAGGAATGGGCGCAGCGCATCACCGAGGCCAGGCTGCTGACGGCGATGACGAAGGAGGAGGTGTTCGCCGAAGCCACATCGGTCTACGACAACTACGTCGAGGCCCTCGAGACGGGAACCTTCGAGGCGCTGCAGGCTTACGCCCGGAACCTCTCCGAGCGCATCATCCCGCGAGGCGTGCAGACGGACGAGGTCGTCGGAATCGTGCTGCTGCTGCGCGACGTTCTGGCCCGGTCGCTGTTCGGCCGGTATCACGCCTACGAGCCGGCCGCCAACCGCATCGCCATCACCGTGGCCGTCGGCTTCGTCCAGGAGCGCGAGCGCACCATCCGCGAGCAGCAGGAGGCGATCCGGGAGCTGTCGACCCCCGTCCTCCAGGTCCGCGAGCGGCTCCTGATCCTGCCGATCATCGGCGTCATCGACCCCCAGCGCGCCCGCCAGCTCACCGAGCAGCTCCTGCGCGGCATCCGCACCAACCGCGCCCGGGTCGTGGTCATCGACATCACCGGCGTCGCGGCCATGGACTCGAACGTCGCGAACCACCTCGTCCTCACCGTCGAGGCGTCCCGTCTCCTCGGCGCGACGGTCATCGTCACGGGCCTGTCGCCCGAGATCGCCCAGACGCTCGTGAACATCGGGGTGGACCTCACCAAGATGAACACCGTCGGTGATCTGCAGGGGGGCATCGAGGAGGCGGAGCGCCTCCTAGGCTACAAGGTCCATCCCGTCGAGAAGCCGGAACTGACCGAATAATCTAAGGGGGCCTGCCATGGCCGTCCCGATTCTCAAGCAAGGCGCCTACCTCATCGCGAGCGTCCAGTCCGCCCTGACCGACGCAGACCTGCTGGAGCTGCGCAACGCCCTGGTCGAGATGGTCGGCCGCTACAGGTCGCGCGGCGTGATCGTGGACGTCACCGCGATGGACGTGATGGATTCCTTCGCGTCGCGGACGCTCCGCGACATCGCCCACATGATCCGGCTGCGCGGCGCCGAGACGGTCATCGTGGGCATCCAGCCTGAGGTCGCCTTCACGATGGTGCAGCTCGGACTCACGCTCGAAGGGGTGGCCACGGCGCTCGATCTCGAGGAGGGCCTCGCGTTCCTGGATCGGGGGGCCAAGAAGATGGGCCGTGACGTGGGCGCGACCGGCTGATGCGCTGGGAGCAGCGGACATCCGCGGCCGGCGCGGATGTGTGGCACGCGGGGGAGCGGCCTCCATTGAAGGACGAGACGAAGATTGCGATTCAGAGGGATCAGGACCTCGTGACGGCCCGCCAGAAGGGACGCGCGCTGGCGCAGCGGCTGGGGTTCTCCAACAGCAATCTCACCCTGATCGCCACGGCGATTTCGGAGCTGGCACGCAACATCCTGCTGTACGCGAAGACGGGCGAGATGACGCTGGGCGTCCTGCAGGACGACGGGCGGGAGGGCCTCGTGGTCGTGGCCAGGGACTCGGGCCCCGGCATCTCCGACATCCCGCGCGCCATGCAGATGGGGTATTCGACCTCGGGCAGCCTGGGTCTCGGCCTGCCGGGGGTCAAACGACTGATGGACGACTTCGAGATCGTCTCCAAGGCAGGCCGGGGGACGACGGTGACGGCGACCAAATGGAAGCGCTGAAACGGACGCCCCTCGCATGGAGCGTGGCCGGCAGGGCGAGGGCCGGGGAGAAAGAGTCGGGCGATCGGTTCGTCGTCACGGCCCAGGCAGACGCCGCGCTCCTGGCGGTTGCGGACGGGCTCGGCCATGGGGCAGAGGCGGCGCTGGCGGCGGACTTGGCGGTTCGGACGGTGGAGCGCTGCGCCGCGGATCCCCTGATCGAGATCGTCAAGCGCTGTCATCAGAGCCTTCTCCGGACGCGCGGCGTGGCGCTGAGCCTGGCGCGCTGGGAAGCCCGGGATCGCGTGCTGACCTGGATCGGCGTCGGAAACGTCGAGGGGCTCCTTCTGCATGCGAACGGAAGATCGGCTCCCGCGAGCGATCACCTGGTCCTGCGGAGCGGGGTCGTCGGCGCCCGGCTGCCGGCCCTTCTCGTGACGCCGGTGGTGGTCGCCGGGCCCGGCCTGCTCGTTCTCGCGACCGACGGCATCGCGGGCGGCTTCGACAAGGAGCTTGTCCTGTCGGGCCGGCCGGAGCCCATGGCGGATCAGATCCTGGCCAGACACTCGCGGAGCGCCGATGACGCCATGGTCCTGGTCGCGCGCCTCGAGGGATGACCCGATGAGAGACGAACATCTTGCCGCTCTCAAGGCCCGGTACGCCGCGGCTCTGCGCGATTACCTAGGAGACCCCGGCGAGCCGGCGCTGCACCAAGCCTACGAGCTCGGACGCCGGGCGATCGGGGACGGCCTCGGGGTCATCGACGTGATCGCTCTGCATCAGGAGGCCCAGGACAAGGTTCTCAAAGAGAAGAAAGCGCCGGAATCGTGCGTGAGCGCGGTCGAGGGCTCTGCGCGCTTCCTGACGGAAAGCCTGTCGCCGTTCGAGATGACGCACCGCAGCTTCCAGGACGCGGTCGCGGCGCTGCGTCGCCTGAACGAGATGCTGGAGGAGGAGGCCAGGCGGATCGCTCACGCGCTGCATGACGAGGCGGGACAGCTCCTGGTCGCGGTCCACCTGGCGGTGAAGGAGGTGGCCGACGACCTGCCCCCGCGCGCCCGCGGCCGCCTGATGGGAATCCGCGCTCCGCTGGATGAGATCGAAAGGCACCTGCGGCGGCTGTCGCACGAGCTCCGGCCGATGGTCCTGGACGACCTCGGGCTCGTCCCGGCGCTGGAGTTCCTGGTCAAGGGCGTCAGCGAGAGGGCCGGAATCCCGATCGCCGTGGAGGGCCCGAAATCGCCGCGCCTGCCGGCCCCGGTCGAGGTGGCCATGTACCGGGTCGTCCAGGAGGCCGTGCGGAACGCCACGAAGCACGCCGTTGCGAACCGCGTCGACATCCGTCTCGCCGTCCTGCCGGACGAGGTCCGCTGCTCGGTCAAGGACGACGGCCGCGGGTTCGACGTCCCCGCGGCGCTCAACCGCAAGGGGGACCGCGGCCTGGGATTGATCGGAATGCGCGAGCGTCTCAACGCGCTGAACGGGCAGCTGACCATCGATTCGTCCCGGGGGCGCGGGACGGAGATACGCATCACCATTCCCTTGGGAGAACACCATGCCGATCCAAGTCCTACTCGCGGATGACCACCAGATCGTACGTCAGGGGTTGAAAGCGATGCTCGAGCACGAGGGATTCAAGGTCGTGGGCGAGGCGGCCGACGGACGGGAGGCGGTGACCCTGGCCGAGACCACCCACCCCGACGTCGCGGTCCTCGATCTCGCCATGCCCGGCCTGAACGGTCTGGACGCGGCGCGCGTGATGCTGCGGGCCTCCGACCGGATGAAGGCGATCCTGCTGACCATGCACACCGACGACCCCTACGTCCTCGAGGCGTTGCGGGCCGGCATCAGCGGCTACGTTCTGAAGACGCAGGCCACGGTCGACCTGGTGCAGGCGATTCGCGAGGTGACCCGCGGGGCCATCTACCTGAGCCCCGGCGTGTCGAAGACCGTGGTCGATGCGTACCGCAACAAGTCCGACCTGCCGCCCGATCCGCTCAGTCCGCGCGAACGCGAGGTCCTGCAGCTGGTCGCGGAGGGGAAGACCACGAAGGAGGTCGCGGCCCTTCTTGGCGTCAGCGTCAAGACCGCCGAGTCGCACAGGACGCGCATCATGTCGAAGCTCGGTATCCACGAGACGGCCGGGCTCGTCCGATACGCCATCCGCCGCGGGATTGTCATGCCCTGAACGTCCGGCGGCCGCGCCTGCTCCCCACCCCTCCATCGGGGAAATTCCCTTCATTCGCTCGGGTCATTACCTGATTTGACCCCGAGGTCTCGCGACGTATAACCATCGGCAGTCGCCGGACCGGTTTCAACGGCTGACCTGTCCCGCTGTGACGGGCGGGTTGATGGACTGGTTCCCGGTGCCCTGCGGTCCTTCTCGGGTGCCGGGTGAAGACCAGAGCCGGAGGAGGCAGTCATCGATCTCCGGGCCGGCATATTTTGACCTGCCCCCCCGCGAGCCGCGGCCAGGCCCGCCATCAGGCCCGCGCCGCAGGCTCCCGCCACTCCGGCCCCGCCGGGCCGGGGACGGGTCGCGGGGAGGAGGATGGAACATGAGGAAGCCTTCGAAAGGCGGATGCGATGAATACCCGCGTACTGGTGGCTGACGACCACCCCGTCGTTCGCCAGGGACTCAAGTCTCTCCTGACGCGCGAAGGCTTCAGCGTCGTCGCCGAGGCGGCCGACGGCCGCGAAGCGCTGCGACAGGTCGAGGCCCTCCATCCCGAGGTGGCGCTCCTCGACCTGGGGATGCCCGGCCTGAACGGCCTGGACGCTGCGCGCGAGATCATGCAGAGCAGCACAGGCACCAAGGTCGTCATCCTGACGCAGCATAACGAGGAGCCGTACATCCTCGAGGCCCTGCGGGCCGGCGTTCATGGTTACGTCCTGAAGAGCCAGTCGGTGTCGGACGTGGTCCAGGCGATCAGGGACGTCACCCGCGGCAAGCTCTACGTCAGTCCGGCCATCTCGGAGGTGGTTGTCTCGGCCTATCGCGGTCAGTCGAGGCTCCCCGCGGATCTTCTCACCACGAGAGAGCGGGAGGTCCTGCAGCTCGTCGCCGAGGGCAAATCGACGAAACAGATCGCCGAGATCCTCGGAATCGCCCAGAAGACCGCCGAGTCGCATCGCAGTCACCTGATGGTCAAGCTCGGCATCCACCAGGTCGCAGGCCTCGTGCGCTACGCGGTCCGGCGCGGCCTGGTCCAGCCCTGAGATCCGCCGCCCGCGACGGCGGCGTCGAATCGGGGATCTCCCGACTCCCTTTGAGGAGTTCCCCTATTGCCCCGCTCCTCCGCAGGAGGTACGAATCGTTGTGACAGTCTGGACCTGCGCCCGAGGGCGGATTTCCGGGGGGCGCCATGACGACGATGACGGAGCGGACCGAAAGACGGGTGCAGCCGGCCTGGCGTGTCCTCTGGACACAGAGCCACTGCGAGCAGCTGGTGCACGACCAGCTGAGAGGGCGGGGCTTCGAGAGCTTCCTGCCGAAGATCAACGTCTGGTCGAGGCGGGCGGGAAGGCGTCATCTGATCCGGCGCCCGATGTTCCCCGGGTACCTTTTCCTGCACAACACCCTGGACAAGCAGGCCTACATCGAGGTGCGCAAGGCGCGCGGCCTGGTGGCGATCCTGGGAGAGTCGTGGGAAAGACTGGCGACGGTACCCGACTCCGAGATCGCCTCGGTCCTGGCGCTGTCGCAATCCGATCTGCCCTCGATGCCCTATCCCTTCCTGAAGGCGGGGATGCGCGTGCGCATCGCCAGCGGGCCGCTGGCGGGGGTCGAGGGGATCCTCGAGCGCCGGAAGGCGGACAAGGGTTTCCTGGTGCTTTCGGTCGATCTGCTGAGCAGCAGCGTCGCGGTCGAGGTCGACTGCACCTCGGTGGTCCCCGCGTGACCGGGAGAGGCGGCAGGGTCGCGCAGGGGATCGGTATTCTCGGCGGAATCGTCTTCGGTGGAGCGGCGATGGCCCAGCCGGATCTCTATCTCAAGGGGAGCCTGTCGCTCGCGGAGGTGCGGGACGACAATCTCTTCTACACCCCCGAGTCCAGGGAGAGCGACGTCATCTCCAGGCTCACGCCGGGGATCGAAGCGGGCTCGCGTGCGCCGCGTTTCGACATCGCCGGCCGGTGGGCCCTCGATGTCGAGCGCTTCGCCGACCATCCGGAGCTGGACACCGACCGGGCGCGGGAGTCCGCCGCGCTCGATCTCCACACCCGGCTGTCGCGGCCGGTGACCTTCTCGCTGCACGGTGACTACGTGTCCACGCTGACACCGGGCGAGCTCAACCTGGCGACCGGGCTGGCGGGCGGCCGCGCGCGGGCCCGGAGGTTCTCCGCGAGCCCGTCGATCGACTGGAAACTCGGCCGGGCCACGGACGGCACCTTCGCCTACACCCGGACGAGGGACGACCTCGCCGGCGGCTCCAGGACGGACACGCGGAGCTCGGCCCTCGGGCTGGAGCACCATCCCTCTCCCCGGGACACCACGACCGCGGACTACGGCTTCAGCCGGTACGCCTTCGAGGGGAGCGGCCCGATCGCCGTCCACACGCTGACCCTCGGGTGGGAGCGTCGCGTCGGTCCGCGCAGCTCGTTCGCGCTCCGCGCCGGTCCGCGCTATTCGGGCGGCAGGTTCGACCCCGAAGCGTCGGTGGCCCTGCAACATGGCGCCGGCCGCATCGACACGTCGCTCACTGTCGCCAGGACCCTGAGCACGGTGATCGGGCAATCGGGAACGTTTGTGACGGACAGCGCGCTCGCGGGCATCTCCTTCAGGCCGTCCCCCTCGCTGAGGCTGGGCATGACACCCGGTGTCTACTGGATAGGGGATCCGTCCGGCGGGCCGGAGACCCGGGTATACGCGGTCGGTCTCGAGGGAAGCTGGCGCATCAACGACTGGCTGTCACTCGTGGGCAGGTATCGCAGGAACCAGCAACGCGGGATTCTGGTCTCCTCCACCACCGGGACCGGCTACAGCGTGCAGGAGATCGCGCGCGACACCTTCTTTCTGGGCCTGACCGCCGGCCGCAACGAGACTCGGCCGCCGGCGGCCGCCGGCGCGTCCGCGGAGGGAAGCCGATGAACTCCGGCCGAAGGATCGATGCATCGAAGTGGACGCTCGTGGCTCTCTGTGTGACGCTCCTGTCGGCGGGATCCCCGTCTCCGCGGGCGGAGGACCGGGGCAAGAGCGAGCCGGGGAAGGGCCCCGCGACGCCGGCCGGGGGCTACCGGATCGGACCGGAGGACATGCTCGACATCGCCGTCTGGAAGAACGAGGCGCTCAGCCGGAAGGTGCCGGTCCGGCCGGACGGCATGATCTCGCTCCCGCTCCTCAACGACGTCCATGCGGAAGGGATGACGCCCATGGAGCTCCGCGAGGTCCTGATCAAGCGGCTTGCGGAGTACATCCCCAATCCCGAGGTCTCCGTGATCGTGCAGGAGGTCAAGAGCCCCAAGGCGTCGGTCCTCGGAGAGGTCGCGCACCCCGGACGCTACGATCTCAAGGGGCGCACGACCGTCCTGGACGTTTTGGCGGCGGCAGGGGGCCTGACCGAGTTCGCGTCGCGATCGCGCATCGTGATCCTGCGCGAGGGAGGGGGGCGCGACAGGCGCATTCGCTTCAACTACGACAAGGCGATGGAGGATGGCGATGCGAACCTCGAGCTTCGCCCCGGCGACATCGTGCTCGTCCGTTAGACGGATCGAGGCGGGCCTGGTGGCGCGTCCTCTCGAGAGGAGTGAACGAAAAGGGCTTGTCCGCCGCCCCGGCCGGAGTTCCTGCCTCCGCCCGGCGTCCACCCGGAGGCCCCCCCGCAGCCGGGTGGCATGCGGGGCGGCGGACTCCAGTTCTCCAAGACCCGGATCGGACGGTCACGACACATCATGGCCAGCCTCGCCCTGTTCTGGATTTCCGTCCTCCTGATCGGCTACTCCCAGATCGGCTACACGGCCCTCATCCGTGCGTGGGCGGCGGGGCGCCGGCGCTGGGACGACGACCGGGATGAGCGGGTCCCGAAAGTCTCCATTCTCGTCGTGGCCCACAACGAGGCGGCGCGGATCGAGGGACGGATCGAGAATCTCCTGGCGCTCGACTATCCGAGGGATCGCCTGGAGATCGTTGTGGGATCGGACGGCTCGAACGACGACACGGCCTCCCGCGCGCGGGGGTTCGCGGCGGCCGGCGTCAGGGTCCTCGCCTTCCATCGTCGTCGCGGCAAGACTTCCGTGCTCAACGATCTGGTGCCCCGCTGCCGCGGCGAGATCGTGGTCCTCGCCGATGCCCGCCAGAGGTTCGAGCCGGACGCCGTCCGCGCCCTGGTCCGCCGCTTCGCCGACCGCACGGTCGGAGCGGTCGGCGGCGAATTGATCCTGGCCGACTCCGCCGGCTCGACCGTCGGGAGAGGGGTCGGTCTCTACTGGCGGTTCGAGAAATCGATCCGGCTGAGCGAGAGCCGCGTCGACTCGACGGTCGGCGCGACGGGCGCGATTTACGCAATCCGCCGGGATCTGTTCGATCCGATCCCCGACGACACCATCCTGGATGACGTCCTGATCCCGATGCGCATCGTCCGTCTCGGGTACAGGGTGGTGTTCGAGCCCGCGGCGCGCGCCCATGACCGGCCCGCGGCGGCCGCGCGCGAGGAGTTCGTGCGCAAGGTCCGCACCATCGCAGGGAACTTCCAGATGTTCGCGCGCGAGCGCTGGATGCTGAACCCCCTGCGGAACCGTCTCTGGCTGCAGACCGTGTCGCACAAGGGTCTCCGCCTTCTCGGACCGCTTCTCCTCACGACCGCCCTGGTCAGCAACGTGTGTCTCGCCGGCCGGCCGTTCTATGACTGGACGCTCCTGCTGCAGGGCGTCTTCTACGCTTCGGCCCTCGTCGGTCACCTCGAGCGCGCCGCGAGGAGGCTCCCGGTCGTCGCCGTTCCCTACACTCTCTGCCTCCTGAACTGGGCCACCGTCGTCGCGCTCCTGCACGTCCTCACCGGACGCCAGAGCGTCACCTGGGACAGGGCCGGACTCCGGTCCTGATCGGCACGGACCCCGGGACCCTCGCCGCGCGCCGGACATTCACCTAGTCCCCTCCGAGGTTCACTCACCCCCTCTCCCGGATTTCTCCAGGCGGGCTTTGGAGAATCGACCAGATAGCCGCGGACTCCGCGTCGCCGTAATGTTAGCGGCCTATGAGGATCGTCGGTGCGCGATCCATGGCGGACGCCGAAAGGAGGGCACGTGAAACGGGTGTGAGAAGCCCGGAGACGCCCGCGGGACCGCGCCGACGACCCGCGATTTCGGAGTGGCGTTCAAACGCGTGACACAGTCTGGAGGTCGGAATGACTCGAACCATCAGTCAGCTTCGAATACTGGCCGTGCTCGCCCTCACGGGGGCCGGTCTTCTGGCCTGGCCCGCGGCCGCGACGGCCCAGACCGTCAGCGGCTCCGCGAGCGCGGTCCAGGCGAACGTATTGGGGATGACGACCACCCTCGCCGACACCGGTCCCCTGGCCGATGCCTCTGACCTGCGGGATGCCTCTGACATGGCGGCCGGCATCCTGTCTCTGGGGAGCGCCGACGTCCTGCACGCGGCGACGGGGGCAAGCCCGGATTCCGTCGCCTCGGAGGCCTCGCTCGCCGACGCGGGTCTGGCGGTCGCCGGCAACTTCATCTCCGCGGCTTTCGTCATGGCCAGGGCCCTGGCCCCGGCCGCCGGTTCGCCCGTCGGCACGTCGGAGATCGACGGTCTTTCGATCAACGGTGTGCCGGTCACGGTGACCGGTCAACCCAACCAGACGGTCTGGCTCCTCGGTGGGCAGGTGATCCTGAACGAGCAGGTCCCGACCTCGACCGGCACGACCGTCAACGCAGTGCACGTCATCGTCAGCGGCGTGGCCGACGTCGTGCTCGCCACCGCCAGCGCCGGCGTCGGCTCCAGCGGCTCGGGTCTCCCTCTGCCGCCCCCGCCGCTGCCGCCGCTCTTTTGAGGAAAGGAGGATGACCATGAGAAAACTCATTCTGCTTCTGGCGGTGGTCGGGTTCGCGGTTGTCTGTGGCGGTCGGATCTTCGCCTGGGGAGGTGGTGAGCAGCCGCCGTCCGATTTCGTGACCGGCGGAGGGTGGATCGTCGGAACGCCCTCCGGCGCCAAGGGGAACTTCGGCGTCGGCGGTGGCGTCAAGAACGGCGCCTTCTGGGGTCACTTGAACTATCTCGACCACGGCTCGGGCCTGCATGTGCAGGCGACGAGCATCACCGGCTACGTGTTCGTCGACGACCGTACCCGCGACATCTGCGGGACCTATACGACGAACACCGGCGACAGCGGCTACTTCCGCGTCAGGGTGACCGACAACGGCGAGCCTGGCCGCGATGATTTCTTCGGGATCAAGCTGCAGAGCGGCTATCTCGCCATGGGCGATCTGGGCGGCCCCGATCCGGGCGGGGGGAACATCCAGCTGCACAAGGGGAACGCTTCCAACACGCCCCCCGCGACGCCCTCGTTCTGCCCGGTGTGATCGGCGCGTCCGTGCGCACCGGGCCGGCCGACAGCGCCTCGACCTCCGGTCTTCCACTGTCGAGGGATAGATGAATCGCCTGACCCCGCGGGCGGGCGCGAGCGGACACCGGCCCGGTGCGCGCCCGCCCGCGGTCCTTCCTCCGGGATCCTCCCGCGCGCCGGCTGCACTTGGAGTCGGAAGGATCCCGGGGACCGAGTGCGCGTTTCTCCCCGGGGCGATTGCGGAATGCCCCGATGGTTTCGTCGCCCGTCGACCTGTACAACTAGGGGCGCACGCTGACAGAGGAGTCGAAGCGGTGATTGACGAGGCGGTCCGATGACGGTGGTCCTGGCACTTCTCGAGTGCGTCCTGATCTGCGCCGCGACCTGCGCCGCCATCCACTTCGGGTCCGCACCGCGCGCCGGAGGGGTTGTCCTCCTGGCGATCGCCCTGGAGCGCTCGCTGGCCCTCTCCCTGTCCTGCATCGTCGCCTTCTATTACCAGCAGCTCTACGATCTGCGCGCCGTCAGGACGTTCCGGGCGTTCCTCGCCCGCCTGCCGAAGTCCGGCGGGCTGGCCTTCGTCCTGACGCTCGTCCTCTGGAGGCTGATCCAGCCGACGGAGATCCATCGCCTTGTTCCGCTCCTGATCCTGGCGGCGCTCCTCGCCGTCCTCCTGCCGCTGCGGGCTCTCGTCTATGGGTTTGCTTCCCTGCGTCCGTTCGCGCGGCGCAACCTGGTGCTCGGCACCGGTCCTCTGGCGAGACAGATCGTGCATGAGTTGGACGCGCTCTCCGGCTCCCGTGATGCGCTCGCCGGCATCGTCGCCGAGAGCGGCGGCGATCGTCCCCTGACGATGAAGGCGCCGGTCCTCGGGACTCTTGAGGATCTGGACACGATCCTCACCAAGACCGATCCCGCGCGGATCGTGGTTGCCCTGGATGAACGACGGGGTCGTCTTCCTGTGGGGCGCCTGCTCGAGGCCAGGGTCCGGGGGATCGCCGTCGAGGACGGGGGGGAGGTCCTGGAACGCCTGACCGGCAAGATCGCCATCGAGTCGATCCTGCCGGGCGCCCTGGCGTTCTCGAAGGACTTCCGCGCCTCCCGCGCCCACGACGCCCTGGCGCGGGCGGGCGGCGTACTGCTCGCGGGCGCGGGTCTCGTCCTCTCGGCCCCGCTCTTCCTCCTCGTCGCCCTCCTGATCAAGCTCGACTCGCGCGGTCCCGTCCTGTTCGTCCACGAACGCGTAGGGCTGGGGGGCAGGCGCTTCCGTCTCCTCAAGTTCCGGACGATGCACCCGGCCGACGGCGCCACCTCGGAATGGGTCCGCGAGAACGAGGATCGGATCACCCGGGTCGGCAGGTGGCTGCGCAAGTTCCGACTCGACGAGCTGCCGCAGTTCGTGAACATCCTGCGGGGCGACCTCAACTTCATTGGGCCGCGGCCGCACCCGGCGTCCAACTTCGATCTCTTCGACCGGGTCGTTCCCTATTACTGGCTGCGAACCCTGGTCCGCCCCGGCATCACGGGCTGGGCGCAGGTGCGCTACGGGTACGCGAACAACCTCGAGGAAGAGACGGAGAAGATGCGCTACGACCTGTACTACATCAAGCACCGCTCCTTCCTCCTGGACGTGCGCATCCTGCTGGACACGGCCCGGGTCGTTCTGCTGGGCCGCGGCGCCGAGTCCGTGGAGTCCCCCTCGGGCGAAGCCCGGGAGTACGACCGGGTCGCCGCGCTGCTGCCGCATCTCCTCCTCCGGCGCGACACGGGGCGGGCGCTCGCCCTGCACGGCGCCGCGACCCCGCTGGCGTTCCGCGACGATTTCAGGCGCCGCACGGGAGAGCGACGGTCCTGAGGGCCCGCGACCGGCCGGAAGGCGGGCCGGCCCGGGGCCGCCTCAGGGATCCACCGCCCCGGTTCTGAGGGACCGCCTGATTGGATCTTGACGTCATCCGTCGCATCCTGTGCCCGGGACGGCGGATCGGCGCTCGCGGTCGAGGGAGCAGGACATGTGCGGCATCGCGGGGATCGTGGACTTCGACGGAGGACCGGTCAGCGAAGACCAGGTGCGCGCGATGTGCGCCGTGATGCGACACCGCGGGCCGGACGGCGAGGGGGTGTATTTCGCGCCGGGAGTGGGTCTCGGGATGCGCCGGCTGAGCGTCATCGACCTCGACACGGGGGATCAGCCGGTCCGCAACGAGGACGGCACCGCCTGGGTCGTGTTCAACGGCGAGATCTACAACTACAGAGAGCTGCGTCGGGACCTGGAGGGGCGCGGGCACCGCTTCCACTCATCCTCCGATACCGAGTCGATCATCCACCTCTACGAGGACCGCGGCCAGGCCTGCGTCAAGGCGCTGCGCGGCATGTTCGGCCTCGCCATCTGGGACCAGTCGAGGAGAACGCTCCTCCTGGCGCGCGACCGGCTCGGCATCAAGCCGCTCTACTACACCGAGGTGGGCGGCCGTCTCGCGTTCGCCTCCGAGCTGAAGGCGCTCCTGCAGCTGCCCGAGGTGGAGGCGAGGATCGACTGGAGGGCGTTCGGCGCGCTGCTCGGGACGCTCTGCACGCCCGCCGACCAGAGCATCGTCGCCGGCATCAAGAAGCTCGAGCCGGGTCACGTGCTTGTGGCGCGCCCCGGCCGGGGCGTCCGGGTCGAGCGTTACTGGGACGTGTGGTTCGACCCCGTCATGGGCCGCCCCGAGGCGGACGTCGCCGACGAGCTGCGGGGCCTCCTCGAGGAATCGGTGCGCCTGCACATGGTGAGCGACGTCCCGCTGGGCGCCTTCCTCTCCGGCGGGATCGACTCGAGCAGCGTCGTGGCGCTGATGTCGCGGCAGGGCGGCAGCCCGGTGAAGACGTTCTCGATCGGATTCGGGGACGCCGATTTCGACGAGACCCCCGACGCGCGGCAGGTGGCCCGGGCCCTGGGGACCGACCATCACGAGAGGATCCTCGCCCCCGACGCGACGGAGATTCTCGAGGACGTCGCCTTCCACCTCGACGAGCCGTTCGGCGACTCCTCGGCCATCCCGACCTACATGGTCTCGAAACTCGCCTCGGCGCACGTGAAGGTGGTGCTGTCCGGCGACGGCGGCGACGAGCTGTTCGCGGGCTACGAGCGCTATCTTCGGGAGGAGCGCGAAAGGCGTCACGGGGCGCCGGCGCGCTGGGCGATGGGCCGCATCGGCCGCCTCATGCCGCGCGGGATGAGGGGCCGCGAGCGCATGCTGCATCTCTCCCTGCCCGACGACCGGCGCTACCTGCATGGCCTCACGCTGTACGAGCCGCACGACACGAAGATGCTTCTCCGCCCCGACGTCTACGCGGAGGTCGCCCGCCACGATCCGTGGGCCCGCGAGGCGGCGCGGCTGTCGCGCGACGGCCACTGGCTGTCGCGGCTCCAGGACCTGGATCTCACCAGCTATCTGCCGCTCGATATCCTCACGAAGGTCGATCGCATGAGCATGGCCCACTCGATCGAGGCCCGCGTCCCGCTCCTCGATCACAAGGTGGTGGAGTTCGCGGCGAGGATTCCGCCGGAGATGCTGCTGCGCGACGGCCGGTCGAAGCACATCCTGAGGCGTGCCATGGCGGGTCTTCTCCCCGAGTCGGTGTTCGAGAAGCCCAAGCGCGGCTTCGCCATCCCCCTCGGCCGCTGGTTCGGCGGACCGCTGCGGGATCTCCCGCGCGACGTGCTGCTGTCGGAGCGCAGCCGGCGCAGGGGGATCCTGGACATGGCGGGCGTCGAGCGGCTCCTCCAGAATCCGAAGCGGCGCGGAGCTCTCGACCTGCCGGTCTGGACGCTCCTCTCCTTCGAGATGTGGTGCCGGACGTTTCTCGACCGGCCACGCAGGCCGATCGCATCCAGCCCGCGACCGCTGCGGCGTGACGTACGGCCGGCGTGGGCCGCGGAGCGCCCGCTGGTCTCGGCATGATCACGACGCTGACCGGCGACCTGGAGCGGCTCGACTCGGTGGTCGACCGGCTCGGAGCGCGGGCCGCAGAGAACCCCCCGGCTCCGGCGGTGGTGGCGGGCGGGAAGGTGTTGACCTACCGCGACCTCGAAATCCGATCCTCGCGGCTGGCGAAGCGGTTGCGCTCCCTGGGGGTCGGCCCCGACGTCATCGTGGGGCTGTGCCTGGAGCGCTCGCCTGACCTGGTGGTCGGGGCGCTCGGGATCCTCAAGGCGGGCGGAGCCTACCTGCCGCTCGATCCGTCCCACCCCGTCGAGCACCTGGCCCGGCTCCTGAACGATGCCGCGCCCCGGATCCTCGTGACCGCGGCGTGCCTGGCGGATCGCCTGCCACGCGGTGACCGGCGCCTGATCGACCTGGATGCGGAAGCCCCTGACGATGGCCCGGAGCCTCCGGGACACGGCAGCATGTCCATCTCCCCTCGAAGTCTGGCGTACGTCATCTATACCTCCGGCTCGACCGGCCGGCCGAAGGGAGTGGAGGTCACGCATGGCGGCCTGTCGAACCTGGTGCGCTGGCATCAGGCGGCGTTCGCCGTCACGGCGCAGGATCGCGCCACGCAGATCGCCGCGGTCGGCTTCGACGCTGCGGTATGGGAGATCTGGCCCTATCTCGCGGCCGGCGCCAGCGTCCACATTCCCGACGAAGCGATCCGACAGAATCCCGAGGCGCTGCGCGACTGGCTGGTCTCCGAAGAGATCAGCGTCACGTTCCTGCCCACGCCCATGGCGGAGCGGATGATGACACTCGCCTGGCCCGCCGGCGCTCCCCTCCGCGCTCTGCTGACCGGCGCCGATACGCTGCACCGCTACCCGCCGCCCGGCCTGCCCTTCAAGGTGGTGAACAACTACGGTCCGACCGAATGCACGGTGGTCGCGACCTCCGGAATCGTCCCTGCCGACGGAAGCGCCCAGCCGCTGCCCACGATCGGCCGGCCGATCGACAACGTTCAGGTGCACATCCTGGACGAGCGACGGCGACCGGTCGCGCAGGGTGCCGCGGGTGAGCTGTACATCGGCGGTGCGGGCGTCGGTCGAGGTTATCTGAACCGTCCCGATCTGACGGCGGAAAGGTTCATCAGAGACCCATTCAGCCCGGAACCCACGGCGCGTCTCTACCGGACGGGAGACCTGGGCCGGCGACTTCCTGACGGCCAGATCGCCTTCATGGGCCGGCTCGACGAGCAGGTCAAAATCCGCGGCTATCGCATCGAGCCTGCCGAGATCGTCCGTGCGCTCAACGAACATCCGGATGTCCGGGAAAGCGCGGTCGTCGCCCACGAGACCGCGCCGGGCGACAAACGGCTCGTCGCCTACGTCGTGCCCGCCTCGCGAGAGCCGCCAGCCCCCCGGGCGCTGAAGGACTTCCTCGCGACGCGTCTTCCGGGCTACATGGTGCCCGCCGCCTTCGTGGAGCTTAAGTCCCTGCCGATCAGCGTGAGCGGCAAGCTCGATAGCACAGCCCTGCCCCTTCCGGACGAAGGGACCGTCCTTCGGGAAGACGGCTACGTGGCGCCGCGCACGCAGGTCGAGGAGCGCGTCGCCGGGATCCTCGCGCCCCTCCTGGGCCTGGAACGCGTCGGCGTCCTCGACAACTTTTTCACGCTCGGCGGCCACTCCATGCTGGGCACGCAGCTCATCACACGTCTGCGCGAGGCCTTTTCCGTGCAGCTCGCCCTGCGCACCATCTTCGAGACGCCGACCGTCGCCGGTCTCTCGGCCGAGATCGAACGCCTCCTGCTCCGCAGGCTCGAAGCCATGAGCGAGGACGAGGCCGCGCGGATGCTGCGATGAACGCGAGCCGACTCGCCACGCCGGAGGTCGCCCCGCCGCTGAGCCTCTATCACCTCCTCGAACCGGAGATCATCGCCAACCCGTACCCGCTCTACAGCCGTCTACGGACCGAGGACCCCGTGCACTGGGATCCGTTCCTGTTCGTCTGGGTGGTGACGCGCTACCAGGACGTGATCCGCGTGCTCCGCGATTTCTCCGCGCAGTGCGCCCCGACGCCCGAGCAGCTCAAGGCCATGGGTGTCGCCGACCTGGGACCGATCGCGAAGGTGATGGTCAAGCAGATGCTGTTCATGGACGCGCCGGCCCACACGCGCATCAGAGGTCTGGCCGCCTGCGCCTTCACGCCGGCGCGCGTCGAAGTCCTGCGGAGCCACATCCGCGAGATCACCGACCGCCTGCTGGAGCCGGTTCTCGCGAAGGGACGAATGGACGTCATCGCGGACCTGGCCGAGCCGCTGCCGTGCATCGTCAGCGCCGAAATGCTGGGCGTGCCGGTGGAGGACCACCGCCGGCTCAAGGCGTGGTCGCAGGATTTTGGGCAGATGCTCGGCAACCTCCAGCACGATCCCAACCTGACACCCGGGGTCCTGCGCACCGTCGAGGAGATGACCGCCTACTTCCGCTCCGCCATGCGCGATCAGAGGAGGCGCCCGCGGGAGGGTCTGGTGAGCACCCTGATGAACGCGGAAATCGACGGCGATCGTCTCACGGAGGAGGAGGTGATCGCGAACTGCATCCTGACCATGGTCGGGGGTCAGGAGACGACCACCAACCTCATCGGCAACGGCGTCTTGTCGCTCCTGCGCCATCCGGACCAGCTCGCGATGCTCAGGAGCGATCTGTCCCTCATCCCGTCCGCGGTCGAGGAGCTGCTCCGCTTCGAGAGTCCGAGCCAGCACACGAGTCGCCTGGCCCCCGCCGATGTCGAGATGGGCGGGCGCCTGATCCGAAGGGGCCAGGTGGTGGTCGCGGTCATGGGCGCGGGCAACCGCGATCCCGATCGGTTTCTCGAGCCCGACCGTCTCGACATCAGCCGCCAGGACAACCGTCACCTGGCGTTCGGTTGGGCCGCGCACTTCTGCTTCGGTGCGCCGCTCGCGCGCATCGAAGGTCAGATCGCCTTCGAGGGGATCCTGCGCCGCATGCCCGACCTCGCTCTCGAGCCCGCTCCCCTCGTCTGGCGGACGAACCTGGGCCTGCGCGGCCTGAAGACGTTGCCGGTGACGTTCAGGCACGCCGCTCCCGGCCCCTCGTCCTGACGAACGGTCCACCGCGATGCCCATCGAGGCCCCTCCGGCCGCCTCCTCCGGCACCCCGCTCTCGGAATCGAAGCGCCGCCTCCTCGAGAAGTACCGGCGCGGGGACGTTTCCGAGACTCAGGCGGTTCGCGACGTCATTTCGCGCCGGCCCGCGGGAGTGAACCCGCCGCTCTCCGTAGGTCAGCATCAGATATGGCTGCACAGTCAGATCGCTCCCGAATTGCCGCTCTACAACGAGCCCATGACGGTGCACCGAACGGGCCTCCTGGACGTGCCGGCCCTGGAGGGGAGCCTGGGAGAGATCCTCAAGCGTCACGAGATCTGGCGGACGACGCTGGCGGTCGTGGACGGCGAGCCGGTCCAGGTCGTCCAGCCGGCCGCGGCATTCTCCCTCCCGGTCGTCGATCTGCGGTCGCTGCCCGGGGCCGCGCGGGAGGCGGAGGCGCTGAGGCTCGCCACCGAAGAGGCTCGACGACCGATGGACCTGGCCCACGGGCCCTTGGCGCGATTCAGACTGATCCACCTGGGCGACGAGGCACACCGGCTCTACATCACACTCCACCAGATGATCTTCGACGGTGTATCGATGTACTCCGTGTTCCTCCCGGAGCTGACGTCTCTCTATGAAGCCCGCGTCGAGGGCCGGCCGTCGCCCCTCCAGCAGCCCCAGACCCAGTACGGAGATTTCGCCCTCTGGCAGAGGCGGCGACAGCGGGAGGATCTCCCATCGAATGCCCTGGACTACTGGCGGCGGCAGCTGGCGGGTGCCCCCGCTGTGCTCGAGCTGCCATGCGATCGGCCGCGACTCTCGCTGCAGACCTTTCGGGGCGGCCAGCCCACGTTTGCCCTGTCGAAGGACCTGAGCGAGCGGCTCAAGACGCTCTCGCGGTCTTTTGGGGCGACGCTCTTCATGACGCTCCTGGCCGCGTTCAACGTCCTCCTCTACCGCTACACGGGACAGGAGGACATCCTCGTCGGGACGGCGGCGACGCGCCGCGGCCGGCCCGAGCTCGAGCACGCCCTGGGTTTCTTCCTCAACACGCTGGTGCTCCGGACTCGTCTCTCGGAACAGCGCAGCTTCCGGGATCTCCTGGTGAGCTTGCGGGAGACGACGCTCGAGGCCCTGGCCCACGGAGATGTTCCGATCGCGGAGGTGGTGAAGAGCCTGCAGCCCAATCGGGATTCAAGCCGCAATCCGCTGTTCCAGGTCATGTTCATCCTGGAACCTCCCCTGCCTCCGCCTCGGCCGGGCTGGACCCTGACGCAGATGGACGTGAACACGGGCATATCCCGGTTCGACCTCTATCTCGAGGCCGACGATCGGCCGGAGGGGATCATCGGCCGCGTCCGCTACAGCACCGATCTCTTCGAACGCGCGACGGTCGATCGGCTGCTGGAGCGCTTCGAAGCCCTGCTCGAGAGCATCGTGGCCAATCCGGAGCAGCGCATCTCCGCCCTGCCCATCCTCGCGCCCGCCGAGCGCAGCGGCGCGCTCCATGACGGCTGCCAGGCGGGGCCGATCCGGCCCGCAGCGGCGTTCGAAAGGAACGAGATCGAGCAGAGCCTTGCGCAACGCTTCGCTCATCTGGCTGAGAGACACCCGCAGCGTGTCGCCGTCAGGGAGGAGGGAGGGGAGTGGACCTACGCCGCGCTCGCTGCAGCGGCAGACCGCGTCGCCGGAGGCCTCGGGGCGGAGCTCGATGAAGACGGAGCGCGGGTAGCACTGCTGCTCGACCACGACGCGCGGATGGTCGCCGGTGTCGTCGGCGCCTTGAAGGCAGGCGGCGTCTATGTGCCCCTCGATCCGGGCCATCCTTCCTCGAGGTTGTCGCACATCGTGGCGGACTGCGACGCCCGCGTCGTGCTGACCACCGCGCGTCATCGAGATCTGGCCGGGGCGTTCGCGGGAGCGCGCAAGGTGCTCATCCTGGAGGAGATCCTGGACCGCCCGTCCGGTGACGGACGACCCCGGCTGCCGTCGCCGGACAAGCCCGCCTACATCTTATATACGTCCGGGTCCACGGGTCGGCCGAAAGGGGTCCTGCAGAGCCACCGGAACGTGCTGCATTTCATCCGGGCCTACAGCGCGAGTCTCCGCCTCCGCGCAGACGATCGGCTGACACTGTTGTCTTCCTACAGCGTCGACGCGGCGGTGATGGACATCTTCGGTGCGCTCCTGAACGCAGCAACACTCTGTCCGATCGACATTCGCGACGTCGGTCTCGCGGGCATGCGCGACCGGCTGCGACGCGACGGAGTCACCATCTATCACTCGACACCCACGGTGTTCCGGCACCTGATCGGAGCGTTGTCCGGAGGCGGGCTGTCCGATAGCCTGCGGTTCATCGTCCTCGGAGGGGAAGAGGTCCGCCGTGAGGACGTCGAGGCGTACCGGCGGCTCACAGGGCCCCGCTGCCGATTCGTGAACGGTCTCGGACCCACGGAATCGACCGTGTCCCTGCAGTACTTCGTCGACAAGGAGACCCGGCTCGGTCGGCCCACGCTACCGGTCGGACGCCCGGTCGCGGATACCGAGGTGCTGCTGCTCAGTCGGCGGGGCGAGGCCGGCCAGGTGTACGGGGAGATCGCCATCCGCAGCCGTCACGTGGCCCTCGGCTACTGGCGGAAACCGGTCCTGACACGGGAGGTCTTCCTGCCCGATCCTGAAGGAGGTGACAAACGGATCTACCGGACCGGGGACATGGGACGGTTGCTCGCGGACGGTTGCATCGAGTTCGCGGGGAGAAGAGACTCCCAGCTGAAGATCCGAGGATTCCGGGTCGAGCCGGCGGAGATCGAGGACGCGCTGTCGCGGCATACAGGCGTCCGGGAAGCCACAGTGGCGGTCTGCGATGATCCCCGCGGTGAGAAGCGCCTCGTGGCCTACTGGGTCGCCGGTGCCGATCCGGTGCCGGCGGACGAGGACCTGCGGCGACACCTGCGCCAGACGCTCCCCGATTTCATGATGCCTTGGGCCTTCGTCCGCCTCGCAGCATTGCCCCTGACGCCCAGCGGGAAAATCGATCGGCTCGCCCTTCCCGATCCCCGGGAAGCGCGGCCGGAGAGCGGGCACCTGTCTCGCCCGCCCGCAGACGGGCTCGAGATTCGGCTGGCGCTCCTCTGGCAGCGTCTTCTCGAGACTGGCCCCGTCGCCTCGGGGGACAACTTCTTCGATCTCGGCGGACATTCGCTTCTGGCGGTGCGGCTGTTCGCGGAAATCGAGGACGCCTTCGGGCTCCGGCTCCCCATGGCCACCTTGTTCAAGACGCCGACCGTCGAGCAGCTCGCCGCCGTCCTCCGTGACCACGGGACGTCGGCCCAGTGGTCGTCGCTCGTGCCGCTGCAGCCCGGGGACAGCCTGCGTCCGTTCTTCAGCGTGCACGGACACTCGGGAGAGGTCCTGTTCTATAGCGATCTGTGCCGCCGACTGGGTCCGGACCAGCCGTTCTTCGCGCTCCAGGCGCAAGGGCTCGGCGGCAAGCCGCCCCATAGAACGATCGAATCAATGGCCGCCCATTACCTCGAGGAGATCCGCACCGTGCAACCGCGCGGCCCTTACCGCATCGGCGGCTTCTGCCTGGGGGCGACCGTCGCCTTCGAGATGGCGCAGCAGCTCCTGGCGCGCGGGGAAGAGGTCACCCTCCTGGCCCTGTTCGTCGGATACGACGCCGACCTTCGGCATCGCCTCGGGGGGCTGCGCCGCCTGCGCCGAAGAGTATCGCTCAACCTGGAACGGGCCCGAACCCTGCCCGGCCGCGACAGAGGGGCCTATCTCCTGCGCAAGGGGCGGGCCGCCACGCGCCATCTCGCGCGATCCGCGCGTTCCCTCCTCCTGCGGCTAGCGTACGGATGTCTCGACAGGCTCCCCCTCCTGCCGCTGCCGCCGCCCGGCGACATCGAGGACATCAACCTCCACGCCGCGCGCCGGTACGCGCCCAGGACCTTTCCGGGACGGATGACCGTCTTCCTGAGCGGGGAGACGCCTGCCGGCTTCTCGCTCGACCCGAAACGGGATCTGGACGGCCTCGAGGCGCGGGAGATCGAGGTGATCAGGGTCCCGGGCGTCACCGACACCATGATGAACGATCCGCACGTCGGTGTCCTCGGCGCCCTGTTGAGGGCGCGCCTCGACCCCGCGGCGTCGAGGCGCGGCGGGGCCTGGATCCAGCCTGGCGCGGAAGGTGGAGCGACCGAGGCGTGCCGCACCGGACAGACCCGCATGGAAGCAATGCCCGCCTTTCCCCGCGGGAAGACCTGAAGAGCGCACAGTCACCACGGGTCCGGGTTTTTCCGGGGTCGATCACCGGGCATTTCCCGGACTGATTAAGGGTTTTCCCCTATGGCCCCCGCTTCACGCTCGACGTACGCTATCATCGGGTTGGTGGGAGCTTCGTGGTACACGGTCGCCCCCGGGGACCCTCCTACTCCACACCCCCCGGGGGCGTTCGTTCCGTTCGGTCGTTCTCAAACCCCAGCAAGATGAGAGTTCGGGACCCGGGGGCGGAGGTTCGTGGTTCTCCTTCCGGAGTCAACGGCAGACGAGCGGTTCAAGACCGAGGTACGCAGCAAGGATCGCCAGGTCGGGCGGCCCGACGTAGCCGTCGCCATCCAGGTCGGCGGCGGCGTCGAAGTCGGCCTCGAGGCGTGCCGTGTTCCAGGCCCGCGCCAGGAGGTTGAGATCCCGTGCATCGATCCGGCAGTCCCGGTCGATATCGGGAGGCCTGACGACGGACAGCGCGGCTGGACGGCTCACGGAGAGACCGTCCGGGTTGTCCACGGTCACGCTCCTCGGCCCGAGGGTCGCGATGGAGAGCACCGTGATCGAAGCGGTCAGTCGTGTCGTGCCGTCGAGCGAGGCGGCTCCCACCGAGATGTCGGCGCCGAGATCCACCACCGCCCCCTCCTGGAAATTCGCCCCCTCGAGGCGGATCGTCGCGCTTCCCCCCTGGGGAACGTAGATCGAGCTCGAGCTCGTTTCGACGACGGTCGCGAGAGTGGGCGCCGCTGCGGCGACCACCGTCGTCGTGGCGGGAGAACCGGAGAACGTGGGTGTCTCGCGGCTGACGATGGCGCCGGTCCCGTTGATGATCGTGCCTCCCGCCGGCAGCGATGCCGGGACTCGCACCGTCATCCGGACCGATCCTGCGCCGCCGGCCGGCAGCGCGCCGATCGGCCAGGTGACGACGCCCCCCGCGAGCGATCCCCCGGCGGCCGACACGAAGGTCGTGTCCTGAGGGACACGGTCCGTGATCACCACTCCGGTCAGGTCCGTTCCGCTCCGGTTCGAGTAGCTCAGCGTGTAGGTGATCGACCCCCCCGCGGCCACCGGATCGGGCGAATCGGTCACCGACAGAATCGGCGGAACGGCGCCAACCGGGGGAGCGAACAGGAGCTCCGCCGGGACCTTGACGATGAAGGCATCCAGCCTGTCGCCGCCGGCATTGCCTGTCCAGACGAAGTACCGGCCCGTCACATCCAGGTTCCCCTTCGGCTCCTTCGCATAATCGTCGCCGCCGCCGGGAGCGTCGAGATCGGTGAGGACGGGGGCGACCACCAGGACGCCCAGGGAGCCGTCCAGCCGGAAACAGACGATCTCGTTCGACCAGACCGCGTCGGTGCGCGAAGCGTTGCTGCCGCAGGCGTACTGGCGGTCCGCGGGCGCGTCCGGCCGCGCGTTGCCGTGCGCGATGTGATTGGGCCCCGGCGCCGTCCAGGTCGTGTTGTGCGAGACCAGCAGACCGGAGAGGGGATCCTTGGAGAAGTCCCAGAGCAGGATGGCGTTGGGAAAGATGTTCCAGTTGTCGGCTCCCACGACGTAGCCGTATCCCATGTCGGCGTGCCCGACGGCGCCGGCCTGGTCCCAGACCAGCCTCTCGTTTCCGGTCCGAAGATCGAAGATCCGCATCTCCAGATCGAACCTGTGGTCCACGTCCTCCAGGCTCATGAGCCAGCGGCCGCTCTTGTCGACATGACATTCGTTGAACGTGCCGATCCTGGGGAAGTACTGGAAGGCGCCCGTGTCCTCGTGGTAGACGACGCAGCCCAGCATCCGGTAGTCGGGGAGCGCGACAAGCGTCCCCGAATGGACCGTGTCGTCATCGCTGGAGTGCATCTGCCGGATGACCTTGTCCTGGCCGAACTGCGGCCGCACGTCGAACACGGTCTGGAACTGCCGGCTCGCGACGTCGAACCGCAGCATCTGCGGGCCGTCGTCGATGTAGAGGACGGTCGGCCGCGTGGCGCTCCAGTACCAGCCCTCTCCGCTGCGCCAGCTCAAGCGGGAGGACGGGTCGAACAGCGGCTCCGGCCCCGCGACCCGATCGGCCGTCTTGTCGTACCGGAACAGCGACGGCCCGGGGCCGCCGCGGGCCCGGTCGAGCCCGAGCAGGATCAGCATCTCGTCCTGACCGACGTGATTGTTGATGTTCCTCCAGTAGGAGTAGCCGACGTAATCCACGCAATCGCCCCCGGCGCAGTCGTCGGCGTTGGTGAGGCGCACGCCGGTCGTGCCGTAGGGCGGCGGAAACGCGAACGCGCCGCGCGCCGGCAGGAGCGCCTGGATCTCCGCCACGGACAGGCGAGGCCGGATCAGCCCGGTGGTGGCGCTCTCCAGGAACCCGCCGGGCACGGTCGGGAGGGCGGTCGCGGCGCCGGTCCGGCCGATGCCCGCCCCCGGGCGGAAAGCGACGGCCGCCGCGAGGGTCACGGCGAGGATCGGGCAGGCGGACAGGACACGCCTTCTCCCGCGGGACCGCGAGGAGGTGGACGACGTCATCGGATCTCGACTTTACGCCTCGGCGGCGGGCGAACGAACGCGGTGGATCCCGCAAGAGCCTCAGGAGGGATCCCCGAGGCCCGTCCGCGTGCCGCCGCGCGTCCGGGCCGCGCGTCCCTCAGGGATTCCCCCGCGGCGCCTTCGGTGAATTCCCTGATTGGCCGCCGCAGCCCGTGGTTGTAGTGTGGACTGGAACGGGCGCACCGAGACGCCAGGGGAGAAACCGTGGACGCGCGCGGGACGCAGGAATCGGGAATCCATCAGGCGCTGGAGACTCTGGCGCGGCGGCGTTGGCTGGGGATCGTGATCTTTCTCGGGGCGCTGGTGCCGGGCCTCTGCGTCATCGCGTCGCTGCCGGACATCTACCGGGCCAGCGCCACGGTCCTCGTGGAGCGCCAGCAGGTTCCCGAGACGTTCGTCCGCCCGGCCGTGACGGACGAGCTCGAGATCAGGCTTCACGCCATCAGCGAGGAGGTCATGAGCCGGTCGAGGCTCCAGGAGCTCATCGAGCGCTTCGACCTCTACCCGCGCCAGCGCGCGACGCTCTCGTCCGAGGCGCTGGTCGAGCGGATGCGGCGCGACATCGCTCTCGACCTGAAGGGCGTCGAGCGGACCTGGGACCGCGGGGGGACCGTCGCATTCGCCCTCGGCTTTCGCAGCCGCGACCCGCAGAAGGTCGCCGAGGTGGCCAACGCCCTCGCGTCGCTGTACGTGGAGCAGAACTCAAAGACTCGCGAGAGGCAGGCGACGCGCACGGCGGACTTCCTGAAGACCCAGCTCGACGAGATGAAGAAGAAGCTGGAGGCGCAGGAGGACAGGATCGGCGAATACAAGAAGCGTCATACCGGCGAGCTGCCGCAGCAGGTGGAGTCGAACATCTCCGTCCTCGAGCGGCTGAACGGCCAGCTGCAGCTCAACGCGGACAAGCAGGCCCGGGCGATGGAGCGCCGCGACCGGCTGGCGGGCCTGGCCGCCGGCGGGGCGCCGGGTGCTGTGGCGGGCGCTTCGGAGGACGTGGAGACGAGGATCGAGCGGCTGAGTCTCGAGCTCACCGAGCTGCGCAGACAGTACACCGACAACTACCCCGACGTCGTACGCCTGCAGCAGGAGATCGCCGGCCTCAAGCGCCAGGTCGCTGAGACCCCGCCGGACTCCTCGTCAAAGGGCGCCGCCCGCTCCCAGGACGCGGGGAAGCCGCCGGTGTCGGCCGGACCCGGGCTCAAGGCCGACGCCGAGATCGCGTCCCTGAAACGCGAGGAGGATCGTCTGCGTCGCTCGATCGCCGAGTACGAGCGTCGGATCGACGCCGCGCCCCAGAGACAGCAGGAGTTCCAGGCGCTGTCCCGCGACTACGAGACCACCAAGGAGCTGTACGATTCGCTGCTCAAGCACTACCAGGAATCCCTGGTCTCCGAGAGCATGGAGCACGGACAGGCCACCGAACAGTTCCGGATCCTCGATACGGCTGTTCCGCCGCCGCAGGCGTATGCGCCCAACAGGCTCTGGCTGTCGCTCATGGGGTTGATGCTTGCCTTCGGCGTCGCGGTGGTGGGCATGGTCACGGCCGAGCGGCTCGACACGTCGTTTCACGACATCGACAGCATCCGGTCGTTCACCCGCCTGCCGATCCTGGCGAGGGTCCCGCGCATCGTGACGCGGGCGGACGTCGTCTGGAGGGCCGTCAAGACAGGTCTCGCGGTCGTGCTGCTGGCGGCCGGGCTGGCGGCGGCCGGGGCGGCCTCGTACTACGTTGCGCGTGATCAGGAGCAGCTGGTCTTTATTCTGGGCGGGGGACGACAGTAGCCGGGACTGCGGGGGACAGGATGAGAGCATCGGCCGATGCACCCTTGGATCGCCACACGGACAGAATCGCTCCGGCGCCCCGCGTCGAGGAGGGAGGAGAGTTGAACCCCCGCCTGGTCAGTCTGATCGCGCCCGCGTCGTTCGAGGCCGAGCAATACCGGTCCCTCCGCCATCGGCTCGAGTCGCGGCCGGGAGACGAGCGGCTCCAGGTCGTCGCCGTGACCAGCGCCGTTCCCGGGGAAGGGAAGACCACCACGGCGATCAATCTGGCCGGGGCGCTGGCGCAGTCACGCGAGTCGCGCGTCCTTCTGATCGACGCCGATCTCCGTCGCCCCGGCGTCGGGGTGCAGCTGGGTCTGCCCGACTCGCGGGGGACCGGGCTTGCGGACGCGATCCTCGACCCGACTCTCTCCCTCGAAAGCGTGATCCTGCGCCGCGTTCCCCTGAGCATCGGGATCCTGACGGCCGGAAGGCTGCCCCCCGCCCCCTACGAGGCGTTGCAATCGCCCCGGCTCGGCGCCCTCCTCGAGGAGGCGCGAGGCCTCTTCGATCACGTCGTGGTCGACACGCCGCCCTTGATCCCGGTCCCCGACTGCCGGCTGATCGCGCGCTGGGTCGACGGACTCCTCATGGTGGTGGCGGCGGACAGGACTCCCCGGAAGATGTTCGAAGAAGGGCTCAACATGATCGAGCCCGCGAAGATGATCGGCCTCGTCTTCAACGGCGAAAGGCGCAGCCGGTCCGGCTACTACGGGTACTCCCGCGCCTACGTCGGATCGCCGCGCCCGCCACGCCGGGAATCCCGCGCCGGGGCGCGCTGATCGGGTGGTTTACCGACGGTGTTTGCGGGATACCCCGATTGAAGCGACGCTCTCCCGGGGGTAAAAACACTGCGTCATGCTGGACCGGCCCGCGGGACCGGTCATCGGGGTCCCCGGGCACAGCACCTCCGCAATCGGCGGCTTCGCTCCCGGAGGGATGCCGGAACCGAAGGGGGCGAAGCCTGTCCGGGATCGCACGTCCGGATCGCCGGTCCCGAATCACCGGATCATGCAGAGAGCCCAGGCCGAGAGCAGGATCGCCTCATGCGATGACGTCGCTTGGTGGAGGGCGGGCCAGGAAATCCACCTTGCGGAGTCGGAGGACCCGGGGAGCCGCGTCACGCTCTGGGCGCTGATGGCCTTTACCTTCGTCCTCCTGCTCGCTCCCCAGGCTTTCCTCCCGGCGCTCGCGCCTCTGCACCTGGGGGTGCTGACGGCGGCGGTGGCGATCACGACGTACCTCGTCGATCGGTTCGTCTATCGCAGACCGCTCCTGAGGGTCACACCCGAGATTGTCGCCCTCGCCTGCCTGGTCACGTGGGCGCTGATCACCGTTCCCTGGTCCTACTGGCCGGGTGGCAGCCTGGCGTTTCTCGTGAACGATTTCTTCAAGACGCTGGCGATCTTCGTGCTGCTCTGCAACGTCCTGAGCACCCGGTCGCGGCTGCGCCTGGCGGTCGGGTGGCTGGTGGTGATGGCGGTGCCTCTCGCGGCCTTCGGCGTCCACGAGTACCTCGCGGGGCGCTTCATGGACGAAGGCGCCGTGAAGCGGATCCAGAGCTACGAAGCGCCGCTCACCTCGAACCCGAACGACCTCGCCCTGATGCTCAACCTGATCCTGCCGTTGACGCTGGCGCTCGCGCTGGCGCAGTCGGGGACGCTCCCGCGCCTCCTCCTCCTGGGCTGCGCCGGGCTCGACGCCGCGGCGGTGATCCTGACCTTCTCGCGCGCCGGCTTCATCTGCCTCGCCGCGACGAGCGTCATCTACTTCGTCAGGCTCCTGCGCCGTCCCGAGCGCGGCTGGGCGATCGCGGCGCTCTGCCTCGCCCTGGCGGCCGTCCCCTGTCTGCCCGCGGGATACCTGGAGCGGCTCAGCACGATCACCCACATCGAATCCGACCCGACCGGCTCGGCCCAGGAACGCCGGGACGACACGCTGGCGGCCCTGCGCCTCGTCTCCCGGAGTCCGATCGTCGGCGTCGGCATCGGCGAGAACATCCTGGCCCTCAACGAGATCAGGGGGGCGAGCTGGAAGAAGGTCCACAACGTCTACCTCGAGTATGCGACGGACCTGGGTGTTCCGGGGTTGATCCTGTTCCTGGTGGTCCTCACGGGGTCCGTGCGATCGGCCGGGTTCGTCATGCGGCGGACGGCCTTGACGCCATCGCTTCGGGATCTGTTCCTCCTGGCCGAGGGGATCCAGATCAGCCTCTTCGCCTTCGCCATCGCCGCGCTGTTCCACCCGGTGGCGTACCACTTCTACTTCTATTACATGGCCGGGCTCGCCCTGGCGGCGCGGGCCGCCTATGGCGGGGGAGGCCGGGAGGTGACGCGATGACGACCGCGCGGGTCGGCCCGAGCGACTGGCTCTGGAAGGAAGGGGGCGGCTACTACACCGAGACCGCCGGCGAGCTGGTTCTCCGGCCCATCCTGCCGGACATCGGCCGCCCGCGCGATCGGAGGCTCTTCGATCTGTTCGAGAGGCACTGCGGCCTGGGCCCCGGATCCCGCGTGCTCGAGGCGGGATGCGGGCGCTCCCGCTGGCTTCCTTTCCTCGCAAAGCGTCTCGGCTGCCGCGTGACCGGGATCGACATCGAGCCGCACGCCGCCGACCTCGCGAGCGCGAACCTCCGGGGCGCCGGAGCCGAGGGGGACGTCGTCTGCGGAGACGCCTTCGCCCTGCACCGGCGCGAGGACCTGCGCGGCGCCTTCGACATCGTCTACTCGATGGGTGTCCTGGAGCATTTCCCCGACGTGGTCGGGCGGATCGCCTCCCTCGCGCTCTACCTGAAGCCCGGCGGCCGCATCCTGACCACCGTTCCCAATCTTCAAGGACTGAACTGGCTCCTGCAGCGGCTGGGGGATCTGCGCACGCTCCAGGCGCACGTGGTCTACGACACGCCGGCCCTGGTGAAGGTCCACGAGGGGGCCGGGTTCCGGACGATCGCGGCCGGCTACGCCGGATTCTTCGACGCCTATCTGTCGTCCTCCGCCGGAAGCGAGAGCCGTCTCCGGCGCGCGGCGCACGCGGAGACCTGCCGGGCGCTCGGCCGGAGCGCGGAGGCGTGGCTGCGGCTCCTGCGCGGCCGCGGCACTCCCGAGATGCGATACCTGGCGCCGCATGTCGTCTATGTCGGCCGCCGCGGGCGCGAGGCGGGGGTGCTCCGATGATCGCCGCTCCGCCCCCGCCGGCCGCCGGCCCGGTGTCGTCGAGCGACGACAGGATCAGGCTCCTGACGTTCGTGAACCATTTCGCGGTGGGGGGGACGGAGAGGCACGTCGTGAACCTGGGGAAATCGCTCGATCGATCGCAGTTCGACGTCCGCCTGGCCTGCTTCCGCCGGATGGGGCAGTTCCTCGGGGAGGCCGAGGCCTGCCGTCTGCCGATCTGGGAATACCCGATCAACAGTCTCCACAACCGCAGGACCCTCGGGCAGCAGTGGCGATTCGTCCGGGATCTCCGGCGTCACCGGATCCAGATCGTCCACACCTACAACTTCTACCCGAACGTATTCGCCCTGCCCGCGGCCAGGCTGGCGCGCGCGCCGCGCGTCGTCGCGTCCATCCGGGACACCGGCATCTACCAGACGCCGATGCAGAAGCGCGTCCAGAGGCTCGCCTGCCGGATGGCGGACTGCATCGTGGTCAACGCCGAGGCGGTCCGGCTGTGGCTGATTGGCGAAGGCTACCAGCCGGACAAGATCGTCGTCATCAGGAACGGCGTGGATCTGAGCCAATTCGAGGCGGGGGGGGACGGAGGTCGCGTGCGGCGCGAGATCGGGGTGCCGCAGGGGGCGCCGATCGTGGCCGTCGTATCGCGCCTGCACGAGCTCAAGGGCCTCGACGACTTTCTCGAGGCGGCCGCCCTCCTGGCGGCCCGCCACCGGGAGGTCCGCTTCCTGATCGTCGGCGGCCGCCTCGCCCTGAGGGACGGGACTCCGGTGAGCGATGACGCCTATTCGGAGAGCCTGGCACGCAGGGCGCGGCACCTCGGCATCGCCGACCGCGTGGTGTTCACCGGCTTCCGGCTGGACGTCCCGAATCTGCTGCGGGAGGTCTCCGTGTCCGTGCTCCCGTCCTTGAGCGAGGGGCTGTCGAACGTCCTGCTCGAATCGATGGCCGCAGGCGTCCCCGTCGTCACGACTCCGGTGGGCGGCAGCCCCGAAGCGGTCGTGGACGGCGTGACGGGGTTCCTGGTCCCGACGCGGAATCCGGGGGCCCTGGCGCGCGCCATCGACCCTCTGCTCGCCGATCCCGGCCTGGCACGGCGCCTGGGCGAGGCGGGACGCCGGCGGATCGTGGAGCACTTCAGCCTCGACGGCATGACCAGGGCCACCGAGCGGCTGTACCGCTCGCTTCTGGCCCGGCGTCGGTTCCAGGGGGCGGAAGAACGGGACTCCGGCGTCCGGCGGGAAGCAGTCTAACGAATAAGGAGGCGCACGCATGTTCGACCCACGCATCGAGGTCTTTTCCACCTGCCCGCCGTCGAGTGGCTTCGACGCGGGGAGCTACCTCCACGAGGTGGTGCGCGTGGCCCGCTGGAGCGAGGGGGCGGGCTGCCGCGGGATCCTCGTCTATTCCGACAACTCGCTCGTGGATCCGTGGCTGGTGTCGCAGGTGATCATCGAGAGCACGAGGTCCCTGTGCCCGCTGGTCGCGGTGCAGCCGGTCTACATGCATCCCTACTCCGTCGCCAAGATGGCGGCGTCCTTCGGTCATCTGCACGGGCGGCGGATCTACCTGAACATGGTCGCGGGGGGATTCAAGAACGACCTGACGGCGCTCAACGACACGACCCCCCACGACAGCCGCTACCAGAGGCTCATCGAGTACACGACCATCATCCAGCGCCTCCTCTCGTGCCCGACCCCGCTCACATTCGATGGGGAGTTCTACAAGGTCGACAGGCTCAAGCTGACGCCGCCGCTCCCTCCCAGCCTGTTTCCGGGAATCTTCGTCTCGGGATCGTCGGACGCCGGCAGGGCCGCCGCCCGAGTGATCGGCGCGACCGCCATCGAGTACCCGAAACCCGCCGAGACGCCTGGAGAGAGGCCGGCGGAGGGAATGGAGCGCGGGATCCGCGTCGGAATCATCACCCGGGCGGAGGAGGCGGACGCGTGGGATCTCGCCCGCGCGCGCTTCCCCGAGGACCGCCGGGGCCAGCTCACGCGTCAGCTGGCGACGAAGGTCTCCGACTCCGTCTGGCACGGGCAGCTGGCGCGAATCGCCACCGGTCCGGAAGAGAGTCCGTACTGGCTGGTCCCGTTCCAGAACTACAAGACGATGTGTCCCTATCTCGTGGGCGGCTACGAGCGGGTCTCCGAGGAGCTCGGACGGTACGCGGCGCTCGGGTACCGCTCCTTCATCCTGGACGTGCCGGTTGCGCCCGACGAGCTGCACCACGCGAGTCTCGCGTTCGACCGCGCCCTCGACCGATGCCTGAATCACTCGCAGACTGGGTAACCCTGCAGGCCGAACGACGCCCGGATGCCGTGGCGGTGGTCGGCGACGGGCTCGCCCTGACCTACGCCGAGCTGGAGACCCGCTCGAACCGGCTGGCGGCGATCCTGCGGGAGAGCGGCTGCGCCGCCGGCGATCGCGTCTGCCTGCTGATGGCGAAGTCGCCCCTCGCCATCATCGGCCTGCTCGGGATCTACAAGGCCCGCGCCATCTACGTGCCCCTGGATCCGTCGAGTCCCGCCGCCCGCCTGGAGAAGATCGTGGCCTCCTGCGGCCCGGCCTTCATCCTCGCGGCCGGAGCCGTGACCCGGCTGGTCGGCGAGCTCGTGGCCGGCCCCGGGACGAACGGCGCCGTCGCGGTGGGCTGGCTCGACGACGGGCCGGAGCGGGGGGCCGGCCAGCCGTCGCGCTTCAGCGCGCGGGACATCTCGCTCGCCCGGGACACGGCACCATCCGGCGGACGGGCGCGGCACGAACCGGCGCACATCCTGTTCACCTCGGGCTCCACGGGGATCCCCAAGGGGGTCGTGATCACGCACGCGAACGTCATCCACTTCGTCGAGTGGGCCACGAAGCACTTCGGCATCGGTCCGTCCGACCGGCTCTCCGGCCACCCGCCGCTTCAATTCGACCTGTCGTTCTTCGACATCTTCGGCGCCTTCGCCGCCGGCGCCCAGCTCCACCTGGTTCCGCCGGCGGCGAGCCTGCTGCCGAACGTGCTGGCCGAGTTCATGCGCGCCTCCGCGCTGACCCAGTGGTTTTCGGTCCCCTCGGTGCTCGGCTACATGGCGAGATTCGACGTGGTGGGCTACGACGACTTCCCGGCCCTGAGACGCCTGCTCTGGTGCGGAGAGGTGTTCGCGACACCCGCCCTCATGCACTGGATGAAGCGGCTGCCCCACGTGTCGTTCACCAATCTCTATGGACCGACGGAGACGACGATCGCCAGCAGCCACTACACGCTGCCGTCCTGCCCGGGGAGCGAGCGGCAGGTCATCCCGATCGGCGTGGCGTGCGACGGGGAAGAGTTGCTCGTCCTGGACGAGGCTCTCGACCCCGTCCCGGACGGCCAGGTCGGGAATCTCTACATCCGCGGGGCGGGGCTGAGCCCCGGTTACTGGAACGACCCCGGCAGGACGCGCGAAGTCTTCCTGGACCGTCCGACCGTCGCGGGAGGGTCCGAGCGCCTCTACAGGACGGGGGATCTCGCCTGGAGGGACGAGGCCGGCCGGTTCTTTTTCGCCGGACGCGCCGACACGCAGATCAAGAGCCGCGGGTACCGGATCGAGCTCGGGGAGATCGAGACCTGCCTGGGGACGCTGGAATCGATCCGGGAGAGCGCGGTCGTGGCGATCGCCACCGACGGGTTCGAGGGCGCGATGATCTGCTGCGCCTACGTGCCGGCATCGGAGGCCGACGCGACACCGGTGTCCCTGCGTCAGAGTCTGGGACGCCTGCTGCCGGTCCACATGCTCCCCTCGCGCTGGATGACGTTCGATCGGCTCCCGAGGAACGGCAACGGGAAGATCGATCGCGCCTCCCTCAGACGCCTGTTCGAGACCCATGAAACTGTTGGCGCTCGACAGCCCTGAGCTGATCCGGCTGGTCGCCGGCTGGATGTCCAGGAAGGAGAACTATGAGTGGCTGGACTTCGGCAACGGCAAGCAGGTCCTGACGCCCGAGTGGCTGAAGATCGCGACACAGCGGGACACCGAGCTCCTGCGCGTGTTCACGGCGGATGACGACTCCGCTCCCGTCGGCATCGTCGGGCTGACGAACATCGATCGCGTGTTCCGGACGGCGCGCATCTGGGTCGTGGTCGGCGACAAGTCCTTCGGCGCGCGCGGCCACGCCACGCGGGCGGCGTCGAGGCTCCTGTCGTACGCCTTCGGGGAGCTCGGGTTGCACGCCGTGAACACGTGGATCGTCGAGCACAACCCCTCGCGCCGCATCGCCGAGCGCCTGGGATTCACGCCGATCGGCCGGCAGCGGCAGTGCCACTGCATCGACGGGCGCTCCTTCGATCGTCTGTGGTTCGACCTGCTCGCGACCGAGCACCGGGAGATCTGAGATGCAGGGGAACGACGCCCTGAAGGCGAGGATCACGAGGTTGTTCGCGGAGCGTCTGAACCTGGACGTCCCGTCGGCCGACACCGATCTGTTCGAGTCGGGGGCTCTGGACTCGATGGCCTTCGTCGAGCTCCTCGCCCGGCTCGAGGGGGAGTTCGGGATCGACGTCGCGCTCGGCGACATCGCGATGGACACCTTCCGGTCGATCGAGAGGATCGCCGGCTTCGTCGAGGAGAGGTCCCGGATGAAGCGCGCGGCGAAGACGGGATGAACACGACCGCGCGCCGGAAGACCCTGCGGATGATGTCGAACGGCCTCTACGTCATGACCGCGCGCAGCGGCCATCACTACGGGGCGGCGACGGTGACCTGGGTGTCCCAGGCCTCGTTCCGGCCGCCGCTCATCATGGCGGCGGTCCGCCCGGAGAGCAACGTCTTCGCGTGCCTGCGGGACAGCGGTCATGTGGCCGTCCACATCCTCGCGCGCGGGCAGGAGGAGATGGCGCGCCGGTTCTTCGCGCCGACGCGGGTGCATGACGGCGACCTCAACGGCGAGCCGTTCCGCAGGGGCGCTCTCGACGCGCCGATCCTGAACAACGCCTCGGCCTACCTGGAGTGCCGCGTCCGGCGGATCTTCGACGGTCTCGGCGATCACGCCCTGGTGGTCCTGGAGGTGATGGAGGCCGAGTGCCGCGAGCAGGCGAGACCCCTGACCATCGCGGACACGCCGTGGGAGTACGGCGGGTGAGGGCCGACTCGCGAAGGGACGTGGCATGGAGATGACCCGAAAACTTGGCGACCGGGACGGACCTCCCGGGCCGGAGGAGGCGGCCGGCGAGGTGCGGCCCATGACCGAGAGCGACATTCCGCGGGTCGTGAGGCTGTACGAGCGTGTGTTCGCAGGGCCCGGGGCGCGCAGCGACGAGTCCGTGCAGGATCACCTGCGCGCGGTCTTCTGCCGGAATCCCTGGCGCGACGAGGCGCTCCCCTCCCTCGTGTACGAGGACGAGTCCGGGGCGATCGCCGGGTGCCTCGGAGTCGTGCCGCGCACGATGCTGTTCGAAGGCCGGCCGATCCAGGCCGCGGTCAGCCACACTTTCATGGTCGAGCCCGGCAGCCGATCGAGCCTGGCGGCCCTGGCGCTCGCCCGCGCGTTTCTCGAGGGCGGCCAGGACCTCTCGATCGCCGAGGGGGGCGGCGCGTCCCGCCGGATCCTGGAGCGGTTCGGAGGATCGACCTCGCTCCTCCTCAGTCTGCGCTGGACCCGGCCGTTGCGCCCGAGTCGTTACGTCCTGTCGATCCTTAAGCGGCGCGGCCTGGCGGCCGTGGCGTCCTGGGCGTGCGCCCCCTTCTGCTCCGCCGCGGACGCGCTCGCCCCCCTCGTCCTGGGAGAGCCGGTCCGAATGCCCCGCCCGCGCTCCACGGGGGAGGATCTGACCACGGACGATCTGCTGGAGGGGCTGTCCCGCCTGACGGTCGATCGATCCCTGCGGCCGCAGTACGACCGGGCATCCCTGGATTGGCTCCTGAGTCTGCTGGCGAACCGGAGGCGCCGGGGTCTGTTCCAGCGCGTCGCCGTGCGGGACGGCGCGGGAGATCTCCTGGGCTGGTACCTCTATTACCTCAACGCCGGCGGCATCAGCGAAGTCGTGCAGGTCGCTGCGAGAAAAGGGTTCATGGACGAGGTCCTGACCCACCTCTTTCACCACGCCCGCAAGGGGGGTGCCCTGGCGGTGTCGGGACAGATGGACCCGGCCGCATTCCAGGCGCTCGCCGCGAAGGGGTCCGTCTTTCACCATGATGGAATCTCGTGGTTCCTGGTTCATTCCAGGAACCCGCGCGTGCTCGCGGCGATCCATCGGGCCGACGCCTTTCTGACGAGGCTGGAGGGGGAGTGGTGCATTGGACCCTAGGTCTGCGTGATTGGAGCGGCCCGCTGGGCGCCGTTCTGGAGAGGGAGCGGGAGGTCGTGTCGGTCGAGATCGTCGACGACACCGGTCGTCTCATGGAGTTGAGGGAGGAATGGGACGACCTGCTCGCACAGAGCGAGGCGGATGGCCTGTTTCTGACATGGGAGTGGCTGTCGACCTGGTGGAGGCACCTGGGCGGGGACAGGAGGCTGTTCATCCCGGTGGTGCGCCATCGAGGCGAGCTCGTGGCCATAGCGCCGATGGCGGTGAGGCCGCCGGGGCTTTCCAGCGTTCTGCCGTTCCCGGCGCTCGAGTTCATGGGCACCGGCAGCATCGGCTCCGACTACCTGGACGTGATCATCCGCCGCGGGCACGAGTCGAGCGCCATGAAGACCATCGCCGAGTGCGTGTCCGGGATGAACCGCGTCATCGAGCTCGAGCAGATCAAGACCCGGGGATGCGCCGCGCTCGAGATCGGCCGGCTCCTGGGTCGATGCGGCTGGAGCGTCTCGGAGGAGGAGACCAACGTCTCGCGGTACATCGATTTGACCGGGCGATCGTGGACGGATTACCTCGGCAGCCTCGGGGCGGCGCACCGCTACAACTTCAAACGCAGGCTGCGGCGGCTCCAGCGTGATTTCAAGGTGCGCTTCGAAGCGAGCACGACGGAGGAAGGGCGGGGTCCGGCGCTGGGCCGTCTGATCGCCCTTCACCGGGCGCGCTGGAGGGAATTCACGCGGGCCTTCCACACCCCGGGCCACGTGCGCTTCCACGAAGACTTCACGCGGCTCGCCTGCGAGCGTGGCTGGCTGAGGATCTTCACGCTGTGGCTGGACGACGAAGCGGTGGCGGCCCTGTACGCCCTGCGTTACGGGAAGGTCTTCTCGTTCTATCAGTCGGGGTTCGATCCGGCCTATGCGAAATTCAGCACCGGCCTGGTGACCATGGGTCTCGCCATCGAGAGTGCTTTCGAGGAAGGGGCGGAGGAGTTCGACATGCTGCAGGGGCTGGAGCAGTACAAGGAGCGCTGGGCGGACCGGGTCCGCCCGCTCGGACGGGTCGAATGCTACCCGCCGCACCTGCGCGGGCTCATCTACCGCCGCGCGATGGAGCTGAGCCGGGCGGCCCGGCGCGCCGCGCGCCGCGTGCTCCCCCGGACCATCGCCGACAGGCTCGCCCTGCGGCGCGAGCGCGTGTCGAGGAGCTGATCGCTTGGTGCGACGTGTCGTCAAATCGGGCCTGGCCTGCGGGCTGCGCTGGAGCGGGACGAGCCTCCTGAGACGGAGGCTCAACGGCCGCTCCGGAACTCCGTGGATCGTCGGGTACCACCGGGTCGTGGAGGACTATGCGCGGAGCGCGCGGCGCTCCATCCCGGCCATGCTGGTCAGCCGCGCGATGCTTCGCCGTCACCTCGACTGGATCGGGCGGCGCTTCGACGTGGTTCCCCTCGACGAGATCGTCCCGCGCGGCGGGCGGGGGGGGAGGTTCCGCAGGCCGGCGGCGGCCATCACCTTCGACGACGGCTTCCGCGACGTCTACGAGCTGGCCTTCCCCCTCCTGAAGGCGACGGGGATGCCGGCGGCGATCTTCGTCGTGACCTCCCTTGTCGGCACGTCCGGCGTCCCCTTGTTCGAGCGGCTGTACCTGGCGCTGCTGCGCGCGCGGAACACTTCGCAGTCCCTGAGCGGCCGGCTCGGGCGCATCGTGTCGGCCCTCGGGCTCGAGGTCGAGGGACTCGCGGACGCGGCGCCCGGGGCGGGGGATCCGCTCCGGCTGACGCGACGGATCCTGGAAAGTCTGCGCCGGGACGATCTCGCGCTCTTGGTGGAAGCGCTCGAGAAGGAGGTCGGAGTGGACGAAGAGGCCCTCCGCGAGCGTCGTCCTCTCGACTGGGACATGCTCAAGGAGATGCGGCGCTCGGGTGTCACCATCGGCTCGCACACGCGCCTGCATGCCGTCCTGACCCTGGAGAGCGAGAAGCGCGTGCAGGAGGAGACGATCGGATCCCGGCGCGATCTGGAGGAACGGCTTGGCGCCGCCGTCCACCACTTCGCCTATCCGAACGGCTGGTTCGACGACGCGACCGTGGCTGCCGTGCAGGCGGCCGGATACAGCTTCGCCTACACCTCGTGCCGCCACCGCGATCCCGCTCATCCCCATCTGACCCTGCCGCGCACGCTCCTGTGGGAGAAGTCGAGCCTCGGGATGTTCGGCACCTTCTCACCCGCCGTGATGGGCTGCCAGGCCGATGGCACCTTCGATCGCTCCGGGCTCTGCCCGCTGCACCGCCGGAACTGAACCCCATGGATTCGACCCTCAAACCCACCGCCGTGCTGATGTCGGGCCGTCTGGCCGGCATCGTGGTGGCGTTCAGCATCCCGATCGTGCTCGCCAGGACCCTCGACCAGTCCGCCTTCGGCACGTACAAGCAGCTGTTCCTGATCTACGCCACTCTGTACGGGATCGCCCAGCTCGGCATGGCGGAGAGCCTGTTCTACTTTCTCCCGGCCGACCCGGCGAAGGCCGGCCGCTACACGCTGAACTCGCTGCTTGTCCTGGCCGCGGCGGGAGCCTTCTGCTTCTTCGCGCTCTGGGCCGGCCGTGACCGGGTGGCCGCGTGGTTCGGAAACGGCGACCTCGCGGCAGGCCTCCCATGGATCGGCCTCTACCTCGGGCTGATGCTCGCATCGACGCCGCTCGAGATCGTGCAGGTCGCCCGCAACCGCTTCGCCCGGGCCGCCTGGACCTATGCCGCGTCGGACCTGGCGCGGACCGCCCTGTGCCTGCTTCCGGTCCTCCTGTCCAGGAGCCTCCGGGGAGTCCTGATCGGGGGAGCGGCGTTCGCGCTTTTGCGCTTCGGGGCGGTCATCAGGATCCTGAGCACGGAGTTCGGCCGCGAGCCCCGGCCGGACCTTTCGCTTCTGCGCACGCAGCTGGCCTACGCCATGCCCTTCCAGCTGGCGGTCCTGCTCGAGATCCTGCAGGCGAACCTGCACCAGTACGCGGTGTCCCTGCATTTCGATCCGGCGACCTTCGCGATCTACTCCGTCGGCTGCCTGCAGGTGCCGCTCGTGGACCTCCTGGCCGGCACGAGCTGCAACGTCATGATGGTGAAGATGGGGGAGGACCTCCGGACCGGCCGCGGCGAGGCGGCCGTGGCCGCCTGGCACGCCACGGTCCGCAAACTGGCCCTGGCGTTCTTCCCCCTCGTCGCGATCCTGCTGGTCAACGCGCGCGACCTCATCGTCTTCCTGTTCACGGCGCGCTACCTGGGGAGCGTGCCGATCTTCATGGTCTGGACCGCATCCTTCCTTCTCATGACGCTCCCCGTGGACGGAGTCCTGCGGGTGCACGCCGACACCCGCTTCCTGTTTCTGCTCGGGGCCGTCAAGCTCCTGATCATCGGGGCCACGGTCGGCTGGTTCCTCGGGCGCTTCCAGCTGCTGGGCGGCGTGTTCGTGTCCCTGCTGGCCGTCCTGGTCGGGAAATCGCTGGCGCTCTTCCGGGTGAAGCGCCATTTGAAGGTGACGTGGTCCGGACTCATGCCGTGGTCGTCCCTGGCCGCGACCCTCCTCTCGGCCCTGGCCGCCGCTCTTCCGGCTCTCCTGGTCAAGGACACGCTGGCGCTTCCCCCCGTGGCGTCGATGCTCGTGAGCGGCGTGGTCTACCTTCTCGCCTACGCCGCGCTGGCCGGTGGATTCATCGACAGCGGTCTGCGCCGGCGGCTCGTGTCGATCCTGGAGGCGCAGAGGTAGGGGCATGCGCGGCCTCCGGTCGTCACGGTCTCCGAAGATCGCCATGGTGGCCGCCAGCCACGACATCCTCGGCGGACAGTTCGTCCAGGCGGCCAGCCTCGCATCCGCGCTGCGCGCGGACGGAGCGGAGGTCACATTCATCCCGGTCAACCCGCCCTTCCCCGCCGCGATCCGCTGGGCGCGCCGCTGGCCGTATGCCCGGACGGTGCTGAACGAAGCGCTCTATCTCCCGAGTCTGGGCGGCTTGAGGGACGCGGACGTCGTGCACGTCTTCTCGGCGGCCTACTGGTCGTTTCTCCTGGGCCCCGCGGCCGCCATCACGATGGCGAGGGCTCTCCACAGGCGCGTGATCCTTCACTACCACAGCGGTGAAGCGGAGCGGCATCTCGCCCGGTGGGGAGCCCTCGTCCACCCGTGGCTGCGGCGGGTCGACGAGATCGTCGTCCCCTCGGAGTACCTGCGACGGATCTTCGCGGTCCACGGATATCGCGCGCGGGTCATCCGGAACGTGATCGAGACGCCGCGATTCTGCTACCGCGAGCGCGTCCCGCTGCGTCCGCGCCTCCTGTCCACCCGCAATTTCGAGCCGCATTACCGGGTGGAGAACACCCTGCGGGCCTTCGCCGCCCTGCGGAGCCGCTACCCCGAGGCAACTCTGACCCTCGCGGGGTACGGCAGCGAGGAGGAACGCCTCCGGCAGGTGGCGGCCCGGCTCGGCCCGCAGGGCATCCGGTTCGCGGGGCGGGTGGAGCCCGAGAACGTGCCGGCCCTTTACGAAGGCTCGGACATCTTCGTCAACTCGTCGGTCATCGACAACCAGCCGGTGTCGATCCTCGAGGCCTTCGCCTCGGGTCTTCCCGTCGTGTCCACCGGCACAGGGGACATCCCCGCCATGGTCGGGTCGGGGGAGATGGGCCTCCTCGTGCCTCCCGACCGGCCGGATGCGATGGCGCAGGCTGTCGCCGCCTTGCTGCAGGAGCCGCAGCGGGCCCTGCTCATCGCGCGGCGTGCCCGGGAGGCGATCAGGGACTACGCCTGGACGAGCGTGCGGGAGGCCTGGTCGGCGGTGTACGCGGGGCGGTCGTGATGAGACTGCAGCGCCTGCTCGGCATCGGGATGGGCGGCCTCGCCGAGCGCGGCCGCCAGGAGGGGCGCAAGTGGCTGGAGCGGCGGGGCCTGGCGCGGCCGGAGCCCATGCGGTCGTTCACGGACGAGCATCGCCTCGAGCGCTTCCGCAAGGTGAGCGCGGTGCGGTTCTTCGCCGGGGCGATGACCCGCGCGACGCCGTTCTTCCTGGCCGCCCGGATGCCGGAAGCCCGGACACGCGCGCTCCGAACCGCCTCAGATCTGTGGAAGGGGCGCTTCGATCTGCTCGGGTACCGCGGTCTCTCGTTCGGCGATCCCGTGGACTGGCACCTCGACCCGGTCTCGGGGCGACGCGCCCCGCTGGTCCACTGGAGCCTGATCGATCCGCTCGATGCCCGGGCGGTCGGGGACAGCAAGGTGGTCTGGGAGCTCAACCGTCACCAGTGGCTGGTCCGCCTGGGGCAGGCGTTCCGTCTCACGGGGGACGACCGCTTCGGCGAGGCGTTCGCGCTTTACGTGCGCGACTGGCTCAAGGCCAACCCGGAGGGGATCGGAATCAACTGGACGAGCAGCCTGGAGGCGGCCCTGCGCCTGATCTCCTGGTGCTGGGCCCTCTGTCTGTTCCGGGGCGCGCCGGCGCTCACGAACGGGTTGTTCACGCAGATGCTCTCCTCCATCCGGGCGCACGCCACGCACGTGGAACGGTACCTGTCGCGATCGTACTCGCCCAACACGCACCTCACCGGCGAGGCGCTCGGCCTGTTCTACACCGGCACCCTCTTCCCGGGCCTGCGCGACGCCCCGCGCTGGGGACAGCTGGGGGCGCGGATTCTGCTGGAGCAGAGCGGGCGGCAGATTCTTCCCGACGGTGTGTATTTCGAGCGCTCCACCTGCTACCAGCGCTACACCGCGGAGATCTACCTGCATTTCCTGATCCTGGCGCGCCGCAGCGGCCTGGATCTGCCCGAGGTCCTGGAACAGCGGGTCTGCCGCATGCTCGACGTCCTGCTGGCGCTGCGGCGCCCCGACGGAGCGATGCCTTCGATCGGTGACGCCGATGGCGGCTGGCTGCTGCCTCTCGACGAGAGGAGTCCCGAGGATCTTCGCGGGGTGTTCTCGACCGCGGCGGCCCTGTTCGAGCGGGCCGACTACGCCTGGGCGGCCGCCGGAGCGGCCCCCGAGACGCTGTGGCTGCTCGGGCGGGCCGGGATCGAAGCCTTCGAGGCGATGACGCCTGAACCGCCGGCCGTGAACCCCTCCCGCCTGTTCCCCGAAGGCGGGTACGCGGTGATGCGCAGCGGCTGGTCGCCCCAGGATCATCAGCTCATCTTCGACGTCGGTCCGCTCGGCTGTCCCATCAGCGCGGGGCACGGGCACGCCGACCTGCTCGGAATCCAGTGCGCCGCGTTCGGCAAGCCGTTCCTGACGGACCCCGGCACGTACGGGTATACCGCCGAGCCGGAGTGGCGCGATTTCTTCCGCGGTACCGCGGCCCACAGCACCGTGATCGTCGATGGCCAGCCCCAGGCCGAGGCGGCGGGGCCGTTCGCCTGGAAGGAGAAGCCCGCGGCGCGCCTGCGCCGCTTCTTCACCTCGGACGACGTCGATTTCGCCGACGCCGAGCACGACGCCTACGGCCGTCTGTCCGATCCGGTGAGGCACCGCCGCCGTCTGCTGTTCGTCAAGCCGCGGTTCTTCATCATCGTGGACGACCTCGAGGGCCGGGAGGAGCACCGGGTCGAGCTCCGATTCCAGTTCGGCCCGATGGTCGTGACGGTCGATCCGGAGCTGTGGGCGCGGGCGTACGGACCGGGGCGCCACGATCTCAGGATCCGCCCCCTGGCGACGGTCCCGCTCTCCGCCGAGGTGCGCGAGGGGGAGACCGGGCCGATCCAGGGGTGGGTGTCGCCGGACTACGGCCGCCGCCTGGCGGCTCCCGTCCTGATCTACCGGGCCGTGACGCGCCTGCCGGTGCGGATCGTCACCCTCCTTCTGCCGTGCGATCGACCGTCCGAGCCTCCCCCTTCCGTGCTCCCGCTCCTCCGGGACGACCGCCTGGCCGGCCTCCGCCTCGACTCGTCGGGAGAGTCCTTCCGCTTCGACGACGACGATTTCGTCGTGGAGAGGTCCTAGTTCGATGTGCGGGATAGTCGGAATCGTCCGGTTCGACCCCCGCGAAAGGGTGGATGCCAGCCGACTGAAGAGGATGGCCGACGCGCTCCGTCACCGGGGGCCGGACGGGTCGGGACAGTGGATCGAAGGACCGATCGGGCTCGGGCACCGGCGTCTGGCGATCATGGACGTCGCCGGCGGCGCCCAGCCGATGACCAACGAGGACGGCTCGCTCGTCATCGTGCACAACGGCGAGACCTACAACCACCCGGTCCTGCGGCCCCTCCTCGAGGCGAAAGGACACCGCTACCGCACCCGCAGCGACACCGAGACCATCCTGCATCTCTACGAAGACGAAGCGGAAGGGTGCGTCGAGCGACTGCGCGGCATGTTCGCCTTCGCGCTCTGGGACCGCCGGGAGGGGCGGCTGCTCCTGGCGCGCGATCGCCTCGGGATCAAGCCGCTCTACTACGCCCTGACCGACTCCGAGCTGCTGTTCGCCTCGGAGATCAAGGCGATCCTGACCGCGGGCTCGGTGCGGGCCGCGCTCGACGAAGCGATCCTCCCCGAGTTCCTGGCGACCCGCTTCGTCTCCGGCGAGGAGACCTTCTTCCGCGGCGTGCGCAAGCTGCTGCCCGGGAGGACGCTGACCTGGTCCCTCGAGCGCGGCTTCGGAGGGCGCCGCTACTGGAGCCTGCCCGCGCCGCGGGAGCAGGCCGGCGGCGGACTTCAGGAAGAGGCCGCGAGGGTGCGGGACCGCCTCGAGGAGGCCGTGAGAGTCCACCTCATGAGCGACGTCCCGGTGGGCCTCTTCCTGTCCGGCGGGATCGATTCCTCGGCGATCGCGGCGCTGGCGGCGAGGCCGGCCGGCCGCCCGCTCCGCACCTTCGCGGTCGGCTTCGCCGAGAAGGATGCCGACGAGCTGGCGTACGCGAGGCTCGCGGCGCGCGCCGTCGGTGCTGTGCACCGCGAGGTGGTGATGTCCGCCGGGGAATTCTTCCGCGCCCTGCCGCGCCTCGTCTGGCACGAGGACGAGCCGATCGCCTTCCCCTCGAGCGTTCCGCTCCACTTCGTTTCCCGGCTGGCGGCGGAGCACGTCAAGGTGGTGCTGACGGGAGAAGGGGCGGACGAGCTCTTCCTCGGCTACAACCGCTACCGGGTCACGCGCTGGAACGAGCGTCTGGGCGCGGCCTACGGCGCCCTGGTCCCCCCGATCCTGAGGGACGCCGCAGGACGCCTCGTCACGGCGCTGCCACGGCCGGCCCGCCGGTACGCCTCGCGGACGTTCCTGGCGTTCGGGTCCAGCCCGCGAGAGTCGTTCTTCGAGAACTTCGCGGTGTTTCCAGAGGCGCGGCTCAAGACGCTCCTTCTGGATCGCGGCCCGCTCGACGCCCGCGACCCGTATGCCGTCGGTTTGCGCTGCTACGGGGAGACCGCCGGCTCCTCGCTCCAGAAGATGAGCCACGCCGACCTCCAGACTTACCTGGTCGAGCTCCTCATGAAGCAGGACCAGATGAGCATGGCGGCCTCGATCGAGAGCCGCGTCCCCTACCTGGACCACGAGTTCGTCGAGTACATCGCGTCCCTGCCGCCCGATCTCAAGATCCGCGGCCTGCGGACCAAGGCGATCCTGAGGGAGGCGGTCCGGGGGCTGGTGCCGCGCGAGATCCTGACGCGGAGGAAGATGGGCTTCCCGGTCCCGGTCGGGCGCTGGTTCCGCGGGGCGTTCGCGCCGCTCGTCGGCGATCTCGTCCTGGGCCCCCGCGCCCTCGGCCGCGGTCTCTTCGATCGATCCGACGTCGAGCGTCTTTGCGCCGAGCACCGCTCCGGGTCGGCGCGGCACGCCGACAGGCTGTGGCTCCTGATCAACCTGGAAATCTGGCAGCGAATCTTCATCGACGGTGAGGACCCTGGCGACGTGATGTCGGCCGCGAGCGAGCCCGCGGCGAGGATCGCGTCGCCTGGTCTTGCAATGGCCGCGGGGGCGGCCGGGAGGCGTCACCCATGATCGATACCTTGAGGTCCTGCGCCGAGACCTTGTTCTTCTGCCTGGAGCGCGCCGTCACGGCGGCGCTCTATCCGTGGTGCCTGCTGCGCCGCCGCCTGGGAGCGCGGCCCCGCGTCCCGATCCTCATGTATCACCAGGTCGGCCGTCCCGTGGAGGGGGTGCCGGCCTGCGCCGACTGCGTCTCCCCGCACCGGTTTGAGCGGCAGATCCTCGCCATCCTCGACGCCGGGTACGAGGTCATCCCGCTCTCGTCCCTGGTCCGGGCGCTCCGGGACGGGCGGACGCCGCTTCCCGCGCGCTCGGTCGTGCTGACCTTCGACGACGGTTTCCGGGGCCAGTTCGTGAACGCCTACCCGATCCTGCGGCGCCATCGCCTGACGGCGACGCTGTTCGTGGTCCCGGGTTATGTCGGACGGTACTCGTTCTACCGCCACCTCGGTGTCGAGGACGCCCCGGCCGCGCGCGGCGGCACGCCCCCCCTGGCCTGGCTGCCGCTGTCCTGGGATGAGGTGGAAGAAATGCATCGCCACGGAGTCGAGGTCGGGTCGCATTCCATGTCGCATCGATCCCTGGGCCTGCTGTCCGGCGCGGAGGCGGAGTTCGAAGCCCGCAGATCGAGGGAGATCCTGGCGGAGCGGCTGGGAGGGCCGATCGATCTTTTCGCCTACCCGTTCGGATCACAGGCCTACAAGGATTTCGATCAGAGTCTCGAGGAGATGCTGCGCGGGATGGAGTACGACGGTGCGTGCACCACGATGATCGGCCGGTGCGCTCCCGGGGTGGATCTCTACGCCCTGCCGCGCATCCCGATGGAGGAGGCCGATACTCCCTTCCGCGTGCGCTGCAAGCTCGCGGGGGCCTACGACTGGGTGGGCACGGTCAAGTCGATCTGCCAGCGCCTCATGACGCGGCGGGATCGCGTCGATGCCGGGCTGCCGTGCGAGGAGACCTCCGGGCTGGGGGCCGGGTTCACACGGACATGAGCGTCCTGGTCACCGACGCCTCCGGAAACCACGCCCTGGCGGTCGTCCGATCGCTCGGGCGCCGCGGTCTGCGCGTCATCGCGGCCGAGACCGGCCGGCTGGCGCAGGCCGGGTTCAGCCGCTTCTGCGCGGCGCGCGCCCTTTACCCCTCGCCGGTCCGCGGCGTGAGGGAGTTCCAGGAAGGCCTGCGCCGGCTCCTCGACGTCCACCGGCCGGATGTCCTCATGCCGATGACGGAGCGGACCATTCTGGCGATGGGCCCGATGCGCCGGGAGATCGAATCCCGGACCAGGCTGGCGCCGCTCCCTTCCGAGGAATCCCTGCGCGTCGCGTTCGACAAGCAGGCGACGATCGGCCTGGCGGCGTCGCTCGGGATCGCCGTGCCGAGGACAATCGTGCTGTCGAACCCGTCCGACGTCGCGGCGGTGCGCTCGCGCCTGACCTATCCGGCCGTGATCAAGCCCCGGTGCTCCGAGTACCTGATGGCGGACGGCGGCATGACGAAGGGGGGGCCGCCGGTGTATTGCTTCGGGCCGGACGACCTGGAGGCCGCGTATCTCTCCGTGCATCGGCGCGCGCCGTCGCCTCTGATCCAGGAGTTCATACCGGGCGAGGGGTACGGCATCTCGGCCCTGTACGACCGCGGCCGGCCCAGGGCCCTGTTCGCGCACCGGCGGCTGCGCATGATCCAGCCGACCGGCTCGGGGAGCTCGCTGCGCGAGAGCGTGGCTCCGCCGCCCGACATGGCCGAGGCGGCGCGCGCCCTCCTGGAGGCGCTCTCCTGGCACGGCGTGGCCATGGTCGAGTTCAAGAGGGACGCGCGTGACGGCCGGCCGCGACTGATGGAGATCAACGGCCGCTTCTGGAACTCGCTGCCGCTCGCGGTCGCCAGCGGCGTGGACTTCCCGTTCCTCCTTTATACCCTCGCCGTCGAGGGGAAGTGTGAGGAGCGCTTCGACTACCGGATCGGAGTCCGCTGCCGCTGGCTCGCGGGAGACGTGCAGCACCTCGTGCGGGTGCTGCGTGGCCGGCCGGCCGGATGGACCGACAGCTATCCCTCCCGACTGAGGACCATCCTTGACTTCCTGAAGCCGGCCGGGAGGGACCTGCACTACGACGACCTGTGGCCGGCCGATCCTCTGCCGTTCTTCATAGCACTCGCCGGGGCGGCGCTGCGCGGTCCCGGCGGCCGCGCGCCCGGGCAGCCTCTGCCGGTGCTCGAGAGGGCGCCCCATGTCTGAGGCCCCGGCTTGAGGATCCTCTGGGTCAAGGTCGGGGGGCTGTGGCCGCTCGAGACCGGCGGCCGGCTGCGGAGCTTCCACCTGGTCTCGGAGCTGTCGCGCCGCCACTCCGTCGTCCTCCTCACGACGCACGCCGCGGCCGACGATGCCGGCGCCCTGGCCCGCCGCCTGCCGCGCGCTGAAGTCGTCTCCTTCCCGTTCGACATCCCGAAGCGGTCCACCGCCGCCTTCGCGCGGACGCTCCTGCGTTCGTGGCTCTCGCCGCTGCCGGTCGATCTCCTGAAGTTCCAGGTCCCGGCCCTGGCGCGTGAGGTGCGCCGGCGAGCGCTCTCGGGGGGGGCCGATCTCTGCGTCGCGGATTTCCTCAGCGCCACGGTGAACGTCCCCCTGGAAGGGCCGCTGCCCGTGCTGTTCTTCGCCCACAACGTGGAGCACCTGATCTGGAGACGGCTGGGCTCGATCGAACGACGGCCGTGGATTCGCCTGCCGCTGGCGATCGAGTGGCGGAAGATGCGCCGGGCCGAGTCGCGGGCATGCGCCCGCGCGGACCTGACCGTGGCGGTGTCCGAGGCGGACGCCGCGCTCCTCGCGGCCGGCTCCGTGGGCGCCCCGGTGAGCGCCGTCCCCACGGGCGTCGACGCCACCTACTTCACGCCGGGCGGCGAGGAATCACTGCGTCCGTCGCTCGTCTTCACCGGCTCGATGGACTGGTATCCGAACGAGGACGCGATCCTGCACTTCCTGGGCGAGATCCTTCCCGTCGTCCGGACCTACGTCCCGGACGTCTCGTTCTCGGTGGTCGGACGGAACCCGACGGCCCGGCTGCGCGCCGCCGCGGCCGCCGCCGGTGCGCGCGTCACCGGGACCGTCCCGGACGTGCGCCCCTATCTCTCGGAGGGGATGGTGTACGTCGTGCCGCTGCGAATCGGCGGCGGGACGCGTCTCAAGATATTCGAGGCGCTGGCGGCGGGGAAGGCCGTGGTCTCGACGACCGTGGGGGTGGAAGGGCTTCCCCTCGTCCCGGGCGTGCACTTCCTGCAGGTGGACGATCCCAAGGAGTTCGCGCGGGCCATCGTCTCGCTCCTGCGCGATCCCCGGCGCCGCGCGGCGCTCGGCGCCGC
>WNGH01000175.1_pt1 | contig 48663 bp, 47 predicted proteins | sample 5400631 | NCBI WGS metagenome assembly WNGH01 (sample SAMN13153373, study PRJNA577476) | soil metagenome | isolation source: 115 cm soil or saprolite under Garry oak tree replicate 1 | place: USA:California | collected 2016-06-15 | reverse complement strand
GGGAGATTGGCGGGTATGGGGAGGTCTTCAAACAAGGCGGTGGAGCTCACGCGGTACACCTCAAATAATGACATATGAATTATAGCGGCCCGCCACCTCTAAATTCTCGAACAGCAGGATATTTTCACAGGCTCTCAGTTCGGCGAGCGTCCTCTTGCGCTCGGTGATGTCCTCGAAAATGCCAACGACATTACTGATGGCGCCGTCCGGCCGGCGCACCGCACTGACGCTCAGCCATGCCATATACGTATCGCCGCCGGCGCGCCGGTAGAGCATTTCCCCCTGCCAGCGGCCGTCGCGCTGCACGGCCGGCCAATACGCGCCATGGCCCGGCAGGCCGGCCTGGTCGGCCTCGAGGAGGCTCATGCGGCGGCCGACCGCCTCGCCGGCGGAATATCCCGTCGTCGTCGAAAAGGCCGGGTTGGTGCGCAGGATCAGCCCGTCGCCATCGGTGACCATGATCGGTTGCTGGGAGGCGAAGGCCGTGGCGGCGATGCGCAGTTCGTCGTTCTGGCGTTCGAGCAGGGCGGCGTTGCCGGCCAGCGCCTCGCGCTGCCGGCACAGCACCCGCGAGGCCGCACTCAAGGCTTCGCCCACCTCGTGGGTTTCCTCGAGATCGAGGGCCGGAATGTCCGCGTATTCGCCGCGCCCGAGCGATTGTGCCGGGGCGACCAGCGCCTTGATCGAGCGGGCGGTGCGGCCGCCGATGCGCACGGCGAGGACTATCCCGGCCAGCGATAGGGCGACCGCGCCGGCCAGCATCCACACCAGCCATCGCCTGGCGTCCGCCAGCAGCGCGGCGTCGGCCCGGCCGACGCCGACCACCCATCCCGACAGCTCGGAACGCCGGTAGGCGACGGTCTGGGGAATGCCGTCGAAGGACAGCAGGCGGACCAGTCCGTGTCCGGCCGTCTTCATCGCCGCCAGCAATTCCGGCCTGGCCAACCGGCCGATGAATTCGTCCAGGTGCGGATGCCGGGCCAGGACGTGGCCGCTCGAATCGGCGACGGCGACCAGCATGTCCGCCGGGAAATCCTGGGTTTCCAGGAGCGCCCGGAAGCGCTCTGCCGGCACGTTCATGCCGAGGCTGTAAATCACCTGGCCGTCGCGCATCACCGGTATCTCGACGGCAAACTGCGGCCGCTTGGTCAGCGACCCGACCCACATGTCCGAGAAGACCGGCTGGCCGTTAGCGAAGACGCGCTCGACCGCCTGCGGATCGCCGCGGCGCCGCGCCGCGCCGCCCGGCGGCAACAGGGTGTTGACGACCTGCATGGCATTGCGGTCGGACAACACGATGCTGATCCCCGGGTAATGACGGCAGACTTCGAGCGCCTGGTCGCGGAACTTGTCGAAGTGCCCGGCGGCGAGATAAGGCGAAGTCGCCAGTGAGTAAAGCGCCGCCTCGACCGTGGCCATGTCGCGGTCGACGCTCGCGATTTGCGCGCCGGCCAGGTTACCCAGGTGCTCGATGACGTCGGCACGCTTGCTGTCGTAGGCCACGTAGAGCAGGCCGCCGGCGACGATCCACACCGGCAGGACGCTGGCGATCACCAGGGCCACCAGGCGGCCGCGGACGGTGCCGCGCGATGGCGGTATCGGCGCGTTGTCGTCCAATGCGTATGTCATCGCCGCGGATACCGTTTCCAATGCGCCGGGTGGCTGGCATCGTAATACATTTCCCGCGCCGGCATCGGCTCGCCATCGTTCTGCCTTGGCTTTCCGCATATCCGCGGCGAAACGGCGCGGCAATGTTGACCCGCATCAAGGCCGCGGCCTCGGTCGACGGCAAGAATGGGGCCGTCCTCACAGGAAATTACGACCATGACCAGCCTCGCCGAGCTTCTCGCCGATCACCACCAGCACTGCGACCGCCTCTTTTCCGCATGCGAGGAGGCCGCCCTGGCGGATCGCTGGCCCGCCGCCACGGCGGGCTTCGCCGCCTTCCGCAATGCACTGGCCAGCCATTTCGCCGCCGAGGAGGCGCTGCTGTTTCCCGCCTTCGAAGCGGCGACCGGCACGGTGGACGGACCGACCCGGGTGATGCGCTTCGAGCACGGTCAGATGCGCGAGATCCTCGACGAAATGGCCGCTGCCCTGGCCTCGCAGCAGCGCGAAGGCTTTGCCGGCCTGGCCGAAGCGCTGCTGATCCTGATGCAGCAGCACAACATGAAGGAGGAGAACATCCTTTACCCGATGTGCGACCGGATCCTCGCAGCGCAGGCGCCGGATCTCGTCGCCGGCCTTGCCCAGGCGCTGGAAACCCCATGCCCCGCGTGATCGACGGGCGCGACCTGTTGCCGCCCGAACCGCTCGAGCTGACCCTCGCCGCCCTCGACGAGCTTTCCGCCGACGAGGAACTCGTGCTGCTGCTCTACTGCCAACCTCAGCCGCTTTACGCCATCCTCGCCCGCAACGGCTATCGCTGGCGCGAGTCGGTGCAGGACGACGGCACCCGCGAGATCCGCATCTCCCGCGCCGGCGCCTGACGCGTCCATGCACGCGGCATTATCCTTCGAGCAGGCGCCGCCGCTCACGGTGCCGATCCGCTTCTTCGCCACGGCGCCGTGGTTCGGTGTCGCCGCCGGCCTGCTGCTGCTCTGGCAGGGGCCCGAGGCGCTGGCCTCGCGCTGGTCGCCGGCGACGATGGCCCTGACCCACCTCATGACGGCGGGATTGATGCTGCAGGGCATGTGCGGTGCCCTGCTGCAGTTCGTGCCGGTCGCCGTCGGCGGCAATGTCTGGCGGCCGCGCCTCGTCGCCGCCGTGCTGCATCCGGCGCTGGCCCTGGCGGCCCTGCTGCTGCCCGCCGCCTTCCTGTCCGCCGACCGCACCCTGCTCTGCGCGGCGGCGGCGCTCTTCGCCGTGGCCCTGGGCGGCTTCATCGCCGTCGTCGGGCTGGCCCTGCTGCGCACGGCGGCCACCGGCGCCAGCATCGCGACGCTGCGGGTCGCACTGTTCGGGCTGCTGGCCACCGTGCCGCTCGGCCTCGCCGCCGCCGCGACGCTCGGCGGCGCACTGGCGCTGCCGCTGGCCGCCACCGTCAATCTGCATGCCTCGTGGGGGCTGGGCGGCTGGGCCCTGGCCCTGCTCGCCGCCGCGGCGTTTTCGGTCGTGCCGATGTTCCAGCTGACGCCGAATTATCCAGCCTGGGTGAAGCGCGCCGTTCCCTTCGGGCTGCTCGCCGCCCTCGCCGTCCTCAGCCTGCAAGCGTTGATTCCCGGCGCCCCGGCCGATCCGCGGCCCTGGCAGGGCCTCGGCCTGATATGCGCGGGTGGCTTCGCCGTGGCGACGCTACGCCTGCAGCAGCGCCGCCGCCGACGCGTCGTCGATCCGACCTTCGGCTTCTTTCGCGGCGCCATGGTTTCGCTGCTGCTGGCCAGCGCCTCGGGGCTGACGATGCTGGCCCTGCCGCAGCTTGCCGGCCAGCCGGCGGCGGCGCTGTGGCTGGGCATCCTGCTGATCGTCGGCGTCTTCGCCTCGGCCATCAACGGCATGATCTACAAGATCGTGCCCTTCCTCTACTGGCTGCACCTGCAGCGCCTCGGCGGACCGGCAGCGATGCTGCCGAACATGCGGGCGCTGATTTCCGAACGTTCGATGCGCGGCCAGATGGCCCTGCACTTCATCGCCCTGGCGCTGCTTCTGGCGGCCCTGGCGCTGCCGGCGCTGGCCCGGCCGGGCGGGGCCGTGCTCGCCGCGTCGTGCGCCTGGCTCGGCGGCAACGTAATCGGCGCCTATCGCGTCTACGCCGCCTTCAATAGTCGAATTCGCGCAAGCGCTGCACGCCGTGAATCGTGATCTGCTTACCCTGGACGCCGATCAGTCCCGCCTCGGTCAGGTCGTGGAATATCCGCGACAGCGTTTCCGGCGTCAGGTTGAGGCGGGAGGCGACGACCTGCTTCGATGTCGGCAGGGTGACGACGCTGTCGCCTGCGCCATCCTCGACGTCGGCCTGCTGCAGAAGATAGCCGATCACCCGCTGCAGACTGGAGCGCAGCGAGTAGGATTCGACATCCTCGATCAGCGCGTGGAGGCGCCGCGACAGGCCGGCCAGCATGGCCCGCGCGAAGGAGGCATCGCGCTCCAGCAGCTCGAACACGGTGCTCTTGGCAACGTGCAGCAGCAGGCTGTCGGCGAGCGCCTCGGCGAATACCGGATAGGGACGGTTCATGAACATTACCGCCTCGCCGAAGCTCTGCCGCGGACCGATGATTTCGACGACTTTCTCGTTGCCCTGGGACGAAGGGAAAGCCAGCTTGATCTGGCCGAAGATGACCATGAAAAATCCGCGCGCCTCGTCACCCTTCTGGAACAGCATTTCGCCGCGCGCGAGCCGCTTCTCCCGCGTGTCGGCAGCGATCCGCGCGATCTGTTCGGGTGACAGTTCGAGGAATAGCGGCAGCCGCGACAGCATCTGCGCGAAGTCGAGGGCGGGTCGCGGGGAATGGACGTGATTCATGGCGTCGCTCCATGGGGCGCAAAACATAGCATGATTGAGCGGAATGGTACGCTATGAGGCTGGCTGATTCGGCGCCGTTCTTCGCCGCTCCGCATCGGGTGATGTTCTTCGCCGGCGCGGTGCAGGCGCTGCTGGCGATGCTGCTCTGGGCGGTGGACATCGGCGGCCGCTGGGGCGGCCTCTGGCCAGCGCCGGCTTGGCCCTGGCCGCCGGCCTGGCTGCACGCCCTGCTGATGATCTACGGCGTGTTCCCCTTCTTCATGTTCGGATTCACGATGACCGCAGGACCGCGCTGGCAGGGCGCCGGCGAACTCGCCGCCGGCGACTACCTGCCCGCCTTCCTGCTGATGGGCGGCGGCTGGCTCGCCTTCTATGCGGCGCTGGCCTTCGCACCGTCGCTGTTGGCGGCGGCGCTCGGCCTGGTTCTCGCCGGCTGGCTGCTGGGCCTGCGGGCGATGCTCGGCGTGGCCTTGCATCCGGCCGGCGAGCGCGACCACATCGTCATCGTCGTCGCGGCGCTGTGCGCCGGGGCCGCGGGCCTCGGCCTGTTCCTCGCCTTCGCCGCCGGCGGGCCACCATCGCTGCCACGGGCCGCGATAGAGCTCGGTGTCTGGGGCTTCCTGCTGCCGATCTTTTTCGCCGTCGCCCACCGTATGCTGCCCTTCTTCACCGCCGCGGCGCTGCCCGGCTATGCGAGCTACCGGCCGCCCTGGGCGCTGCGGCTGGTCGTCGGCGCCGCCGCGGCGCACCTGTTCCTCGCCGTCCTCGGCCTCGCCGCCTGGCTGTGGCTGGCCGACGCGCCCGCCGGCGCCGTCCTGCTGTTCCTCAGCTGGCGCTGGCGTCTCGGTGCCAGCCTGGCCGTGCGCATGGTTGCGGTACTGCACATCGGCTGCGCCTGGATCGGCTTCGCCGTCACCCTCTACGCGCTGCAGAGCCTGCTGCTGCTGTCCGGGCGGCCCGCCCTCGGCCTGGCGCCTCTTCATGCGCTGGGCATAGGCGCCTGCGCCTCGCTGCTGCTGGGCATGGTGTCGCGCGTCAGTCTCGGCCACGCGGGGCGGCCGATCGCCGCCGACCGCGTGATCTGGACGGGGTTCTGGACCCTGCAGGCCGCCGCGGCGTTGCGCATGCTCGCCGAGATTCTGCCCCTGTCCGGCCCGTGGAACCCAGCCTTCATTGCCGCGCTGCTGTGGCTCGCCGCCTGGAGCGCGTGGGCGCTGCGCTTCGCCCCGGCCTACTTCCGGCGGCGCGCCGACGGCAAGCCGGGCTAGGCCACGGAAAAGCGCCCGGAGATTACATTGTCATGTACGCGACGATCAAGCTACTGCATATGAGCTGCGCCGTCATCAGCATTGCCGGCTTCCTGATCCGCGGCCTGTTGATGCTGACCTATTCGCCCCTGCTGCGGCGGCGGTGGATGCGCATCGTCCCGCACGTCAACGACACGCTGCTGCTCGCTGCGGCGGTCGCGCTGACGGCGATGCTTGGCCAATACCCATTCGTCGATGCTTGGCTGACGGCCAAGCTAGCCGGCCTTTTCGCCTACATCGGCCTCGGCATCCTGGCCCTGCGCGAGGGCCGCAGCCGGCCGGTCCGCCTCGCCTGCTGGCTCGGCGCGCTGGCAACGGCCGGCTATATCGTCTCCGTTGCCGTGACCAAGGATCCGCACGGCTTCCTGGCCTGGCTTTGACGCGACGGCACCTAGCGGGCGAAGCTTATTTCAGTTCAAGAAGACTCAGACTCGCTGGTGCCCGGCGTCGCGACAGCCGTCGCGCGGCAAGGGTCTGTGGCTAGAGTCTGCCGATCTTCCGGTAGAGGGTATTGCGGCTGATGCCCAGACGCCGCGCCGCAGCGGAGATGTTGCCGCCGACTTCGACCAGCATCGCGCGGATCGCCCGCTGTTCGACATCGCCAAGCGTGTTCGCCATGCCGGCGTCGGCACCGCCGGCGGCGCACGGCAGCGGGTCCGCCGCCAAGCCGGCAGCGGCCGGATCCTCGTCCATCACTTCGAACATCTCCTCCGGGAGATGGTATTCCGTAATGATGTTGTCATCATCGTCGAGCAGGGCGATGGCGACACGCAGGACATTGTTGAGCTGACGGATGTTACCCGGCCACGGATAGCGCTCGAACACCCGCATCACCGAATCGTCGACCCGGATATCGCGTCCGCCGCCGGTCTCCGCCCGAAGCAGCTTGGCGACGAGCTGCCGCAGGTCGGTGCGGTCGCGCAGCGCCGGCAGCGTCAGGCACAGGCCGTTAAGCCGGTAGTAGAGGTCTTCGCGAAACCTGCCGCGCAGGACCTCGTCCTTGAGGCGCCGGTGCGTGGCGCAGATCAGCGAGATATCGACCTGTATCGCCTTGCTTCCGCCCAGCGGAGTGACGCAGCGCTCCTGGAGGACGCGAAGAAGGCGCGCCTGTAGCTGCAGCGGCATGTCGCCGATCTCGTCGAGAAACAGCGTACCGCCGTGGGCCTGCTGCACCTTGCCGACCGAGCCCTCCTTGCGCGCCCCGGTAAAGGCGCCACCCTGGTAGCCGAACAGTTCCGACTCGATCAGGTTTTCGGGAATCGCCGCGCAATTCAGGGCGACGAACGATCCGTCGCGGCGCGGCCCGCTGTTGTGGAAGGCCTTGGCGAACATCTCCTTGCCGGCCCCGGACTCCCCCTGGATAAGGATCGGAATATCGCGTCCGAGTACCCGGCGCGCCTTGTCGACGGCCACCTGCAGGCGTTCGTCGCCGTTGCCCACCATGTCGAGGGTTAAGCCCGCGGCAGGGCAGCCCCGCGCGACCGTAGCGGTTTGCGCCGGACGCGCTGCGCCGTCGCCGATCGCCAGACCGAACCGCTGGCCGCGCGGCAGATCGCCACGCAGGCGCAGAAACAGCTGCCGTCCATCGGCGGTCGCTACGCAGGCCGGAGACTCGCCATCGAGACGGGCGCGGTCGATCACCTGGCCAAAGGAGGGTTCGAAGACTGCGCCGAAATCGCGATTGACGATCTCGCTGCGGCGCAGTCCCAACAACTGCACGCCGGCGTGATTGACGAGAACGATCTTGCCGTCCGGCGACACGGCCAGGCGGCCCTCGCCGAGGCAACCGAGGTATTCGCAGCGCGGATGGAAGCTGACGATCACGTTGCGGCCGGCGCCGATCTCGAACAGACGCTGTTCGATGATCTGGGCCGACATCCGTACCAGGCCGAGAGTGTGGCGTTGGTAAGCGCGATAGTCGCCGGAAATATCGAGTACGCCGATCAGTTGCCCGCACCCGTCGCGGACCGGCGCAGCGCTGCAGGAGAGAAATCCATTGCGTTCGAGAAAATGCTCGGCGCCGAACACTTCGATGGGGACCGCCTCGACCAGCGCCGTGCCGATGGCATTAGTGCCGCGCTCCGACTCCTCCCAGCATGCCCCCGGCTGCAGGGTCACCCGGCTGGCCCGGTCGACGAACTCCGCGTCGCCCAGACTTTGCAGGACGAGACCGTTGGCGTCGGTAAGAATAACCATGCTACCGGAATGGCGAATCTGGTCGAACAGATTATCGATGATCGCCTGGGCCGAGAGCACAAGGGTACGGTTGCGCTCCTGTTCGCCCTTCAGGGCGGCCGGTCCGACGATGCCGCATTCGCCGCCGACGGCGACATCCAGCCCGGCGGTCCGGCAGCGTCGCCAGGAGTCGAGGATCGTGGTGTCAAGCAGACCGTTCGGTAGGTCGCCACGGCCGAAAAAAAGATTTCGCGCTTCGGCGAGGCGCCAGCGATGCGCATCCCGCCCAGGCATGACCTGACCCATCTGCTCTCCTCCGTTGTGGCTTCATTGAAAGTATTTTTTGTATTATAAATTAACAACTGTACGAAATGTGAGCAAAGCGCGCAGCAGGGGCCCTTGGACCGCGACAACCCGGGAGCGCGCGACTGCGTAGCGGCATCGTGCCGGCGATGGGGTGCCCTCGTTGCTCCGGCTGAGGTCGGCACGGTGGCTGCCCTGGGCTCAAGATGGCATGCGCTTTGCTGGACAGGGACTCTCCCGGCACTCAAGCTTATGGGCTGCCGTTTCCGAATTGCAACCACGACGACAAAAGGAACCTTGGTAATGCTGCGCAGACAACTTCAACTTCGACTGGCCGCCGCGGCGCTGCTCGGTCTTGCATCCTCGGGCCTGTTCGCCCACGGCGACGTCACGCCCCAGGCCGTAGATACGACGGGGCTCGCGCCGCTCGGCACCGAGTGGCGCAAAAGTAATCCCTATCGCGAAAACAAGGTCGCCGTCGGCATCGGCTCCTCCGCGTTCAACCAGAACTGCGCCCGCTGCCATGGTCTCGGCGCCATCTCCGGCGGCATCGCGCCTGATCTGCGCTACCTGCCGGTCGGGGACGAGGGCGACGAGATTTTCATGAACCGTATCCGCCACGGCTCGACCCGCGACGGTCGCGTCTATATGCCGCCTTTCGAGGGCGTGTTCTCGCAGGAAGCGATGTGGTCGATTCGCGCCTGGCTGGAGACGGTTCGTGTCGAGTAAGCGGCGCCGCTTCATCGCCGCGCTGGGCGCATTGGCTCTCGCGGCAAGCGTTAGCGCAGGAGCTGAGAGCCTCGACGACATCCAAAAGCAAAGCGTCCTGAAAATCGCCGTCTACAACGACTTCCCGCCCTATTCTTTTGCCGGCCACGGCATCGACGTGGATCTCGGTGCGGCATTGGCGGAACGCCTTGGCGTGAAACCGGAAATCGTCTGGTTTAACGCCGGTGAGGACATGAGCGACGACCTGCGCAACATGGTCTGGAAAGGGCATTATCTCGGCGGTCGGATGGCCGACGTGATGATGCACGTGCCGGTCGATGCGCGCTTTGCCGAGCAGAACGACAAGGTCAGCATCTTCGGCATCTACCATCTCGAGTCCGTTGCCGTGGCGCGCGATCCGGCCAAGGTGCCGGCGCCGGTCGGTTCGGCGGCGGTCGCCCTCGAGGTATTCACCCGCGAAAAGATCGGCGTCGAACTGGCGACGCTGGCCGATTCCTTCCTGCTCGGCACCCTTAACGGCCGTCTCAAGGACAACGTCGTCCATTACCGCAGCGTCGCGCTGGCGGTCGATGGCCTCAAGGCCGGCGAAGTGGCCGCCGTCATGGCACCGCGTACGGAAATCGAGGCCGCGGTGGCAAAGGATCCGCGTTTCCCGATCGCCGCCGTGCAGATGCCGGAACTGCGCATCAATGGCTGGGCCTTGGGGATGGCGGTGAAGGCCGACAGCCCGCGACTCGCCCAGGCCCTGGGTCAGACGCTGGACACCTTGCAACAGGATGGCACGGTCGACAAGATATTCTCGCGCTACGACGTCAGCCACCGGATTCCGGAAAAGTGACTTGACGGGCCCGTCCGGGGCCTCCGCGGGGCAGTCCAACCGGGGTCCACGGCGGAGCCGTCCCGTTTCTGAGCACCTGCTCAGTTTCGCAGCACGGTGAGCCGGTCGCTTACGGCAGAGGAACATTCACCCCCGCGCCACCGGCCGCTATTGCAGGTTCAGTATCCATTCCACGGCGGCATTGAGATCGGCGTCGCTGATCCGGTCCTCGGGGTTCGGCGGCATCGGAATTTCTCCCCAGACGCCGGTTCCGCCGCTGCGGACTTTCTGCACCAGGCGGGTCAGCGCCTCCGCGTCGCCACGGTACTTGGCCGCCACGTCCTTGTAGGCAGGGCCGACCAGCTTCTTGTCCACCGCGTGGCAGGCTATGCAGCGCGCCTTCTTGATGATGGCCTCCGAGGCCGTTGCCGGAGCCGAAAGGAGGGCAAGGATCGCGGAAGCAAACAATACGTCAAGCAGTTTCATGGAGCGGTTCTCCTCCTGGATGGTTATAGCTTTACACGTGCATTTGCCGTGCCAGAAACAGCTGCACGGCCATGCTGCTCCATCGCGCCAATTCCTCGCGTCTGTCGTGTCCACGCCGCAGTCCGGTGACCCGCTGCATCGCCGTCACGCCACGACGCCGGCACGGTTTCCTATCAGGCCTTCGACGACCGCACCGGCACGATTCATGCGTCGCTGGATCGACAATGAATGACGAACGCCCGCAATCGCGACCGGAGCATATCATCCGGAATTCCTGGCAGCGCTGTCGGGAGTTCGGGCTCGCGCCCGAAGCGCGACTGCCTGAGCGCATGGTATCCCGTGCCAATTTATCGGACGGGCTTGAAGCCAACCACCGCCTGATCGCCTACGCCCAGCCGGTCCTCGAAAATCTGTACCGGCAGATTTCCCGATCCTCGTCGCTGGTCCTCCTCACTGATGACGGGGGCATGATATTGCGTTCCGTCGGCGACACCGACTTCGTCGGCCGGGCCGCCCGGGTCGCCCTCGCCCCAGGCAATGTCTGGTCAGAGGACCTGATGGGAACCAACGCCATCGGGACGGCCCTGCGCGAGAACAAGTCCGTCGCCGTATGCGGCGACGAGCACTACTACCTGCGCAACCGTTTCCTGACCTGCGTCTCGACGCCGATCCTCGCCCCCACCGGCGGCGTGGTCGGCATCCTCGACATATCGAGCGATGCGCGGGTCACCCACGCCCACGCCACGGCATTGCTCGAAACGACGGCGGAGATCATCGAGAACCGCCTCACCGAAACGGTCGCCGGCGGCTTCCTGACGGTGCGCTTCCACCCCGTCGTCGAAGCGCTCGGCACACCGCTGCAGGGCATCGTCGTTTTCGATGAAAAGGGGTTACTGATCGCCTGCAACCGCCGCGCGAAGCCGCTGCTGCGCGCCAGTGGACTGGTTGGGCGCAATTTCGAAGCCTGCTTTGCGTTACCGTGGTCGATGGCGGTCGGCATGGGGCGGCAGTACGGCTCCGTTGTGCAGTCCTTGCTCACCACCGGCGGCGCCGCCTTGGCGGCAAGCTTCAGCGCCCCGTTCGTGACGCAACGAGCCCGTCATATCGGCGTGACGCAAATTGCGTCGAAACGTGCGATGGGACTCGACGACTTGAATACCGGCGACCCGCGTATGGAGGAAGCGCTGCGGCGCGCCACGCGCATCGCTTCCCGTGACATTCCCCTGCTGATCCAGGGCGAAACGGGCACCGGCAAGGAAATCTTCGCCCGCGCCTTTCACCAGACGGGGCTGCGCCGCAACGGCCCCTTCGTCGCCATCAACTGCGCCGCCATCCCGGCGGCGCTGCTCGAGACGGAATTGTTCGGCTACGTCGATGGTGCCTATACCGGAGCCCGGCGTGACGGATCGCGCGGCAAGCTGCGCGAGGCCAATGGCGGCACGGTGTTCCTCGACGAAATCGGCGACATGCCCTTGCCGATGCAGGCGGTATTGCTGCGCGTCCTCGAAACGCGGCGGGTGGCGCCGCTCGGCAGCTGCCTCGAAGAGGCTGTCGACTTCGGCCTCGTTTGCGCCTCGCATCGCCCGCTCAAGGAACTCACCGAGTGCAAGCTTTTTCGCGAGGACCTGTTTTTCCGTCTGTCGGGCATGACGGTGACGCTGCCGACGCTGCGGGAACGCGCCGATTTCGAAGCGCTGGTAAGACGCTTCCTCGACGACGAGTTGCCGTCACGCAAGCTCCATGTCGCCCCGGAGGCCATGGCCGCACTGCGCCACCACCCGTGGCCGGGCAATCTGCGCCAGCTGCGCAATGCCTTGCGCCTCGCGGTCGCGCTGCTGGGCGATGAAGAACGTCTCGAGCGCGGCCACCTGCCCACCGATGTTCTCGAGGACGGACTGCCGGGCGACGGTGACGCCCACTCTCCGGCACTGCGCGCGGCCGAGGCAAGGATGGTTCGCGACGCCGTCACGCGGCATGGCGGCAACATCTCCGCAGCCGCGCGCGAACTCGGCATCACCCGAACGACCGTGTACAGGAAACTCCGGCAGTAGCGGCCGGTGCTCGGCGAAAAAACGGCTTCGGGGCTGGCGCCGCCGAAGCCGTCGAGAGGAAGAGCGGATCTGGAGCTATTTCTTCAGGGCGAGAATCCAGGCCACGAGTTTCTTGGCTTCGGGTTCCTTGATGGCTACGGCATTCGGCGGCATGGCGAGCCCGCTGACCTTGTCCTTCCAATGACTATTGTAGGGGTTCGAGCCCTTCATCACCGTCTGCAGCAGTGAATCGGCGGCACCCTTCTGGCCCTTGTACTTCGCCGCCACGTCCTGCCAGGCCGGTCCGATCGGCGCCATGCCGTCGGGACCTAGTTTGCCCGACTCGACGCTGTGACAAGTCAGGCAGCCACTCGTTGTGGCCAGCTTTTTCATCTCGTCGTCCATCTTCGTATCGGCCATCGCGGCGCCGACACCCAGCGCAAGCGTCACCGCCAAACACATCACACCACGCAGTGCGAACATCTCGAATCTCCAAGCAGTTGAAACGAAACCGGGTCGGGCTTCACGCCTATCGCGCGCCCCCGACGATGAGGGAAACCACCTTTCGATTTCTAGCCGCGGTCCCTCGGCACGTCCACCGTCAGAACCACAATTCCGTCCCGACTCGCGTACCGCGGCACACCAGAAGCTCAACGCGCCGGAACCAAATCCGTTTACACGGGCGGGCACGAAATCAGCGCCGCGGTTCCGTTTAGGCGCCGCTCGCGACCCGGGTCGTGTCCGCCGCACGCCACGAAAGGCGGACAAGAGCCGCGTGCCCGGCGACTACTCCCGGTAGTACCCTACCCCGACCAGACTGTCGCCGACGCGGCGAATGAACGAAGTCTTCTTTTCGATTGCATTGGTGACCGGGTTGCGCCAGATGTAATCGACGCTGCCTTCGCCCTTGTCCCGGGCGAGGGCGATCATCTCCTCGACCAGCGGACGGCCTTCCACGTCGTGGATTTCCCGGGCGTCCGTGCCGACCAGCGCCGGTTTCATGCCCATCGCCTCGAAGCGTCCGCTCGCCAAGCCGATGACGAACACATAAAGGTCGTCGCGGATGAACGGTCCGGAATGATTGTCGAAGGTCGCCAGCGCCCGCTGCAGGCCGTATCGGTGCATATAGTTGACGGCCTTGCCGAGCATCTTCCGGGCGTCGTCGGCTGAAGAACGCGGCGCGTAATAGCCGACGCCGAGGATGTAATCGCCGCTGCGGTGGAGATAGGTGACCTTGGGTTCAACGCGGTTGGTCAGGCGATCCAGCCAGACGTAGCGAACCATGCCCTCGGGTTGATCCTTGACGGCGTCGATCATGTCGTGGAACAGGGGATTGCCCGCCGCGTCGCGCGAATCGAGGACGGTCAGGCCGACCAGGGTATTCGGCGAAGCGCCATTGGCCCGATAGACACCGTTCCGGTCGATGACAAAGACATAGAGATCCTTATGTACGAACTGGCCCTTGCGATCATTGAAGGCGGCAAAGGCGCGATCGGGACCGTTGCCGTCGAGAAACTTGACGGCCCGGTCGAACATGGCGCGGGCTTGACGCGCCGTGGAACGCTCGGATGCCTGCGCCTGGTGAACAGCGCAGGCGAGAGCGAATCCGGCGAGGAGAATGCGGAGAAAGCGGGAGGACATGGAATTCCGTCAGGCTGATCGGGCATCGCGCCCGGAAGGAAATTCCGCCGGGGCAAAGGCCCCGGCGGACACGGCGATTACGACTTGTGCAGCTTGAAGACCCACACCGAACCACCCTGTTCGAGATAGTTCACGCGCTTGGCAACGTCCCCGCCCCAGAGCGGAACCGCACCGCCCCAGCCGGCCACGACGCCGATGTACTGCTCGCCGCCTTCTTCCCAGCTGATCGGAGGAGCGACGACTCCGGTACCGGTCTGGAAGCTCCACAGCTCCTTGCCGGTCTTGGCATCGACGGCCTTCAGGAAGCCTTCCGGAGTGCCGTAGAACACCAGACCGCCGGCGGTAGCCAGGACGCCGCCCCACAGCGGAGCATAGTTCTTATTTTCCCAGACGATCTTGCCGCTGACCGGATCGACGGCGCGCAGCGCGCCGATGTAGTCTTCGTGCAGGGCCTTGATCGTGAAGCCGGCGCCTAGATAGGCCGCACCGCGCTTGTAGGCGACCGGTTCGTTCCAGATGTCCATGCCCCATTCGTTGGCCGGCACGTAGAAGAGCCCGGTCTGCGGACTGTAGGCCATCGGCATTTGGTTCTTGCCGCCGAGGAAGGACGGCGCCGCGAACACGGTGGTGCCCTTCTTGCCGTCGGCTCCGGCCGCCGGGTCGCCCGGGCGGTTGCTGTCGTCATAGACGGGCCGGCCGGTACTAAGGTCGATGCTCTTTGCCCAGGTGATCTGCTTGACGAAGGGGAAGGCGTTGAGGAGCTTGCCGTTGGTCCGGTCATTGACGAAGAAGAAGCCGTTCCGGTCGGCCTTGCCGCCGGCCTTGACGACCTTGCCGTCCTTGCCCTTGAAGTCGAAGGAGACGAACTCGTTGACGCCGTCGAAGTCCCAGCCGTCGTGCGGGGTGTTCTGGTAGCTCCAGACGATCTTGCCGGTGTCGGCATTGATGGCCACGGTCGATGACGAGAACAGGTTGTCGCCGGGACGCAGGTGGCTGTTCCAGGGCGACGGGTTGCCGGTGCCGGCGAAGATCAGGTTGGTATCCGGATCATAGGTAACGTTGTTCCAGGTCGCCGCGCCGCCCGTCTTCCACAGGTCGCCGGGCCAGGTGGCGTTGGTCGTGCCGCTGATGCCGTTGTCGCTGGCGGTGCCGCTGGCGTCGTAGGTGTGACCCATGTGGCCCTCGACCGTCGGGCGGCTCCAGACCATCTTGCCGGTCTTGGCGTCGCGCGCCTCGATGCGGCCGACGATGCCGAACTCGCCGCCGGACACGCCGGAGATGACCTTGCCCTTGACGATCAGGGGAGCCGCCGAAATGGAGTAGCCGCCGGCGTAGTCCTCGACCTTCTCCTTCCAGACGACCTTGCCGCTGTCCTTGTCGAGCGCGACCAGTTGCGCATCGAGGGTACCGAAGATCACCACATTGCCATAGAGGGCGGCACCGCGGTTGACGACGTCGCAGCAAGGCATGATGCCGTCGGGCAGGCGATGCTCGTACTTCCACAACTTCTTGCCGGTCTTGGCGTCGAGGGCGAACAGGCGGCTGTAGGAGGCCGTCACGTACATCTTGCCGTCGAAGACCAGCGGCTGGGATTCCTGGCCGCGCTGCTTCTCGCCGCCGAAGGACATCGACCAGACCGGAACCAGGTTCTTGACCGTCTGGGCATTGATCTTGGCGAGGGGGCTATAGCGCTGGGCCTGCTGGCCGAGGCCGGCGGTAACCACATCGCCGCCGCTCTTGGCGTCGTTGGAGATATCCGCATCGGTCACTTCCTTGGCCTGCCCCTGGGCCGTCGCCACCATTGCGGCGACCGCGAGGGCCAGCGCCAGCGGCATGGTTTTCGGCTTATATCGTTGCTTCATCGTTATGTCTCCTAGGTTGTAGTATTACCGGCCCGCCGGCAGCCGGATTGCTCCCCGACCCCCATGACAGCGGTGCGGGTCTTCCGCAATTCGCATGCCAGCTTCCGGAAATCGCCAAACTTCGCGATATCTCACCGGGGAAGCCCTAGACAGAAGCATCTCCCCGCGATGGTGCCGCCGGCAAACGGCCAGTCTCGTTGCCTACTGCACAATATAGCAACACCTGCTCCATTTTTTCACAGTGGATTCGCGAGCAAATGCATCCGCGATGCTGGCAGCGCCGGCAGTGCTCCAGCACACGGCTTGCTAGTATTGGGGTTGCCGCGAATTTTCGCAGCGCCTGGCGGGGCAATGGAGGAGAACACGACTTGGACCTTGGTTGCACCGTGCCGGGCACCGGCCCCACATTCTGCCGGCCTCGTCCATGAACGGCTTTCTCACTATGCGTATGTCATCTAGACTATGCCGGCTCCTCCTCGCCAGCGCATGTCTGGCGGGGTTTCCGGCCCTCGCCGGTGAACTGAGCCACGACGATCTGTCCCGCCGCTTCCCGCCGCCGCTCCATGTCGGCGAGAAACTGCGCGATGTCCCCGCCTGGCCGCTCACCAGCGAACTGACTCCGGACTCCGGCCCGGTCGGCTACGTCTTCGAATCGATCGACCTGGCGCCGATCCCCGGCTTTGAAGGCACACCGTTCGACCTGCTGATCGCCCTCGACCGCAAGGGCAACTTCATCGATGTGACGGTGCTGCGCGAGCACGAACCGGTGTTCCTCGGCGGCCTCGGCGAGGCCCCGCTGCACGCCTTCGTCGGCCAATACGCCGGCAGGAACCTGCGCCAGGAGATCACGGTATCGACCGCCTACGGCAATGTCCGCAGCGGCGCCGGCGAGAACCGCGTCGTGCTCGACGGAGTCGCCAAGGCGACGGCCTCGGTGCGCATCGTCAATCAGACCGTGCTGACCGCGGCCCTGGCCGTGGCGCGGGCCAAACTGGGATTTGCCGCTCCGGGCCAGCGCGGGCCGCCGGCCAAGGTACGCGAGGACTTTTTCGAGAGCAAGGATTTCGCCGGCCTGCTCCGCGACGGCGACATCGTCCGCAAACGATGGACCAACCGCGACGTCGAAGCCTTGTTCGCCGGCAGCGCCGGCGCCGGCGTCGATCCCCAGGCACTCGCGGCACCGGACGAGGTCTTCGCCGACCTCCTGGTCGCTTACGTCAGCGCCCCGACCCTGGGCCGGGCAGTTCTCGGCGACGACGGCTACGCCGCGCTGATGCGCCGCCTCGAACCGGGCCAGCACGCCTATTGGATCGCCTCGGCGGGACGTTACAGCCTGCTCGATGCCGGCTTCGTTCGCGGCACCGAGCCGCAACGCCTCTCGCTGAACCAGGATGGCGCACCGGTGGAAATGCGCGACGCCGATCTCGAATTGCGGCCGCCGGCCGGGGCGCCATCGCTCAACGCCATGGTCGTGCTGCGCGCGCCGCCGATGGCGGGTCTCGATCCGGCCCGTTCGGTCGATGTCGCCCTCGATGTCATTCGCGAAAAGGGCCAGATCCTCCCCATCGTCACCCACAAATCGCTGACCGTCGCCTACGAGCCGCCGGCGCGCTATTTCGTCAGGCCGCCGGCGCCGCTGCCGGAATGGCTGCTGGCCTGGAAGGCGCGCGCCGTCGACCTTGCGGTTCTCGGCACCGCGCTGCTCCTGCTGGCCGTCGTGCTGGCCCGGCCGCGGGCGGTGTCGCTGCGTCCGCGGCTGCTCGCCGCGTTCCGCCTGGGATTCCTGGCCTTCACCGTGGTCTATATCGGCTGGTATGCCCAGGGGCAATTGTCCATCGTCCAAGTCACCGGCGCAGTCAAGACGCTGGCCACCGGACAGGGCCTGACCAGCTTCCTCTACGATCCCATCTCCCTGCTGCTGATCGCCGCGACCGCGCTCAGCTTCGTCGTCTGGGGCCGCGGCACATTCTGCGGCTGGCTGTGCCCGTTCGGCGCGCTTCAGGAATTCATCAACCTCGCCGCGCGGCGCGTCGGTCTCAAGGACCACCGCCTGCCCGGGCCCCTGGCGCGCGTCCTCGACCGCGGTCGCTACGTGCTGCTGGCGCTGCTGGTCGGGGCGGCCGTCTTGGCGCCCGGCACCGCCGAATACCTGGTCGAGGTCGAGCCCTTCAAGACGGCGATCACGGTCGGCTTCGCGCGTCAATGGCCGTTCGTTCTCTATGCGGTTCTCATGCTGCTGGTGGGCGTCTTCTACTACAAGTTCTTCTGTCGCTTCGTCTGCCCGCTGGGCGCGGCAATCACCCTCGGCGGCAAGCTGCGGCGCTTCGACTGGCTGCCGCGCCGCGCCGAGTGCGGCAAGCCCTGCCAGACCTGCCGCAACATCTGCGAATACGACGCCATCGCCCCCGACGGCAAGATCCGCTACGACGACTGCTTCCAGTGCCTCGACTGCGTCGGCATCTATCACGACGACCGGCGCTGCGCACCCCTGATCTTCTATCGGCGCACCGGACGCACGACCTGGGGACGCGATCAAGCCAGCCGCAACGCCGCCGCCTGAGCTCCGGGAATCTCTGCTGCGCCGAACCGACCGGTTTCCGCTGACCGTACGGCCTCAGCGCGTCGCGGCCTGCACCGCGCCCCACAGATCCTTGACGGCGGCATCGCGGCGGCTCAAGGCCGGCAGGTGGAATCGGTGTTCAATCGTGGCCAGAATCGCGGTCGTGTCGTGCGATTCGTGGTCGACTGCGGAGCGCTTGAAGCGGCGCGAAATCAGCAGCACCGGGATGCGGCTGCCGGGTCCGAATTCGTCGTGCGGCCCCGGCGTCCCGCCCTGCCCGGGCGGCGGCACGTGATCCCAGGCGCCGCCGAACTCGTCGTAGGCGACGATGACCAGGGTGCGGCCGGCTTGCGGTCCGGCGTCGATGGCCCGCAGCAGTTCGACGAGGTGGGCATTGCCGCGCTGCTCGCTGGCATAGCCGGGGTGCTCATTGTCCATGCCCAGCGGCTTGACGAAGCTGACCGTCTTGAGCCTCCCCTCGCGCGCCGCGGCGATGAACTCGGTCTCGTCGCGCAGGTGCGCGGCGCGAGCCGCCGTACCCGGCGCATAGGCGGCGAAGTAGTTGAAGGGTTGGTGGTGGAACTGGAAGGACCGGTCCGGGCAATAAGGCCAGGCCGCCGTGGCGTGACGGTTCGGGTCCGTGCATCCTGCCGCGCCGCCGGCGCCGTTGCTCCAGCCCGGCGCGTCGACATTGCCCGCCGCATTCGACCAGCCGCCCGAGTACCAGGCCCAGTCGATGCCGGCAAGCGACAGCGCCTCGCCGATGGTCGCGGCGGTCTGCGGCGGCAGGCGCCGCGCCTCGGGCGTCCCCGGCGCGTAGGGCGGATAGGCCGGCTGGATGGTATTGACGGCGTAATCGCCGCAGACCGCGCCGGGCGGCGTCGCGGGGCGGTCCGCTGGCGGCGTGCAGGACGCCGCCAGCGGCGCATCCGCGACCGCGCGGCCCAGGGGGGACGCGTACAGCGGCGTATTCGCCGGCATGCCATTGGCATCAACGAGCGTATGCAGGTCGCTGCCCCCGCCGTCGTTGGCGGCGCCCTCGAAGACCGGCGTGTGGGCCGCGATCAGCCACTGGTGGTTGAGGAAGGAGCCGCCGAAGGCCGCCTGGAAGAAACGCTCGGCGATCACGTAGGCCGGCGCGCCGGACGCGTGCAGATAAGCATGGATGGGCAGCCGCTTCGTGTCGTAATAGCCCATTGCCAGTCCGGCGGCATCGCTGCCCGTGACATAGCGGTCCTGCCGACCGCCGTGGATCTGGTACTGCTCCTGATAGAAGCGATGCACGAGGTCGCGCGTGCAGCCACCCGGCGCCCCGCTGCCCCTGGCGATGCCGTCGGGCGGCGCGAGGCCGGCGTCGGGGCAGGTCGTCGCCGCGGGGCCGATAAAATCGTCGATGCGAAACGGGGCGTTACGGAAATGGCTGCCGAAGCCGGCCGCGCCGGCGCCATCAAGGCACTCCGCCGCCAGCGGCGGCGAGGCGAGGTTGACGTCGTTCTGCAGCAGACAACGGTAGGGCGTTCCGTCCTGGCGCGCCTGCAGCGTTCGCTGCCGCGGCGCGCTGTCCAGTCCGTCGACGGCTCGGCCGCCCACCTTGCCCCACAGCCCGAAGAGGTTGTCGAAACTGTGGTTCTCCTGGTAGATGACGACGATGTGGGCGAAGTCCCGGGGCGCCGCTGCGGCCGCGCCGCCCGCGGCCATGGCTGCGGCCAGCGCCGCCAGAACCCGCCGCCACGGACTCGGCCTAAATTTATCCAGCATATACCCGACCGTCATGCGAGCCACCGCGGCGGACGTTTCTCGAGGAAGGCGGCGATACCCTCGCGGGCCTCGTCGCCGGCGCGCTGGCGGGCGATGCGCCGGGCGGTTTCCTCGCTCAGCGCCGCGTCGAGCGGACGACCGGCGACGGCGCGGATCAGCTCCTTGGCGGCGGCGATCGCCAGCGGGCCGGCGGCCAGCAGTGCGGCGGCGATTTCAGCGATCCTGGCGTCGAGCTCGGCGGCGGCGACCACCTCGTGGACCAGGCCGATCTCCAGGGCCTTGGCCGCACCGATGCGCTCGGCGCTCTGGAAGTAGCGCAGCGCCTGGCGCGCGCCGATGGCGCGCAGCACGTAGGGACTAATGACCGCCGGGATGATGCCGAACTTCACTTCGGAGGTGGCGAAGCCCGCATCGGCCGCGGCGACGGCGATGTCGCAGGCGGCGGTGAGCCCGGTGCCGCCGCCGAGCGCCGCCCCCTGGACGCGGGCGATGGTCGGCTTGCCCATCTCCGCCAATGCCCGCAGCATGGCGGCGAAAACGCGCGCATCGCGCAGGTTCTGCTCCTCGCTGTTGGCCGCGGCGCGCTGCATCCAGTTGAGGTCGGCGCCGGCCGAGAAGTTGCGGCCGCGGCCGCCGAGGATCACCACGCGTATGCCGTTGTCCTTATCGAGTTCGCGGCAGGCATCGGCCAATTCGGCGATCAGTGTTTCGTCGAAGGCATTGTGCACCTCGGGCCGGTTCATCCAGATGGTGGCCACCCGGGCCCGGCGTTCGATTTCCAGCGTTGCGTACATGGCGGCGCTCCCCGGTGTCAGCCCTCGGCGTGAAAGCGGCCGCCGGCCAGGGCGCGGCGGCGGATCAGCGGCGAGACGCGGTAGCGCTCGTCGCCGTAATGCCGGTGCAGATTGTCCAGCACCGCCGCGACGAAGCCCGCCCCCAGCCGGTCGCCCCAGGCCAGCGGGCCGAGCGGGTAATGGGTGCCGTGGCGCATCGCCGCGTCGATGTCCGCCGCCGAGGCCACGCCGCGCGTCACGGCATCGGCGGCCTCGTTGACCAGCATGCAGACGGTGCGCAGGCCGATCAGCCCGGCCACGTCGTCGAGGCGCGAGACGGCGATCCCGGCCGCTTGCAGGGCGCCCGTCGCGACCTCGGCGACACCCTCGCCGCACTGGTCGGCGGCGGCGATGGCCAGCCGCGGCGTGGTCGCGTAGTCGAGCGCCAAGTCGAAGAGGACCAGATCGTCGATGCCCTCGGCCGCTGCCCGCGCCGTCGCCGTGCGGCCGTCGCTCAGAGCCAGCGTCGCCACGCCGGGCGCGCGCAGCCGCGAGACGGCCACGCCGGCCGCTTCGAGCCGACCGGCAAGGCCTGGCGCCGCATCCGCTTCGCCGACGAGCACCACCTGCGCCGGCGCCGGCTGCGCCGCGCAGAGCGTCGCGGCCGGCCGCTGCACGCCTTCGCCGTAGCGATAGAAGCCGGCGCCGCTCTTGCGGCCGAGCCGCCCGGCCAGCAGCAGTTCCTGCTGGAGCAGCGAGGGCGTGAAGCGCCGATCGCCGAAAAAAGCGTCGAACACCGACGAGGTGACGGCGTAATTGACGTCGTGACCGATCAGGTCCATCAGTTCGAAGGGGCCCATCGGAAAGCCGCAGGCCTCGCGCAGCAACGCATCGAGGGTGGCGGCCGTGGCGGCGCCCTCCTCCAGCGCGCGCAGTCCCTCGGCGTAAAAGGGCCGCGCGACACGGTTGACGATGAAGCCGGGCGTCGACCGGGCGCGCACCGGCACCTTGCCCCAGGCCGATGCCGTGGCATGGAGGCGGTCGGCCACTGCCGGGTCGGTGACCAGCCCGGAGATCACTTCGACCAGGGCCATGCGCGGCGCCGGGTTGAAGAAGTGGAGTCCGGCGAGCCGTCCGGGATGCGCCAGCGGTGCCGCCAGCGCGGTGATCGACAGCGACGAGGTGTTGGTCGCCAGGATGGCCCCGGCGCCGAGCCGGCCTTCGAGTTCGAGGAACAGCGCCCGTTTCGCCTCCAGCCGCTCGACGATGGCCTCGATGGCCAGGCCGGCGCCGGCGGCGGCATCGAGACTCGCCACGGCGCGGATTCGCGCCAGCGTCGCCGCTGCCTCGGCCTCGGCGAGCCTGCCCTTGCCGACCAGAAAGCGCAGGTCCTCTTCCACGGCCGCCCGGCCGCGGGCGGCGGCGGCGTCGTTCTGGTCGTAGAGGTAGACGCTATGCCCGGCCCGCGCCGCGACCTGGGCGATGCCGCTACCCATGGCGCCGGCACCGACGACCAGGACCGCCACCGCAGGATCGATCGCCGGCATCGCTCAGTGTCCGACAAAGCGCGGCGAGCGCTTTTCCATGAAAGCGGCAACGCCCTCGCGATAGTCGTCGGAACGGCCGCATTCGCGCATCAGGTCGCGCTCGAGGTCGAGCTGTGCGGCGAGATCCTGGCCGCTGCCGGCCAGCATCGCCCGCTTGGTCAGCGCGTAGCCGAGGGTCGGACCCTGCGCCAACTGGCCCGCCGCCTGCGCCACCACCGCCATCAGTTCGCCGTCATCGACGCAGCGCCAGATCAGGCCCCACGCCGCGGCCTGTTCGGCCGGCAGCCGGTCGCCGAGCAAGGCCAGCCCCAGGGCCCGCGCCGGGCCGACGAGACGGGGGAGGACCCAGGTGCCGCCGCTGTCGGGGATCAGGCCCAGCTTGCAGAAGGCCTGGACGAAGCTTGCCGAGCGGGCCGCGAACACCAAGTCGCAGGCCAGCGCCAGGTTGGCGCCGGCGCCGGCCGCGACTCCGTTCACCGCCGCGATGACCGGCACTTCCAGGGCGCGCAGCGCCAGGACCAGCGGCTTGTAATGGCGCTCGATGGTCAGGCCGAGGTCGGGCGCGGTGGCGCCGGGCAGCACCGTCCGGTCGGACAGATCCTGTCCGGCGCAGAAGGCGCGCCCCGCGCCGGTCACCACCAGGACGCGAACCGAGCCCGCCGCGCGGCCTTTCGCCACCATGCCAATTGCATGGCGAAGTTCGGCATGCATCGTCTCGTCGAAGGCGTTCAACCGATCGGGGCGATTGAGGGTCAGGGTCGCCACACCGGCCTCGACCTCGAGGCGGATGGCCTGGAATTGTTCGCCGGTCATCGTCTTTGCTCCATCGCAAGGCGCGTCGCGCACCCGTTCCTCGTTGCGCAGGCGCCATGCCTCATCATAGGGGAAGAAGGGACGCCGCACCGATATCTATTCGTCATTATCGTGCGCTGGCGCCCTGGCGGAGGCGGCGGCCGCGCGGTGCCGGCGCCGCCGACGGGGTCGGCCTCGCTCACTCCGGCGCATCGTCGAGGTAGGCGGCCAGGCGCTCCCGCCAGGCATCGTCGAAGGGCACCGGGCGCATCGTCTCCAGCGAGATCAGGACGCTTTTGAGGCGGATGCGCACCCGCGTCCGGCCGTCCTTGACCGCGGCGATGTTCACGGCGAAGGAACTGTTGCCGATGTCGGTGACGGCCAGCCGGAAGCTCAGCACTTCGCCGAGCCGGCTCGGCTCGAGGTACTCGATCTCGAGCCGCACCGCCGGAATGCCGAGGCGCAGCGCCTCGTGCAGTTCGGCGAAGCCGATGCCGATGGCATCCGCGAACCAGTCCTCGACGACTTCGCTGCACAGCTCGGCGTAGCGCGGATAGAAGACGATGCCGGCGGGGTCGCAGTGGGAGAAGCGGATGGTCTTGGGCGTTTCGTAGATCATGACATTGTCAATCAAGGAGGCGGCCGACGAATTCGCCGACGGCGGCGATCACGGCCTGCGGCTGGTCCTTGTGCGGCGAGTGGCGGCAGTCGGCCAGCTTCACGAGTTCGACGTCGCGGCAGCGCCGGGCGATGCGCTCGATCTGCTCCATGGTGCCGTATTCGTCGTCCTCGCCCTGGATGGCGAGCACCGGGCAGTCGATGCGCGGCAGGCAGTCCTCGATGTTCCAGCCGCGGAATTCCGCGGCCAGCCAGATGTCGTTCCAGCCGCGGAAGGCCGAGTCCGGATCCTGGTGGTACTTGGCCAGACGCTGCCGCAGGTCGGTGTCGCGATAGGCGTCGCGGGCCTTCTCGATGCTGGCGATCGAGAGCGCCTCGACCATGATGTGCGGCGCCATGGCGATGACCGCCGCCGGCGGCGATGGCGCGCCGGCGGCGTAGATCAGCGCGATCGAGCCGCCGTCGCTGTGGCCGAACAGGATCGGCCGGGCCAGGCCGAGATGGTCGATCAGTTCGGGCAGGGCCTGCAGCGCCTCGTCGTGCATGAAGCCGGGACGGCGCGATTCCCGCAGCGGATCGGAACGGCCGTAGCCGTAGCGCGAATAGACGACGGCCTCGCAGCCGCTCGCATCGGCCACCTGCTGCGGAAAATCGCGCCACATCGACAGGCAGCCGAGGCCCTCGTGCAAAAAGACCATCGCCGGCGCCGCCTCGCGCGGATGGGCCGAGGCCAGGCGCAGGTACTCGAGGCGGCGGCCCTGTACGGTACAGAACTTCATTCAGACTCCGAGATGCTTGTGGATCAGGTCGGGACTGTGGCGCACCGCTTCGCAGTCGCCGTCGAAGACCACCTGTCCCTTAACGAGGATCACGGCGCGGTCGGTGACCGAAGTCACCATCGCATGGTTCTTGTCGACGATCACCGTGGCCATGCCGCTGCCGCGGATTTCGCGGACGATGCGCCAGATGTCGCGGGCGACAAGCGGCGCCAGTCCTTCGGTGGCTTCGTCGAGGATCAGCAGCTCCGGGTTGGTCATCAGGGCCCGGCCGATGGTCAGCATCTGCTGCTCGCCCCCGGACAACTGCCCGCCGCCGTTGGCGCGCCGCTCGCGCAGGCGCGGAAAGGTCTCCAGGACCCTGTCATAAGTCCAGGCGCATTGGCCGGTCACGCCGGCGCGCGCCGCCATCAGCAGGTTCTCGCGGACCGAGAGATTGGGGAAGATGCCGCGGCCTTCCGGCACGTAGGCGATGCCGCGGCGGGCGATGCGGTGGGTCGGCGCGCCGGTCATGTCTTCGCCGCGCACGCGGACGCTGCCGCAACGGGTCGGCACGAGGCCGAGCAGGCTGCGGATCAGCGTCGTCTTGCCCATGCCGTTGCGGCCCATCAGCGCCAGCGCCTCGCCGCGATTGACGTGGAAATTCACGCCGTGCAGGACGTGACTGCTGCCGTAGTAGGTGTGCAGGTCGCAGGCCTCGACAATGCGCTCAGACATGGCCCTCGCCCTCCTCGCCGAGGTAGGCCTGCTGCACCGGGCCGGAGGCGCGGATCTGCGCCGGCGGGCCGGATTCGAGCACTAGGCCGTTGACCATGACGGTAATCGTGTCGGCGACGGCGAAGACCGCGTCCATGTCGTGCTCGACCAGCAGGATGGCGCGCGTCGGGCGCAGCTTCTTGAGCAGTTCGACCATCGACACCGATTCTTCCGCGCCCATGCCGGCGAGCGGTTCGTCGAGCAGCAGCACCTCGGCATCGGTGGCCAGCACCATGGCGATTTCGAGCTGGCGCTGTTCGCCGTGGCTGAGCAGGCCGGCGATGCGCCCGGCGCAGGCGGCGAGGCCCGCTTCCTCGATCGCCGCCATGGCCTTGTCGCGCAGGTCGCCGCGGCCCAGCGCGTCGGCGAAGATGCGCCAGGCGCGCGGGCTGCGCGACTGGGCGGCGAGGCGGCAGTTCTCGAAAACGCTGAAGCCGGGAAAGATGTTGGTGCGCTGGTAGCTGCGGCCGATGCCGATGCGCGAACGCTGATGGGCGGCCAGTCCGGTGACGTCGCGGCCGCGATGGAGGATGCGGCCATGGCTCGGCGGCAGGTCGCCGGAGAGCATGTTGATGCAGGTGGACTTGCCGGCACCGTTGGGCCCGAGCAGCGCGTGGAGTTGGCCGCGCTCGAGGCTCAGGCAGACATCCTGATTGGCGGTGAGGCCGCCGAACACCCGGGTCAGTTTTTCCGCCACCAGCAGGGCCTCAGTCATCGTCGCCGCCGCCCAGCAAAGCCCGCTGCAGACGCCGCGGCAGGGCGCCGAGTCCTCCCGGCAGGAACAGCACGGCCAGCACGACGGCGGCGCCCATCGCCAGCTGCCAGTGCCGACTCCAGGCGGAGAAGACCTCCTGCAGCGTGACGAAGGTCAGCGCTCCGGCCATCGCCCCCCAGAGATTGCCCATGCCGCCGAGAATCACCATCAGCAGCACATTGCCCGACTGGTGCCAGGCCAGCAGCTCGGGCGTGACGAAGCCGAACATCGTGGCGTAGAGACAGCCGGCGACGCCGGCCAGGCCGCCGGCGATGGCGAAGGCCGCCAACTTGTAGCGGAAGGTGGCATAGCCGAGCGACTGCATGCGCTGCTCGTTGCTGCGGATGCCGGCCAGCGCGCGACCGAAGGACGAGCGCAGCAGAACCTTGAGAAAACCGAGCACCAGCGCCAGCAGCGCGACAATGAAAAAGTAGAGGTGCAATCCGTTGTTGAGATCGAAGAGCGCCAAGCCGCCGATCGCCGCGTCGGGCTTGAAGTTCACGTAGATGCCGTCGGAGCCGCCGCCGATGGCCGTGTCGTGGAAAACGTAGAAGGCCATCTGGGCGAAGGCCAGCGTCACCATGATGAAGTAGATGCCGCGCGTGCGCAGGACGAAGAAACCGATCAGCAGCGCCACGCCGGCTGCCGTCAGCATCGCCGCCGGCAGCACGAGCCAGAGGCTGGCCGGATCGTACTTGGGGGTCAAGAACGCCACGGTGTAGGCAGCGATGCCGAAATAGGCGGCGTGGCCGAAGCTCACCAGGCCCGTGAAGCCGACCAGCAGGTCGAGGCTCATGGCGAAAATGGCGAAGATCAGCATCTTCGCCGCCAACTCCGTGTAAAACGGCGTCGCCAGGAAGGGCAAGGCCAGCACCGCGGCGAGCGCGGCGAGTTTGAGGACCGGGATCAGGCGCGCGTTCATCGTCGCTCAGCCCTTGCGGAAGATGCCTGCGGGACGCCACAGCAGCACCGCCGCCATGACCAGATAGACCAGCAGGCCGGCGTAATCGGGCAGCACGACCTTGCCGAAGGTGTCGGCGAAGCCGATCACCAGGGCCGCCAGCAGCGCTCCCCGGACCGAGCCGATGCCGCCGATGACGACGATGACGAAGGAGATGATCAGCACCTGCTCGCCCATGCCCGGATAGACCGAGGACACCGGCGCCGCCAGCATTCCGGCGAAGGCCGCCAGAGCCACGCCGAGGGCGAAGACGACGCGGTAGATCATGTCGATGTCGATGCCCAGCGCCTGGACCATGTCGCGGTCGTGGCTGCCGGCGCGGATCATCATGCCCAGCCGGGTGCGCTGGATCACGACATAGAGGCCTATGGCCAGGGCGACGCAGACCGCCGACATGAACAGCCGATAGACCGGGTAGCTGAGGGTGTCGGAGAGCGGAATCGAGGCGCCGAGGAAATCCGGTATCGCCACGCCATGCACGTCGTCGCCAGCGGCGAGGCTGCGCAACTCCTCGAAGATCAGGATCAGGCCGTAGGTCAGCAGCACCTGCTCGAGGTGGTTGCGCTTGTAGAGATGCGAGAACAGCGCCCATTCGAGCAGGGCGCCGAAGCCCACGGCCAGCGGCACGCCGAGCAGGATGGCCAGGCCGAGGCTGCCGGTGAGGCTGGCCAGGCCGAAGGCCAGGTAGGCGCCGAGCATGTAGAAGGAGCCGTGGGCGAGATTGATGATGCCCATGATGCCGAAGATCAGCGTCAGCCCCGAGGCGACGAGGAACAGCAGCAGCCCGTACTGGACGCTGTTGAGTACCTGGATCAGGAAGGACTGGAAATCCATGGAGGTGGCGCTGCTCCGGCATCGAATCGCTATTCCCCTTTCCCGCCGGAAAAAGGAGATCGCAGGAGCGGCCCGCTCCCGCCATCGGCCGACTTACATCTTGCAGCCGCGGGCCGGATCGGCGAGGCCCTTGATCGATACCTCGAGGACCTTGTTGTCGCGCCCCTCGGCCTTGCGCAGATAGAAGTCCTGCACCGGATTGTGCGCCCTGGAGAGGACGAACGGCCCGCGCGGGCTGTCGATCCTGGCGTTCTCGATGGCCTTGTACAGCTCCGGCTTGCGGCCGACATCGCCCTTCACCGCGGCCAGGCCGGCGCCGAGCAGCTGGGCCGCGTCATAGCCCTGCACGGCATAGACGTCGGGCTGCAGCTTGTAGGTCTTGGCGTAGTTGAGGCGGAAGCTCCTGTCCTTGGCGCTCGTCAGTCCATCTGCATAATGCAGCGTGGTCAGCAATCCGGCGCCGGCGTCGCCCATCGCCTCCAGCGTGCCGTCGGTGAGGAAGCCGGGACCGTAGAGCGGGATCGAGTTCTTCAGCCCGGCGGCGGCGTAATCCTTGACGAACTTGGCGGCACCGCCGCCGGCGAAGAAGACATAGACGGCGTCCGGTTTCAGGGAAGCGATTTCGGTCAGGAAGGGCTGAAACTCGACGTTGGGGAAAGGCAGCGTCAGCTCCTTCACCACCTTGCCGCCGCCCTTCTCGAAGGCTTCCTTGAAGCCGTCCACCATCTGCAGGCCGGCCGCATACTTCCAGGTCAGGGTGACAGCTCTCCTGTGCTTCTTGGCCATGTACTGGCCCATGGCGTAGCCCGGCTGCCAGTTGCTGAAGGAGGTGCGGAAGATGTTGGCTGCGCACAGGGCGCCGGTCAGCTCGTCGGCGCCGGCATTCGGGTCGATCATCAGCGTGCCGGTCTCGCGTGCCACCTTGGCCATTGCCATCGCCACGCCGGAATGCACGGTGCCGACCAGGACATCGACCTGGTCGCGCTTGATCAGCTTGTTGGTGTTTTCGGTGGCCTTGGCCGGATCGGACTCGTCATCGACGACGAAATACTCGACTTCGCGGCCGCCCAGCTTGCCGCCCGACTCGCCGACGTACTGCTTGAAGCCGTTGGTGATCGCCGTGCCGAGCGCGGCATAGGTGCCCGTGTACGGGAGCATCAGGCCCACCTTCAGCTTGGCCTGCTGAGCCGCCGTCGTCCCGGACAGGGTCAGCGCCGCCAGCGACAGGATACCCGCCGCAATATGCCGGATGCGTTTGAACTGAACGTCGATTGTCACTGTTGTTTTCCTCCTCGGTTATTGATCCCGGTGCGTCGTCCCGGAAGCCGCGAATGTACCCTACCAGGCCTTGTCGCGGTTGGCACGCCAGGCATGGTCGACGATCTGCCGCCGCGCGGCGGTCGGCTGTTGCCTGGCCGGCGGCAGCATTCGTCTTCATTATGCCATTCGAATGGCGGGCTAGGCGGCGGTCCTGACCCGCAGCTTGAAGCGCTGGATCTTGCCGGTCGCCGTCTTCGGCAGCTGGTCGATGAACTCCAGCCAGCGCGGATACTTGTAGGGCGCCAGGGTCTTCTTGACGTGCTGCTTGAGGGCTTCGGCCAGTTCCGGCGAGGCCTTGACGCCGGGCTTGAGCACGACGTAGGCCTTCGGCTTGATGAGCCGGTCGTCGTCCTCCTGGCCGACCACGGCCGCCTCGAGCACGGCTTCGTGGCTGATCAGCGTAGCTTCCACTTCGATCGGCGAAACGTAGATGCCGCCGACCTTGAGCATGTCGTCGCTGCGCCCGGCATAGACGTAGTAGCCGTCCCTGGTCAGCGTGTATTTGTCGCCGCTGCGGGTCCACGACCCCTGGAAGGTCTGGCGCGTCTTGTCCCGGTTGTTCCAGTAGCAGGCCGCCGCGGTCGGGCCGCTGACCTGCAGTTCGCCGGTCTCGCCGGGTCCGGCGATATTGCCATTGTCATCGACGATGCGGATGTCGTAACCGGGCACGGCCTTGCCGGTGCTGCCGTAACGGACGTCGCCGGGACGGTTGGAGAGGAAGATGTGCAGCATCTCGGTGGAGCCGATGCCGTCGAGGATATCCACGCCGAAGTGCTGCGACCAGCGCCTGCCAATCTCCTCGGGCAGCGCTTCGCCGGCCGAGGTGCAACAGCGCAGGCGCATCTCCTCGCGTCGCGGCAATTCGGGACTGGCCAGCATGGCGGCATAAAGCGTCGGCACGCCGTAGAAGATCGTTGGCCTGTGCCGGCGCAGCCGGGCGAACACCGCAGCCGGGGTCGGCCGCTCGGCCATCAGGACCGTGGTGGCGCCGACCGTCAGCGGAAAGCTCAGGGCGTTGCCGAGCCCGTAGGCGAAGAACAGCTTGGCCGCGGAAAAGACGAGGTCGTTCTCGGCGATGCCGATGGTCGGCCGGGCATAGAGTTCGGCGGTCTGCACCAGGCTGGCATGGACATGGACGGTGCCCTTGGGCGCGCCCGTCGAACCGGATGAATAGAGCCAGAAGCCGACATCATCGCGGGTCGTCGGCGCCGCCTCGTAGTCGGCGGCAGCCTGGTCGACAAGCGTCGCCAGGGCATCGGGGTGCCCGCCGGGCGCGCCGGCGACGATGATCCGCTCGAGCGTCGGCACGCGCCGCAACAGCGGCTCGAACAGCGGCAGCAGGGGCGCCGAGACCACCGCGACGCGGGCGCGGCTGTCGGACAACATGTATTCGTAGTCGCCCTGGGTCAGCAGCGTGTTGACCGCGACCGGCACCACGCCGGCCTTGATGGCGCCGAGGAACACCGTCGGGAAATCGATGGTGTCGTGAACGCACATCAGGATGCGCTGCTCCATGCGCAGGCCGATGGCCCCCAGGGCATTGGCGAAGCGGTTGGCGCGCCCGGCCAATTGGGCGAAGCTGGTCGTGCCGTAATCGTCGATGTAGGCAAGCTTGTCGCCGCGGCCGGCGACGAGATTGCGCTCGAGCAGGTCGTGCGCGGCGTTGTAGTGGCGCGGAATCTCGATGAGCGGCGGGCTGACGCCGTGATCGGCGCTGCTCAATCCAGGCATTGTCGGTCTCCTCGGCTGATTGCGGTCAGGGCTTGCTGAATTCGATGGCGCCGTCGGGCAGCAGGTACAGGACATGGGCTCGGCCGCCGCTGAGCGTCGGCCGGTGCGAGCTGCCCGGACCATAGACGAGCCAGCCGGCGCCGTGACCGTCGAATGTGGCCTCGCCTTCGAGCGGCATGATCAGATCGATTTCGCCCTTAGGGTGCGCATGGTGCGGTCCGACGACCTCGTTCATGTCGACCACGTCGATCGAGAAGCCGTGAGTTTCGGGGGACGGCCGGGCGACGCGGCCGAAGCGGATGCCGCCGTGTTCGCGGTTGCACATCCAGCCGGCCGCCACCGCCGCCCGGCAGGCCGTGGCGACGGCCTCAAACACCGGGCCGCCGGCCGGGAAACGCGCGTTGAGTTCCGCCTCGAGCGCCTTGTCGAGCGGCTTTGCCGCCAAGGTGACGGTGACGCCGGCAAGCAGTTGCGCGAATTTCTCTGGGGTCATGTCTGCCTATCCTCCTGTCCCGTTGCCGCTCGGTTTGGCGCGGCCGGATTGGTCGGGTCCGCAATGAACAACAGCTCACCGGATAGGCGATATAATACATGCGAAAGACAGCACGTCAATACTTTTATTGCAGCCTCGCTTGAGCCGACCCGTTCCCGATAAATTCGTCTGGCAGCCCGTGCCCAGCGGCATAAGCTGAATTCCAGGCCTTCCCGCGAAGAACTGGCGAGGCCGGTCGGACCGGGCTGGATGGCTAAGAAAATGCATAATACCGCTTGACGTGATCAAATAAATGCACCATCATGCAGGGCAGTTCTGCATTTTATTGCATACCCGGAAAAATCAGGAATGGCCACGGCGAACGAGACCGAAATCAGTGAAGCGCCCCAGGAAGTCATCGAGGAAAACGACGGTTCCTTCCTCGAGTCGCTGGGCCGGCGCGTCCGCGAAATTCGCGAACGCCGGGGCATGACGCGCAAGCTGCTGGCGCGCGAGGCCGCCGTTTCCGAGCGCCACCTGGCCCATCTCGAAGGCGGCGCCGGCAACATCTCCATCGTCCTCCTAAGACGCATCGCCCACGCGGTCGGCACGACGCTCGCCGACCTGCTCGCCCCGGAGGCCGAGGACAAGGTCGAGAAGCGGCTGATCCGCCGCTTCCTCGAACGGCTGCCGACGCATCGCCTGGAAGAGGTGGTGTTCCGCCTGATGCGCGACTTCGGCCACGAGGAGGCGGTGCGGCGCAAGCGCGTCGCCCTGATCGGTCTGCGCGGCGCCGGCAAGAGCACGCTCGGCGCGCGGCTGGCGCGCGACAACGGCATCGCCTTCGTCGAACTCGACAGCGAAATCGAGAAGGAAACGGGCATGCCGGTCGCCGAGATCTTCGCCCTGTCCGGCCAGCCCGGCTACCGGCGCATCGAGCGCCGGGCGCTGGAGCGGGTGCTGCGCGACCACAAGCACGCGGTGATCTCGGTCGGCGGCGGCGTCGTGGCGGAGCAGGACACCTACGAGCTGTTGCTGTCCAACTGCTACACCGTCTGGTTGAAGGCCCGTCCCGAGGAACACATGGCGCGGGTGCTGGCCCAGGGCGACCTGCGGCCGATGGCCGGCAACGACGAGGCCATGGAAGACCTGAAACGCATCCTCGAAGCCCGCGATGGCCTTTACGGCAAGGCCGACGCGATGCTCGACACCTCGGGTGAGATCGCCGACGCAAGCTATCAGCGCCTCAAGAAACTGATCCCGAACTGAACTCACAGGAGGAGCCATTGAACGCGCCCACGACTACCGACGCCCTCGTCACCTACGACACCGAACCATCGCGCTACCACCACTGGACGCTGGCCTGCGACGGCGGCCCGGTGGCCAGGCTGAGCCTCGACATCGATGAGGACAAGGGCATAAAGCCCGGCTACAAGCTGAAGATGAATTCCTACGACCTCGGCGTCGACATCGAACTGCACGACGCCGTGCAGCGGATCCGCTTCGAGCACCCGGAGGTGCGCGCCGTCGTCCTGACCTCGGCCAAGCCGCGCATGTTCTGCTCCGGGGCCAACATCTACATGCTCGGCCTGTCTTCCCACGCCTGGAAGGTGAACTTCTGCAAGTTCACCAACGAGACGCGCAACGGCCTCGAGGAGTCCTCGCAGTCCTCCGGGCTCAAGTTCCTCGCCGCGGTGAATGGCGCCTGCGCCGGCGGCGGCTACGAGCTGGCCCTGGCCTGCGATGAGATCGTCATGATCGACGATCGCTCCAGCGCCGTGTCGCTGCCCGAAGTGCCGCTGCTCGGCGTGCTGCCGGGCACCGGCGGCCTGACCCGGCTGATCGACAAGCGCAAGGTGCGCCGCGACCACGCCGACGTGTTCTGCACCACTTCCGAGGGCGTCCGCGCCGACCGCGCCCGGCAATGGAAGCTGATCGACGACGCCGCCAAGCCGGCCCAGTTCGCCGAAATGGTCAAGCACCGCGCCGAGGCCCTGGCCGGCCGATCCGACCGTCCCGGCGGCGCCGGCGTGAGGCTGACTCCGCTGCGGCGCAGCCTCGATGCGCGGGGCTATCACTACGAGACCGTCGATGTCGCCGTCGACTCCGCCAGGCGCATCGCCACCCTGACCTTGAAAGGCCCGCAGGCCGGCGAGCCGTCAACGCCCGAGGCCATCCTCGCCCGGGGCGACCAGTGGTGGGCGCTGAAGTTCGCCCGCGAACTCGATGACGCCATCCTGATGCTGCGCACCAACAATCTCGACGTCGGCCTGTGGATCTTCAGGTCGCAGGGCGACCCGGCGACGATGCTGGCCATGGACGCGACGCTGCAGGCGCACCAGCGGCACTGGCTGGTGCGCGAGACCACCGGCTTCCTGCGCCGCGTGCTGCGGCGGATCGACGTCTCCTCGCGCTCGCTGTTCGCCCTGGTCGAACCGGGTTCCTGCTTCGTCGGAACGCTGGCCGAAATCGTCCTCGCCGCCGACCGCGGCTACATGCGCGACGCCGCCGATAAGCCGCCGCAGCTCGCCCTGTCGCCGCTCAACTTCGGCGCTTATGCCATGAACAACGGCCTGAGCCGGCTAGCCAGCCGCTTCGCCGAGGACGCCGCGGCGGTGGCGGCGGCGCAGGCCCGGGCCGGCCGCCTGCTCGATGCCGGCCAGGCCGCCGAACTGGGCCTGGTCACCTTCATTCCCGACGATCTCGACTGGGACGAGGAAATCCGCATCGCCGTCGAGGAGCGCGTCAGCCTCTCCCCCGATGCCCTCACCGGCATGGAGGCATCGCTGCGCTTCGCCGGCCCGGAAACCATGGATACGCGCATCTTCGGCCGGCTCACCGCCTGGCAGAACTGGATCTTCCAGCGGCCCAACGCCGTCGGCGAGAAGGGCGCCCTGAAAGTTTATGGCAGCGGCAACAAGGCGGTCTTCGACTGGAACCGCGTCTGAAACCACAGTACAAGGAGCGGCAATGAACATCGATTACAGCGAGAAGATCCCGAACAATGTGGATCTCTCCGGCAACAAGACCCTGCAGCGCGCGCTCGAACACTGGCAACCGGCCTACCTCGACTGGTGGAACGAGATGGGTCCGGAAAAGTCGCAGACCGCCGACGTCTACCTGCGGACCGCCGTCAGCGTCGACCCCAAGGGCTGGGCGCATTTCGACTTCGTCAAGATGCCCGACTACCGCTGGGGCATCTTCCTGGCGCCGCGGGAACAGGACAAGAAGATCGGCTTCGGCGCCCACAAGGGCGAGGACGTCTGGCAGGAAGTGCCGGGCGAATACCGCTCGACCCTGCGCCGCATCATCGTCACCCAGGGCGACACCGAGCCGGCCTCGGTCGAGCAGCAACGCCACCTCGGCCTGACCTGCCCGTCGCTTTATGACATGCGCAACCTGTTCCAGGTCAACGTCGAGGAAGGCCGCCACCTCTGGGCCATGGTCTACCTGCTCCACGCCCATTTCGGCCGCGACGGCCGTGAGGAAGGCGAAGCCCTGCTCGAGCGCCGCTCCGGCGACGCCGACAATCCGCGCATCCTCACCGCCTTCAACGAGAAGACGCCGGACTGGCTGTCCTTCTTCATGTTCACCTTCATCACCGACCGCGACGGCAAGTTCCAGCTGGCCGCCCTGGCCGAATCCGGCTTCGATCCGCTGGCCCGCACCTGCAAGTTCATGCTGACCGAGGAAGCCCACCACCTGTTCGTCGGCGAATCGGGCATCGCCCGCATCATCCAGCGCACCTGCGACGTGATGAACCAGCACAAGACCGACGATCCGGCCCGGCTGCGCGGCCTCGGCGTCATCGACCTGCCGACGATACAGAAGTACCTGAACTTCCACTTCAGCATCACCTCCGACCTCTACGGCGCGGAACTGTCGTCGAACGCCGCGACCTTCTATACCAACGGCCTGAAGGGTCGCTTCGAGGAGTCCAGGATCGGCGACGACCACCGGCTGGAAACCGCGCAATACCCGGTCATGGAAGTGGTCAATGATCAGATCGTCAGCCGCCCCGTCGAGGCCATCACGGCGCTCAACGAGCGCTTGCGCGACGACTGGGTGCACGACGTTCAACAGGCCATCGAGCGCTGGAACAAGATCCCCGAGAAGGCCGGCATCCCGCTGCGCTTCGCGCTGCCGCACAAGGGCTTCCACCGCCAGATCGGCTTCTTCGCCGACCAGCACATCAGCCCCGACGGCAAGCTGCTCGCGGAAGCCGAATGGACCCACCGGCACAACAACTGGCTGCCCACCGACGAGGATCGCGCCTATGTCACTTCGCTGATGGGCCGCGTCGCCGAGCCGGGCCAGTTCGCCAACTGGATCGCCGCGCCGGGCCGCGGCATCAACAACCAGCCGATCGACTTCGAGTACGTCCGCTTCAACTAAACTCCGCAGGGCCGGCCGGGCTCCGCCCCGGCCGGAAATCACGGAGCACGACGACGATGACCACCGTTACCGAGACCGCCGCCGAACTGGTGCGCCAGCACCTGATCGACCCGGAGATCTGCATCCGCTGCAACACCTGCCAGGAGATGTGCCCGATCGATGCCATCGAGCACGACGCGCGCAACTACGTGGTCAAGTTCGAGCTCTGCAACGGGTGCAACGACTGCCTCGGCCCCTGCCCGACCGGCGCCATCGACAACTATCGCAATGTCATGCGAGCCCGACCCTTCGGCCTCGCCGAGCAGTACGCCTGGAATGCGCTGCCGGCGCAGGGCGAGGTCGATGTCGCGGCCGGCGGCGAACTGCCCGAGGATGTCGCGCGCATCACCGAGATCGCCACCGCCGGCCAGGGCGGTCCGGGCATCCCGCCGTGGTCGGCGGCCCATCCCTACGTCAACCTCTACACCCCGGCCAAGCCGGTCACGGCGACGGTCACCGGCAATTTCCGCCTGACCGCCGCCGACGCCTCGGCCGACGTCCGCCACATCGTCCTCGACTTCGGCCAGGTCACCTTTCCGGTCCTCGAGGGCCAATCGATCGGCATAATCCCGCCGGGTGCCGATGGCGACGGCAAGCCGCCGACGATGCGCCTCTACTCGGTGGCCAGTCCCAGGAACGGCGAGCGGCCCGGCTACAACAACCTGTCGCTGACGGTGAAGCGCGTCACCGAGGACCACCAGGGCCGGCCGGCGACGGGGCTGTGCTCGAACTATCTCTGCGACCTCGACAAGGGCGCCAGGGTGCAGGTCTGCGGCCCCTACGGCAGCTCCTTCCTGATGCCCAACCATCCGGGCAGCTCGATCATGATGATCTGCACCGGCACCGGCTCGGCGCCGATGCGGGCGATGACCGAGCGGCGCCGGCGGCGCCTGGCCTTGAAGGAAGGCGGCGAGCTGATGCTGTTCTTCGGCGCTCGCGCCGCCGCCGAGCTGCCCTACTTCGGCCCGCTGCTGAAGCTGCCCAAGGAGCTGATCGACATCAACTTCGCCTTCTCGCGGGTCGCCGGCCAGCCCAAGCGGTATGTCCAGGACAAGATCCGCGACCGCCATGACGATGTCTTTCGCCTGCTCGCCGACGACAACTGCTACATCTACGTCTGCGGCCTCAAGGGCATGGAGACCGGGGTCATGGAAGCCTTCCGCGACATCTGCCGGCAGCACGGCGCAGACTGGGAGCGAATGAAACCGGCGCTGCTGGAGAAGGCGCGCTTCCATGTCGAGACCTATTGACGCAGCAAGACGTCGTCATTCCGGGGCCGCGCCGCAGAACCCGGAATCCACGAGCCCGCTCCTAACCAGCCGAGGAACCGCACAGCCATGACCGGCCCCGCCTACATCGTCGATGCCCTGCGCACCCCCTTCGGCCGCTACGGCGGCGCGCTCGCCGCGGTGCGCGCCGACGATCTCGCCGCCCTGCCGATCAAGGCATTGATCGAGCGACACCCGCGCGTAGACTGGGCGGCACTTGACGATGTCATCTACGGCTGCGCCAACCAGGCCGGCGAGGACAACCGCAACGTCGGCCGCATGGCGGCGCTCCTGGCCGGCCTGCCTTCGGCCGTGCCGGGCAGCACCGTCAACCGCCTGTGCGGCTCGAGCCTCGATGCGATCGGCTGCGCCGCCCGCGCCATCAAGGCCGGCGAGGCCGATCTGCTGATCGCCGGCGGCGTCGAGAGCATGAGCCGCGCCCCCTTCGTCATGGCCAAGGCCGAGAGCGCCTATGCGCGCGGCGCCCGGCTCGAGGACAGCACCATCGGCTGGCGCTTCGTCAATCCGCTGCTGCAGGCCAAATACGGCATCGACTCGATGCCCGAGACGGCCGAGAACGTCGCCGAGCAGTTCAAGGTCAGCCGCGCCGACCAGGACGCCTTCGCCCTGAGGAGCCAGCAGCGCCAAGCCCGGGCGCGCCAGGCCGGCTTCTTCGACCGCGAGATCGTCGCCGTGGACATCCCGAGTAGAAAGGGCGAGCCGCTGCGCTTCGCCGAGGACGAACATCCGCGCCCGGACACAACGCTCGAATCGCTGGCCAGGCTGAAAGGCGTGGTGAAGCCCGAGGGCAGCGTCACCGCCGGCAATGCCTCTGGGGTGAACGACGGCGCCGCCGCGCTCCTGATCGCCTCGGAGCAAGCGGTCGCGCGCCACGGCCTCGCGCCGCGGGCGCGCATACTCGGCATGGCCACCGTCGGCGTCGAGCCGCGCATCATGGGTATCGGCCCGGCCCCGGCGACGCAGAAGCTGCTGGCGCGGCTCGGCCTGGCGATCGGCCGGATCGACGTCGTCGAACTCAACGAGGCCTTTGCCGCCCAGGCCTTGGCGGTCACGCGCATGCTCGGCCTGCCCGACGACGCGCCGCAGGTGAATCCTAATGGCGGCGCCATCGCCATCGGCCATCCGCTCGGCGCCTCGGGCGCCCGCCTGGTGGCGACGGCGCTCAACCAGCTCGAACGCGGCGCCGGCCGCTACGCGCTGTGCGCCATGTGCATCGGCGTCGGCCAGGGCATCGCCCTGGCCATCGAACGCGTCTGAGCGACGGGCAGGCGCGAGGAGCCAAGGTGCGACCCGAAGCCGTGCAGATCATCCGCGACGAGCATCTGGCCATCGCCGCCGTGCTCTATTGCCTGCGCCACCATGCCCAGCAGGTCCGCGAGGAAGCTAAGCCGGCCGACTTCGCGCTGCTGCGGGCCATCCTCGACTACATCGTTTCCTATCCCGACCGCTGGCACCATCCTAAGGAGGACGACTACCTCTTCGCCGCGGTCAGGAAACGCACCCGCGAGGCCGACGCCCTGATCGCCCACCTCGAGCGCGAACACCGGGAAGGCTATCCGCTGATCGCCCGGCTCAAGAAGGAACTCGTCGCCTACCAGGAAGGCAAGCCCGATGCGGCCGCCCGCTTCTTCGCCGGCGCCGACCGCTATATCGATCTGGAATGGGCCCACATGGGCAGCGAGGAAGACCTGCTGCTGCCCATCGCCGAGCGGGTTCTCGCCGCCGAGGACTGGGAGGCGATCAACCGCGCCTTCCGCGAGAACGACAACCCGCTGTTCGGCATCAAGCCCAAGGAGGAGGCGGAACTGCTCTACCAGCGTATCCTGGCCCTGGCGCCGAGCGGCATCGGCGCCAGGGATTGACCCCGGTCCGGCGAGCGCCGGCTTAGGATCAGCAAAGGGGCCTTAGGACGAGGCGCTAAGCCCGGCGCCGCTGCAGCACCGCCGCGACCAGCGCCGCAACCAGGTCGCCGATCAGCTGCCGCGCCTTGTCGTCGAGCAGGCGGCCCTGCTCGTCGAACTTGCCGTGTGCCGCCGCGATCATCACTTCGGGCCGGTTGAGCACCATGCCGTTGAGATAGACGAAGCACTGGCGCAGGTGATACTGGGCGCGGGCCGTGCCGAGCATGCTCGGCGAGGCGCCCATGATGGCGATCGGCTTGCCGTCGAAGGGCTGGTCCGGCGGCCGCGAGGCCCAGTCGATGGCGTTCTTCAGCGGCCCCGGGATCGAGTAGTTGTATTCGGGGGTGACGATCAGCAGGCCGTCGGCTTCACCGATGCGGCGGCGAAACTCGGCGACCGGCGGTGGGAAGTCGCCATCGATGCGCAGGTCCTCGTTATAGACGGGGATCTCCGCCAGATCGACGCTGTCGAGCCGCGTCCCGGACGGAACCAGATCCTGCGCGACGCGCAGCGCCGCCCTGTTGTACGAAGCCCGCCGCAGACTCCCGGCGATGCCGACCAGACGAAGCATTTCCGCGCCCATGGCGCCCTCCTCACGGCCGCGACGGCGACCGCATCACCCCGGATTTATAGACTGCCGCCGCGCGCTTCGCCGCGCCTGTGAAATTCCGGGTATCCGTAATCCGTGGTTAAAAACCAGAGGACATCGGGTGATGCATCATTTTCAGCAAGCATCCAGAATGATCCGTGGTTCGTCGTCTGTCTCGGTGCGACCCGTTCCGGACGCCAAGCATCGCCAATGCCGGTCAGTAAAACTGCGAACAAATGTTGGCTGCTTCGATCAATACTTCAGTACTGGGTGTGGGTCTTTGGTGCAACGGATGTGTCGCTGCTTTTCACCTGACTGATCCATTTCAAATAGTTCATCCTCGCTGACGATCTCGAAATGTTTGTCGCCGGTGATAAACGTTTTGCGGCTCTCGTCAGGATTTCCACATCCGCCCGGCCCGCAGAACACTATCGAATATTTGCCGTCAGGACCGTAAGGCATGATTTGGAGACCAAATGCGTCATCGCACTTTGATTTCCAAAAACCGGTGAAATTCTTGCCGGAATCGCGTTCGCCGGGGTAGTCATCAGCCGCTACCTTCTTCCGAATGTCGGCAACTGTTTTGTAGGTCTCGGTCGCGGGAGCGGCACTGTAATCGTAAATAGTTGACGCATCCGACTTCTTCATCTGCACCCCAACCCCTAGCATTGTCCAGCCCTCTAACGACATCGTGTCTTCAAGCTTGGCGCTGGTAATCTTGGCAAGGCGACCGGAAAAATGCGATGTATATCGACCGCCTTGGTCGACAGGTTTCCCCTTTAAGCCTGACGCGAGATCAAGGTCATATTCCACCACATCGGGCGCCACTAACTTCACGGTGCCTCGAACACGCCAGGGTGGCGCGATGAATCCCTGCGCACTTGGCGTTGCATACTTAATGCCGGTCTTCTGCTTCGAGTAGTCGATCTTGCGGCGGCCTTTGAGACCCTTAACTCCATTTGGCAGAGCGGCACCAAGCAATCGAAGAACGAGTTGCTGGGTCAACACCGGGGCGTCGAGAGCGTCTATCTCATATCCCGGTTCACTGACTGCTCCCTTTACTGCCATGACCCGTCCGGCAACCATGAGTATATTTCCGACCCTCTTGGTGGTGCCATCGTATGTCTCGGCATCAATCGCGATGTCCATTGAGTCCTTGTCCCACTGTCCGTGCCACGCGCCATATCCTCGCGAACTGGATATGGTCGCCTTTACAGTGAAGACATTGAACTCAAACCACGATGTCGGCTTAGCACATGGGTCGTCACAAGGAGAATCTTCCGCGGCAACATGCGAGGCCGCAAGTGCTAGCGCCAGCACAACAACTGTAAGGACAGATCCTTTCAACTGATTTCCTCCCGGAACGGCAATTTTGAGTCGGCGTTATGTCTGCAGTTCGCCCAACGTGTGCCGCCTTTTTAGGGACGCCTCCAGAATCGACGTATCGTGCCAGTATGCAAATTGAAAGGCAACTTCGACCACCCGGTTATGTCTGAACCGGGACAATCTACTCTCAAACCCCTGGCATCGCACACCGCGCAACGAGCGCTCAATCGAGGTATACGGATGACCGACATTCCATCGTCATCGACGTGCGGCCCCGCCGGCCGATACCCTCGCCCGCTGCGCCGCCGCCGGCCGGCAAATCGTCTATGCTGGAACACCACAGGATCGACGGGGAGAACAGCATGGGCCGGATGATTGACTACGCGCGTCCCGACGGCGCGACGAGCCGCGGCTATCTTGCCGAGGCCGCCGGGCCGGGGCCCGCGGTGGTGGTGATCCAGGAATGGTGGGGACTCAATGCCCAGATTCGGGGAATCGCCGACCATATCGCCGAGGCCGGCTTCACGGCCCTGGCGCCGGACCTGTTCCGCGGCCGCCTGGCCGCGACGGCCGACGAGGGCAGCCACCTGATGAACGAGCTCGATTTCGCCGACGCCACCCATCAGGACATCGCCGGCGCCGTGGCGCGGCTGGGCAGCGGCGGCGCCCGGGTCGGCGTCGCCGGCTTCTGCATGGGCGGTGCGCTGACGATCGCCGCGGCCGTCCATCTCCGCGCCGTGGCCGCCGCCGTCTGCTTCTACGGCATCCCGCCGCGCGCCTTCGCCGATCCGGCGCGGATCCGCATTCCCTTCCAGGCCCACTTCGCGCGGCGCGACGACTGGTGCACGCCGGCGGTCGTCGATGCCCTCGAGGCGGACATGCGCGCCGCCGGCGCGGCGCCGGAGATCTACCGCTACGACGCGGCACACGCCTTCTGCAATGCCAGCCGTGCCGAAGTCTACGACGCCGCCTGCGCCGACCAGGCCTGGGCGCGCACCTTCGCCTTCTTCGCCAGGACGCTCTAGCCTGGCCCGGGCGACGGCCGGCGCCGCTGCCTCAGCGCACCCGGGTAACGCGGAAGCCGCGCCGCGCCAGCAGCGCCGGGACGCCGCGCCCGCCGTAAAGATGCATGGCGCCGAAGGCCGCGAACACGCCGCCCTGGCGCAACAGCGGCGCCAGGCGTTGGGCGAAGCGCTCGCTGCGCTCGAACAGCACGCGTTCGAGGAAAACCTCGTTGTGCGCGACGATGGCCGCATCGTCGCCCATCGCCGCGACGTTGGCCTGCCACATGGCGTCGAGGTCGCGCCCGAGGTAGGCCTCGGTCAGGTCCCGCAGCGAGGCCTGGATTTCGTCCTGGCGCGTGACGACGTAGCGCAGCAGGGCCAGCTGCGTATCGGCGGCCATCCCGTCCAGCGCCGCGATCTGTTCCTGGACCGTTTCCAGCTGCTCGATCGCCTTGGCCTGGCGCCTGGCCTCGAGCAGCAGGACATTGTCGAGGATGATGCCCGGTGATTCCGGCGGCTGCACCAGCACCAGCAGCGCCGCCCAGGGCTTGAAGCGCCCGCGTGCCTCGCGCGGAATGCCGTGCTCGGCGAGCAGCGGCTCGACGCGCGCGTAGTCCGCCGCGCCGAGCGCCTCGGGAAGCTGCGCTTCGCGCGTCACCATGGCGGCGCGGAAGCGGCGGATCGCCTCCTCGTCGTCCACCATTTCCAGGGCGAAGCGGCGCGAGCGGTCGAAGGCCCGCCGCACCGGCGCGGCCAGGGCCAGGACGCGCTCGTCGTCGGAATGCATGGTGCCGAACAGGTAGCTCGGCGAGACGCCCGGCACGTCGACGCGCCACAGCAGCCCGCGTGCGTAAGGCGGCGCGACGGCCGCCGCGCCGCGCCGCTCGGCCAGCGCCGGCGCGGCGGCCAAGAGGCCGAGCAGGACGAACAGCACGACTCTGGACAGGAAGGCGGCCATGGGCCGACAGCATGCCATAGGCCGCCCCCCGGCGCCGAGCGGCGGCGGCCGGCGCGCACCGCGGCGGTGCCGGGCTCTTTTTCGCGCACCAAATTCTACAAATTGCCCGCCTCAGGCCGCTGCCTGCGGGCCGGCAAGCGGCACCGCCGCCGACCGTCGGCGCGCCCCTGCCCGGTCGCTCGCCGCATTTCCGCCGGGCCGGCGCCGGCGCACGGCAGGTCGGACCCGCCAGCGGCGCGGCTGGCCCGGATGTTGCATCGCATCATTCCATACGGAGTCGCTGCGTCCGGGATCACGACGCGGAGTGCCACCCGCCGGGCACCGCGTGCGAGCTTAGGAGAATCGGCCATGAACGAACTCTTCGCCGCCCTGCTGTCGTGGGCCGTCACCCTGTCCGGCTATCCCGCGCCGGCGCAGCCACCCGAGGTCGTCCGCACCCCCCACGCGTTCTTCGTCGACAATGCCTGCGGCGGGCGCGAATGCAAGGTCTATGGCTGGTACGCCGGCGGCAGCAAGCTCTACATCGACGAGCGGATGGACCCGCAGACGGACATCCTCGCCGCCTCCGTGGTGGTGCACGAGATGGTCCATTACCTGCAGGGAATTTCCCGCAACGGCGGCATGCCGGCCAAGGGCGCGGCCTTCGGCGAACGGCCGACGTGCTCGGCCGCCATCGACATGGAGCGCGAGGCCTACGGCGTGCAGCGCGCCTTCCTGCTGCAGAGCGGCACCTTCCGGCCCGTCGGCCTGTCGATGGCCCGCGTCGGCTGCAGCGACGACAAGAACTAAGACCAAGACGATCCGGCCGGCCCGAACTTATCGGCCGGCCGCCCGGTCGAATCCTCCGCACGGATACCCGAACGGAGGCGACCATGGACCTGATGATGTTTCCCAAGATGCTCTACTCGCACGACGAAGGCTGGACCTGGCTGACGCGCGTCCATCCGTCGGTGCCTAAGACCTACCTGTTCTACGTCGCGCCGATGTCGCTGCTCCCGCCGGCCATGCTGCTCTACGCGGCGCACGCCTACGGCGGGGCGATGTTCGGCAACCTCTCGATGGCCGAGGCCTGGCGGCTCGCCATCCTGTTCTTCCTCGCCGAGCTGGCCATGGTGGCGGCGATGGGAGCGGTCATCCAGCGCATCGGCGACATGGTCGAGGCAAGGCCCGCCTACCACGACGCCTTCGCCTTCGCCGCCGTCGCACCGACGCCGCTGTGGCTCTCCTCGCTGGCCCTGTTCGTGCCGGACCAGGCCTTTAACGCCATCGTCATGGCGGTGGCCCTGGCCGCCTCCGGGCTGCTGATCTACGAGGGGACGAATCGGGTGTTCCGGCTCGCCGACGACAGCCAGTCGATATCCCTGACCGGCTCCATCCTCACCGCCGGCCTGGTCGCCTGGGCGATCCTGATGGCCCTGGTCTTCGCCGGCTGGGGCTGGATCATCGGCTAAGCCGCGCCGCGAGCGGAAGTTCGCGGCACAGCGGGCAAGGCGCCGAGAGGCGCGGCGATTGCGGTTGCGCCGCGCTTGTCGCATGGCGCGGCGATTGCGGTTGCGCCGCGCTTGTCGCATGGCGCGGCGCCATCCATGATTCGTGCAGACGGATGTCGGCGGCCGCCGCCGCCGCCCGCCGATGGCGCCGCGCCGCCGAGGAATCGCTCTCGATCCGCTTCCGAGAAAGGCAAGCCATGAAACCACCGATCATCAACGTCGCCGACGTCGAGCTGCAGCCCCGCCCCGCCGCCTTCGCCGCCAGCGGCCCGGCCGCCGAGAAATACGACGCCCGCATGGGCCAGATCGCGTCGGCGCTCGGCGCCGTAAAGCTCGGCTACAACGTCACCGCCGTGCCGCCGGGCAAGCGCGCCTTCCCCTGCCACAACCACCTGGTCAACGAAGAGATGTTCTTCGTCCTCGAAGGTCAGGGCGAAGTCCGCATCGGCGAGGCGACCTATCCGATCCGCCCCGGCGATGTCATCGCCTGCCCCGCCGGCGGCGCGGAAACCGCCCACCAGATCCGCAACACCGGCAGCGTCGACCTCAAGTACCTGGCCGTCAGCACCAAGCTCTCGCCGGACATCGCCGAATACCCGGACTCCGGCAAGTTCGGCGTGCTGGCCGACCTGCCGCCCGGGCCGGACGGCAAGCCGCGCGGGCTCAGGTTCATCGGCCGGCAGGCGCTCGGCGTTGGGTATTGGGAGGGGGAATAGCTTTTCGGCAAGCCGCGGCGGCCAAGCAACGGAAACGAAGCCGCCGGGCATTACCCCACGCGAACATCGACCACAGCGACGCGCCGTCGCATGTTCATATCGCCCGGACCAAATCGGGTCGCGGGCGAGACCTCATGCCTAAGCAATAATGATGTTTGCATCCACTGACAGCGGTGCCGAGAACGGTATTGCCCGGCTGCTGCCGTGCCCGGGCCACCGTCGCGCGGCGCGGCACCGGCCGCGCGCCGCGCCTCAGCCGCTTGGATCGACCGGCCCGAGCAAGCCGCCGCTCAGAGGGCCAGGATCTTCGCGGCTTCGGCCGCGAAGGCGGCGGCACGCCGGTCGTCAATGGTCAGCTTGGCGAGCCTCACCGAACCCTCGACCGCCGCAACCAGGCCGTTATGCGATGACGCCGCCTTGTTGATCTTGTCGAGCACCGGCTTGGCCTGGGCGCCAAACGTCGCGCGGGCGAGATCCGTCAGCCGCTGACGGAGCGTCTCGGCGTCGACCGGCTGCCGCGCCGCCATCGCGCCGGAAGCGGCTGCGGCATCGGGGCGCGCGGCGCGAGTCGCCGCCGGAGCGGGGTCCGGCGCCTCGATCAGGCCGAGACGAAGCAGCTCATCCACAAGTGCCGCGACCCGCTCCGCCGTGCAGTCGATGGCATTGGCGAAGATGCCGACCGAACGGCGGCCGTCGACGACGATCAGCAGATTGCGGACATCCCGTGCCAGCCCGAGTTGCTTGGACGCCAATTCCTCCCTGCCGGCCGGCGTCTTGCGATAGGCCAGCGTCAAATCGCCCATGGCCTTAGGACATCAGTTCATGAACGATGCTGAGGATCAGCCGCAGGGTGATCGCCACGTATATGGCGCCGAAGAGGAAGATCAGCGCCACGATCAGGCGCAGGGCATCCGTGGACAGGGAATTCACGAAGGGCAGGATGCCGTATCCGACCGTGAACAGGACCACGAGCCCTGTCATGGCATTCCAGCGCCTGCCGATGACGCCGCCCTTGATCTGGGTACGCATCGACAAGGTGAAGTAGAGATTGACGAGCATCACGCATAGGGCGGTGATGCCAAGAATCGTCGCTGGAGTCATTGCCATGCTGTGCTTCCTCCTTGGTGTTGGAACAGATTATTGTTGTTGGCAAAAAATAGCCGCGCGTGGGGGTGCTCGGGGCCATCATTGTCGCACCGTCGGCTGAAACCTTAGCCGCCATCATTGGTTGCGGCGAAATGCCAAGAAGGACGGCCATTTTCAGTTCGTACCCAATGCCCTCGTCGTCGATTCATCGTTCGCCAGGTCGATCCTCATCGACCCGGGTGCGGATCCATCCGTCACCGGCTCGACACCTTCTTATCACCATGATCCGGGCTACTTATTATGCTTTTCCGTCACACCCCCCGTTTCATTCATACACACTATCCAATACGGCTTGTTCCCGTCAAGGGGACGAAGCAGGGCAGTTGCATCGATGACCCCGTCGTGGACTAGCGAAATGGTCGTTGGCGATCAAGCAGTTGTCGGTGGGCTGTGCACAGGGATCTGATTTCGGCCGTTTTCTGTCTTTTCGGGGTGCCCCACGGCGACGGAAGGCAGGCTGCGCTTAGCCGATGTATTCGTATCGATGACGGACCCGCGGCAGGCGGGCAAGCTTGAGCACGACCAGGTCGACCTGCCGGTGGTCGCGGCGAACGCCGTGCTGCTCGGCGCTGACACCTTCGTCGAGATCGAACTGCGGCCGGGAGAGCGAAACGGGCCCGGTGCGGAATGCCTACTGTTCGACTGTCGGGGATCAACGGGCTGGCATTCGATTTCCATCATCCGCATCGTCCCACCCACTCGCCACGAAAGAACGGCAGTCAGCGCTGCAAACGGCCCCGGCTAGCGGACGGAATACGTTGCGGCGCCGTGTCGTGTATAGTCAATCGACATTTTCGTCCAACCATCGGGAGAACACCATGAAAAGGCCTTTCCACGCAGTGCTTGCCGGCTTCGCCGCAACGATCGCCTTCGCCCTCGGCGGCGCGGCCCTCGCCGCCGACAAGGGTGGCGACCATGAGGGACATGACCACGGCGGCGACGGCGGCGGCATGGGCATGATGCAGATGCCCGGTCATACGATGCCGATGTGCGGCGACATGATGGGCATGCCCCATTACTGCGAGCCTTCCTACATGGTCGTCAGTTCGGTGCTCGGCGTGAAGATCGTCGATGTGATGCCGATGGGCGGCAAGACGCTGATGTTCACCCTCAAGACCTACGGGCCGCTGGCCGGCAAGGCGACGCCGAAACTGGCCATCGTCGGCGGCGGCAAGGGACTGGCCGGGGCGACGACCGTCGATGCCGGCTGGAAGGACGGCGCCGCCGTGCATCTCGAAATGGAAGGCGCCGGCGACGTCTATGCCAGCCCGTCGCTACACCTGCACGCCTTCCCGCTGACCGGCCGCTGAGCCGGCACACGCCGGGCGACGGCGCAGCGGCCGCGGGCGCTGTGCCGCCCTCAGCGGCCCGAATGACCGGCGGCGTCGATCAGGAAGGGCGCGTACTGCGGCCAGTCATGCACCGCGCCATAGTGCGCGAAAATGACAACGCCATTCCTGTCGAGGACGTAGGTGGTCGGAAAGACCATGGCGATGTCGCGATCACGGATCTTGCCGCCGCCGGCGAGGGTGAATTCGCTGTCGCTTTCGCCGCCGCTGCCGGAATCGGCCAGTGGCAGGCGGAGACCGTGGCGCTTAAGCCACTGCCGCGACACGTCGATGCGCTCGTGGGCCTGGAGAAGAACGAAGGCGATATCCTGGCGGCCGGCGAGGGACTGGCGCAGCTTCTGCAGCTCGGGCATCTCGCGGCGACAGGGTCCGCACCACGAACCCCAGAAGTGCAGCAGCACGACCCTGCCCTGCAGCGCAGCCACGCCGCTCCTGCGCCCCTCGGGGTCGCTGAAGGCGAGGTCGAAGAAGCGCTCGCCGGGATTGCGCCCATTAGGCGCCGCCGCCGCATCCCGCGCCGATTTGTAGGGCCCCCACAGCGTCGGCCAGCGCCGCGCGTCGAAGACGACGCGATCATCGACCGCGTAGAGGACGCACTTCTGCGTGGTGTTGCCGCGACAGGTTTCGAGGGCGGCGTCGCTCGCCTGGTCGGCCGTGGCCGCCTCGACCTTCCAGCCCCAGGCACCGCCCGGCGCGATGGCGAAGGCGCGATGCTCGCCGCCCTTGAGAAAATCGCGATAGTCGCTGCGTCCCTCGGGCGGCAGCTGCGGTATGGCGTTGGCATCGCCGAGGGCGGCCGCCAGCGCAACTGGCGCGCCGAGCAGCAGCACCAGGCCGAGCGCCGCCAGCCGCCGGCGCGCGCTCACTGGACTACCCTCGGCGTGTTAAAGGCGGTCGTGTGGCTATGGCGCAGGGTTATCCACCGGGCTTGGCTGTGGGCAACTCGCCCGGCCCCTCCTTGGCCAGGAGGCGAGTTGCCCACAGCTGCGAAGCACCC